>WNFJ01218578.1_pt1 | contig 49390 bp, 46 predicted proteins | sample 5400461 | NCBI WGS metagenome assembly WNFJ01 (sample SAMN13153349, study PRJNA577476) | soil metagenome | isolation source: 115 cm saprolite on Douglas fir-dominated hillslope | place: USA:California | collected 2013-09-17
GGCGCGCGCGGCGTTCGGCGAGCGCGTCGTCGAGCACTACCTCCACACCGCGCGGCTCGAGCAGCAGGCGTTCGACCAGACCGTGACCGACTGGGAGCTCGTGCGCAACTTCGAGCGCATCTAGCGACGGCGATGACAACGGCCCATTTGCGTCGTTGGCTCGGCCGGGGCTCTTGTGTCGGCGGAGATCGCCCGTGAGAACGATCGAAGCGCGTGATCGCGGCGAGGCACGGGCGTGGCGACAGCCCGGGTGCCCGTGCCCTGTTCAATAGATGCCGGGGCGGCTCGCGAACAAGGTCGCCTTCATCACCGGCGCCGGCATGGGCATCGGGCGCGAGGCGGCCGTCCTCTTCGCCGAGGAAGGCGCGCGCGTCGTCGTGGCCGACATCGACCCGCAGGCGGCGAAGGGGACGGTCGAGCTCGTCGAAACGGCCGGCGGCCGTGCGCTCGCCGCCGTCGGCGACGTCGCCCTGGAGGCGGACGTCCGCCGGATGGTCGAGGAGGGCGTTCGCGGCTTCGGCCGGCTCGACGTCCTCTACAACAACGCCGGCGTCCTGTGGAAGGACCGCGACCGCTCCGTGCTCGAGACCGAGGAGAAGTGGTGGGACCGCGTGATGGCGATCAACCTCAAGTCGGTGTTCTGGGTGACGAAGCACGGGATCCCGGAGCTCCGGAAGGCCGGCGGCGGCTCGATCATCATGATGGGCTCGGTCTCCGCGCTCGCCGGCTTCACCCGCGCCCAGGACGCCTACACCGCGGCGAAGGGCGCGCTCATCTCGCTCACGAAGTCCCTCGCGATCCAGTTCGCGAAGGACCAGATCCGCTGCAACGTGATCCACCCGGGGATCGTGGACACGCCCCTCCAGGCGCCGTACCTCACGCCGGCGATCCGCAAGGAGTTCGAGACCGGCATCCCGCTCGGCCGCATCGCCCACCCGCGCGAGATCGCGTACGTCGCCCTCTTCCTGGCCAGCGACGAGTCCTCGTTCATGACGGGCGCCGAGCTCGTCGTGGACGGCGGCTTCACGGCCGGGTAGACGCGGGCGCACGCATGGACGCGACGTCCGGGGCCGCGCCCTCCCCGCTCGGGCCGCCCGCGGCCGGCGCCGCCGCGCGCCCCCGACTCACCGCGGACGCGGCGGTCGTCGCGACGGCCGCCGCCGTGCTCCTGCTCCTCCTCGCCTTCGTCGTCTGGCCGGTGTTCCGCGTCCTCGGCGCGAGCGTCGCCGGGCCGGCCGGCCCGACGCTCGCCCACTACGCCGAGTTCTTCGGCTCGTGGCGCCTGCTCCGGATCCTCGTCAACAGCCTCGAGGTGTCCGCGGTCTCGACCCTCGTCACGGTCGCCGTCGCGCTCGTGCTCGCGTACGCGGTGACGCGCACGGACATTCCCGGCAAGCGGTTCGTCTCGCTGATGAGCCTGCTCCCGCTGATCTCGCCGCCCTTCCTCGTCTCGCTGGCCTTCATCCTCCTCTTCGGGCGGAACGGCGTGCTCACGCACGGGCTCGGGCTCGACTGGTCCATCTATGGCTTCACGGGCATCGTGGTCTCGCAGGTGTTCACGTTCCTGCCGCAGGCCTACATCCTCCTGGCGAACGTGCTCGGCAACATCGACGCCTCGCTCGAGGAGGCCGCGGAGAACCTCGGCGCCGGGCCGCTCACGACGCTCCGCCGCGTCACGCTCGCGCTCGCACGACCGGGGCTCGCCTCCGCCGCGCTCATCGTCTTCATCCTCTGCATGACCGACTTCGGCAACCCGATCCTCATCGGCGGCCGCTACAACGTGCTCGCGACCGAGATCTACGCGCAGGTGATCGGGATGTCGAACTTCGCCGCCGGGGCGACGATGTCGGTCGTCCTGATCGTGCCGTGCCTCGCCGCCTACCTGCTCAACGCCTACTGGGTGGGGACGCGGTCCTACGTGACCGTGTCGGCGGGGGCGCGGACCGCCGTGAGGCCGACGCCCGCGGCGGTGCGCTGGCCCCTCGCCGTCCTCGCCGGGGGCGTCGCGTGCTTTATCGCGCTGATCTACGGCCTGATCCCGCTCGGCTCGCTCGTGCGCCTCTGGGGGAGCGACTGGTCGCTCTCGCTGCGCCACTACGCGTTCGCCTCGAGCGCCGAGGGTGCCACGCCGATCTGGAACAGCGTGAGGCTCGCGCTCGTCGCCGGCGTCATCGGCACCGTCGTGGCGCTCGTCACCGCGTACCTCGTCGAGCGCAAGCGGCCGCCGGGGCGGCGCGCGATCGAGGGGGCGGCGCTCCTGCCCGCCGCCCTGCCCGGGACCGTCGTGGGCCTGGGCTATATCCTCGCGTTCAACGTGCCGCCGCTCGCCCTCACGGGCACGCTCTGGATCCTCGTCGCGAGCGTCGTGTTCTGGAAGCTCCCCGTGGCCGTCCTCGCGGGGATCAACGCGCTGAAGCAGATCGACCCGGCGATCGAGGAGGCGGCGGTGAGCCTCGGCGCGGGGAGCGTCGCCACGTTCTGGCGCGTCGTGCGGCCGCTCCTGACCGGCACCGCGTTCTCGGTCTTCATCTACTTCTTCATCAACGGGATGGTCACCGTCAGCGCCGTGATCTTCCTGATCTATCCCGGGTTCAACCTCGCCTCGGTCGCGATCCTCAACCAGGTCGAGAACGGGTACCCGGGCGCGGCGTGCGCCCTCGGCACGATCATCCTCGCGATCGTCATCGGATCCGTCCTGCTCCTCCGCGCGCTGGTCGGGGGAGACCGCGTCGCCGTGTTGAAGCTCTAGCGAAAGGAGACACGCCCATGCGCCGCTCGCTCACCCTGCTGCTCGCCCTCGCCCTCGTGCTCCCGCTCGGCGCCTCGGTCGCGCCGGCCGCCGAGGACAAGCTCGTCGTCTACACGGCCTACGAGGAGAACGAGCTGAAGACCTTCTGGGAGCAGTTCAAGAAGGACCTGCCGGACCTCGCCGCCAAGGCCCAGTACATCCGCGCCTCCACGGGCCCGATCATGGCGCGCGTCGAGGCAGAGAAGGCGAATCCCCAGGCCGACGTGATCTGGGGCGTGTTCAACGACTACCTGACGGGCGCCGCGCTCAAGGGCCTCCTCGAGCCGTACGTCGCGAAGGAGTCGCAGGCGATCCCCGCGCGCTTCAAGCACCCGGAGAACCAGTGGCAGGGCGTGACGCTGCTGGCCGTCGGGTTCGCGGTGAACAAGAAGAAGATGGAAGAGCTGAAGCTCACCCCGCCGCGCTCCTGGGCCGACCTGCTGGACCCGAAGTACAAGGGCCACATCGTCATGTCGAACCCCTCGACCTCGGGCACGGCGTACCTGCTTCTCGCGAGCCACGCGGCCCGGCTCGGCGAGGACAGGATGTGGCAGTACTACGACGCGCTCGACAAGAACCTCGCGCAGGTCACGAAGTCGGGCGGCGCCCCCGGGCGCATGGCGGTGTCGGGCGAGACGCCGATCGGGGTCGCGCTGGGCTACGAGGTCGAGGTCGCGAAGAGGCAGGGCGCGGGGATCGACGTGATCTATCCGAGCGACGGGATCGCGTGGACCTTCGAGGGCAACGCGATCGTGAAGGGGGCCAAGAATCCGCAGAACGCCCGGCGCTTCCTCGACTGGGCGGTCTCGAAGTCGGCGATGGCCGCCTACGCCGAGTGGCGGGGCGCCGCGGTGACGCGGCCCGACGTCGCCGTGAGCGGCCCGAAGCTCACCGAGATGAACCTGATCGCCATCGATTTCGTGAAGGCCGGCGATCCCGCGTACAAGGACCGGCTCGTGAAGCGCTGGCTCGAGAAGTACTCGAGGTAGCGTGCGGATCAGCCTCGACCGCCTGACGAAGCGCTTCGGCGGCGCCGTCGCCGTGGACGGGCTCTCCCTGGACATCCGCCCGGGAGAGCTCGTCTCGCTCGTCGGCGGCTCGGGCTGCGGCAAGACGACGACGCTCCGCATGATCGCGGGCTTCGAGCGCCCGGACGCGGGCGAGATCCGCTTCGACGATCGGGTCGTCAACGACGTGCCGCCGCGCCGGCGCGGCGTCGGCATCGTCTTTCAGTCGTACGCGCTCTTCCCGACGATGACCGCCGCCGAGAACATCGCGTTCGGCCTGCGCGTCGCGAGGTGGCCGGCCGCGAAGGTCCGCGCGCGCGTGGCGGAGATGGTCGAGCTGACGGGGCTCCGCGGCTTCGAGGAGCGCTACGCGAACCAACTGTCGGGGGGCCAGCAGCAGCGCGTGGCGCTGGCGCGGGCGCTGGCCCGCCGCCCCGAGATCCTGCTGCTCGATGAACCGCTGTCCGCGCTCGACGCGAAGATCCGACTTCGACTACGCGCCGAGATCCGCAAGATCCAGCAGGATCTCGGGATCGCGACGGTCTACGTCACCCACGACCAGGAGGAGGCGCTCTCGATCGCCGACCGCATCGCGGTGATGCGCGCGGGGCGCATCGAGCAGGTCGGGCGGCCCGAGGAGATCTACGGCCGCCCGCGCACCGACTTCGTCGCGGACTTCATCGGGATCTCGAACATCCTCGACTGCCGTGTCGTCTCCGCGCGCGACGGCACGGTCGAGTGGGAGGGCGAGCGCTTGCGTGCGGCGCTCGACGGCGGCGCCGACGGCGACCGGGTCATGGTCTTGGTGCGCCCCGAGAAGCTCGCGCTCGCCGGCGACGGCGCGCCCGGCGACGGGCGGAACCGCGTCGAGGGGGTGCTCGGCGTCGTGACGTTCCTCGGCCCCGTCGTGCGCCTCGAGGTCCTCGTGCGCGGCCGCCCCTTCTGGGTGGACGTGGCCCCCGGGCAGGCGCGGGCGCTCGAGCGCGGCAAGCCGGTCACGCTCGCGTGGGCGCCGGGCGACGCCGTCGTCATCGCCGCCACCGGAACCTCCGCCGATTAACGCCGCTCGCGTCGTCATCCTCGGCGGCGGCGTCGCCGGCTGCAGCATCGCCTACCACCTGGCGCTCGCGGGCTGGCGCGACGTCACCGTCCTCGAGCGGGGCGAGCTGACGGGCGGCTCGACCTTCCACGCGGCGGGGCTCGTCGGCCAGGCGCGCTCGTCCGGCGCGCTCACGCGCGTCAACATGGCGAGCGTCGAGCTCTACCGGCGCCTCCTCGAGGACACGGGCCGCGATCCAGGCTGGAAGCCCGTCGGCAGCTTGCGCGTCGCGTCCTCCCCGGCGCGGCTCGAGGAGCTGCGGCGGCAGGAGGCGTTTACCCGCCGGTTCGGTCTCGATGTCGAGCTGCTCGGCCCTCGCGAGGCGCGCTCGAAGTTCCCGCTCATGACGGACGCGGCGCTCGAGGGCGCCCTCTGGGTCCCGGGCGACGGCCACGTGGATCCGGCCGGCCTCACCCACGCCCTCGCCGCCGGGGCGAAGGCGCGCGGCGTCAGCGTGAGGACCGGCGAGCGCGTCGTGTCGATCGCGGTCACGCGCGGACGCGTCGCGGCGGTCGTCACCGAGCGCGAGACGATCGCCTGCGAGGCCGTCGTGAACGCGGGCGGGATCTGGGCCGCCGAGATCGGCCGCATGGTCGGCGTCGGCATCCCCGTCGTGCCGATGGCCCACCAGTACCTCGTCACCGCGCCGATCGAGGGCGTGCGGCGCGACTTCGCGGTGACGCGTGATCCCGACCGCCTCGTCTACCTCCGCGAGGAGGTCGGCGGGCTCGTCGTCGGCGGCTTCGAGCGCGCGTGCCGGACGTGGGGGCTCGACGGGATTCCGAAGGACTTCACCCATCAGCTCCTGCCGCCCGACTGGGACCGGTTCGCCCCGCTGATGGAGGGCGCGATCGCGCGGGTCCCCGCGCTCGCCGCCGCGCCGGCGATCCGTCTCGTGAACGGGCCGGAGGCGTACACTCCGGACGGGGAGTTCATCCTGGGCGAGTGCGAGCGCCCGCGGGGCTTCTGGGTCGCCGCGGGCTTCTGCGCCCACGGGATCGCGGGCGCCGGCGGCGTGGGCGGGGTGATGGCGCACTGGATCACCGAGGGGCGTCCGCCGTGGGACGTCGGGCGGATGGACGTGCGCCGCTTCGGTCCGGAGGGCATGGAGCCCGCGGCGGCCGTCCGCCAGGCGGTCGGCGTCTACTCGACCTACTACGACATCCGTGAGAGGTACGTGCCATGAGGATCGAGACCATCGCGGTGCACGCGGGCGCCCGCGTCGATCCGGCGACGGGCGCGGTCACGCCGGCCATCCACCCGTCCACCACCTTCGAGCGCGACGCCGACGGCTCGTATCCCCGTGGCTTCCTCTACGCGCGCAACGGCAATCCGAACCGCGACGCGCTCGAAGCGTGCCTCGCGGCGCTCGAGGGCGGCGAGGCCGCGGCCGCGTTCGCGTCGGCGTCGGCGGCGACCTCGGCGATCTTCCAGGCGCTCGCGCCCGGCGACCACGTCGTCGCGCCCGTGGACGCCTACCACGGCACGTCGCGCCTCCTGCGCGAGACGTTCAGCCGCTGGGGGCTCGAGACAACGTTCGTCGACATGACCGACCTGGCCGCGGTGCAGAAGGCGATCAAGGCGACCACGAAGCTCGTCTGGGCCGAGACACCCTCGAACCCGCTGTGGAAGGTCACCGACATCGCGCGCGTCGGCGAGATCGCCCACGGCGCCGGCGCCCGGTACCTCTGCGACAACACCACCGCGACGCCCGTCCTCCAGTCGCCGTTCGGGCTCGGCGCCGACCTGATCCTGCACGCGACGACCAAGTACCTCGGCGGCCACAGCGACGTGATGGGCGGCGCCGTCGTCGCCCGGGCGCGGGACGACTTCTTCGACCGGATCCGCGCGATCCAGGTCTCGGGCGGGGCGGTGCCCTCGCCGTTCGACTGCTGGCTCGTGCTTCGTGGCATCCGGACGCTCCCGTATCGCGTGCGCGCGCAGTCGGAGAGCGCGCTGAAGGTCGCGACCTTCCTCGCGCGCCATCCCGGTGTCGAGCGCGTCCATTACCCCGGGCTCGCGACCCATCCCGGGCACGACGTCGCGCGCCGCCAGATGTCGGCGTTCGGCGGGATGGTGTCGGTGGAGGTGCGGGGCGATCGCGCGGGCGCGCTCGCCGTCGCGGCGCGGCTCTCCATCTTCACGCGCGCGACGAGCTTCGGCGGGACGGAGAGCCTCGTCGAGCACCGCGCCTCGATCGAGGGGCCGGGGACCCGGACGCCGGAGAACCTGCTGCGCCTGTCCATCGGACTCGAGCACGCCGACGACCTGATCGAGGACCTGGGCCGGGCGCTCGGCTGAGCCAAAGACAGGAGGCACCGCGCATGACGCTCCAGGGCAAGACCGCGCTCGTCACCGGCGCCGCCCGCGGCATCGGGCTCGCGATCAGCACGCGCCTCGTGCGTGAGGGCGCGCGCGTCGCGCTCGTCGATCTCGACCGCGCCGGGGTCGAGGCCGCCGCGAAGCCGTTCGGCGGTCAGGCGCTCGCGCTCGCCGCCGACGTCACGAAGACCGACGACGTCGAGCGCGCGGTGCGGACGGTGACGGAGCGCTGGGGCAGGCTCGACATCGCCGTGAACAACGCCGGGATCACCGGCGGCTCGAAGCTCACCTGGGAGATCACCGACGAGGAGTGGCACCGCGTCCTCGCGGTGGACCTCACGGCCGTCTTCCTCGTCTCGCGCGCCGCCGTCCGGGTCATGCTCGGGCAGGGGAGCGGCCGGATCGTCAACATCGCCTCCATCGCGGGCAAGGACGGGAACCCGACGCTCGTGCCGTACTCGACCGCGAAGGCCGGCGTCATCGGCCTGACCAAGGCCCTCGCGAAGGAGGTGGCGACCAGGGGGATCCTCGTCAACGCCATCGCGCCCGCGATGATCGAGACCGACATGGTTCGGCAGATGTCCAAGGAGACGGTGGACATGCTCCGGGCCAAGATCCCGATGGGACGGATCGGCCGGCCGGAGGAGGTCGCCGCGCTCGTCGCGTGGCTCGTCTCCGACGAGTGCTCGTTCTCGACGGGCGCGGTCTACGACATCTCGGGCGGGCGCGCGACCTACTGAGGTCTTCGGGTCAGCGCGTACTGCAGGAGCGCGATCTTCGAGTACGACTCGGTGATCTCGCCGTCGCGCGCCATCCGGATCGCGTCCTCGAGCGGGACGATGCGGTGTTCGAGGAACTCGTCGTGGTCGGCGGGCAGCGGGTCCTCGGTGAGCCCCCACGCCGCGTAGCAGTAGGCGACCTCGTCGAGGTAGGCGTTCGCCGGGTAGAAACGCGTCAGGAGCTCGAAGCGCTCGGCGCGGTAGCCGCCCTCCTCGCGAAGCTCTCGCTGCGCCGCCGCCAGGGGCTCCTCGCCGGGCAGCGCGCCGCCGCCCGGCAGCTCCCACGACACCGCGTCGAACAGGTGGCGGTACTGGCCGACCATGAGGACGCGCGAGTCGTCGACGAACGGCAGGACGGCGACGCCGACACCGGCCTGGAGCACGGGATAGACGACCTCCTGGCCGTCGGGCAGCCGCCAGACGTCCTCGCGGAGGGTGAGCTTGCCGCGCGCGTAAAGGGCGGTGGAGCCGAGACGCGTCCACCCGGGGGCCATCGAGCCGGTATGGTATCGTAATGGTCGCGATGCCGCGAGAACGCCACGTGGATCTCCTGCTGAAGAAGCTCCTGCAGGCCGTCGAGGTGTCGCTCCAGGCGACCGAGGCGGCGCGGGACGCCGTGCAGGAGATCCTCCGGCGCGGCGCCGACACCGGGATCTTCTTCGCGGGCAAGGAGCGCCGCGGCGAGCCCACCGCCGAGCTGACGTCGCAGGACAAGGAATTCCTGAGGGCCGTCTCCATCAAGCCGGACCGCTGAGGGCACGGTGCGATTCGCGCTGATCCTCGTCTGGCTCGCCGCCGCGTGGTTCGTGGCGCGCGTCCTCCTCCGGCACCTCGCACCGCTCGCGCGCAGCCGGCGCCCTGCGGGACCGGACGAGCTCGTGAAGGATCCGGTCTGCCAGACCTATGTCGTCAGCTCGCGCGCGGTGACCCGCGGGACCGGCGGCGAGGTGCGGTACTTCTGCAGCGAGGAGTGCGCCGGCCGCGCGAGCCGCGTCTGACCGTTCTTGGCCGCCGAATCACTCCACCCCGATCCCTGGCGTGACATCGACGCCCAGCCCGACGCGGCGCGGATGGCGAACTCGCTCGAGCTGCGCGGACGGACGCCGGCCCAGACGCGCCTGCGGCGGCGCTTCCTTCGCTTCGTCCCCGTCCGCTCCAGCGCGCGCGTGCTCGAAGTCGGCTGCGGCACGGGCGTCGTCCTGCGCGACCTCGCCGCGCTGGTCGGCCGGCGCGGGAGCGTCGTCGGCGTGGACCCGAGCCTCACGATCCTGAAGCTCGCGCGCACGCTCTGCCGCGCGGGGCCGGGCGGGCGAATCACGCTCCGCCACGGGGACGGTGCCAAGCTTCCGTTCGGCGCCGGACGCTTCGACGTCGCGCTCGCGATCACGGTGATCCTGCACGTCGCCGACCCGCTGCGCGTCGTGCAGGAGATGGCGCGCCTGGTGAAGCGCGGCGGCAGCGTCGGCCTTCAAGACCAGGACTTCGGGATGGTCGCCGTCACCCACCCGGATCGCGCGCTGACCGAGCGGATCATGCGTGAGGTCGCCGCGCGCATCTACGAGGAGCCCTACAGCGGCCGCAGGCTCCCGGCGCTCCTCCGCGAGGCGGGGCTCACGCGCGTCCGGCTCCTCACCGACGTGTTCCAGGACACGACGCTCGAGCCCTGGACGAAGACCTTCCTCGAGCGCCGGGCGGAGAGCGCCGTCCGCTTCGGCCTCGTGGACGCGGGGACCGCCCAGAGCTGGCTCGACGGCTTCACGGTGCTCGTCGCGCAGGGCGCGTTCGTGCTGACGATGAACTACTACGGCGCCGTCGGGGTGAAGCCGTGAGGCTGCTCGCCGCGGGTCTGGTACTGCTCGCGGCGGCCGTGGCCGCGCGCGCCGCCGAGCCCGCGAAGGCCGCGGCGCCGCTCGACGGCGCGGCGGCGCTCCGTCACGTCGCGCGGCTCGTCGCCATCGGCCCGCGGCCGGCGGGCTCGCCCGGCGGCGCGAAGGCGCGCGCCTACATCGTGGGCGCGCTCCGGGGCGCCGGCGTCACCGCGCGCGTCGAGCCCTTCGAGACCGACACGCCGCACGGCCGCCTCGCGATGGCCAACGTCGTCGCGGTCCTCCCCGGGCGCCGGCCCGACGTGATCGTGCTCGCCGGCCACTACGACACCAAGTGGTTCCGCGACATCCGCTTCGTCGGCGCCAACGACGGCGGCTCGAGCGCGGCGCTCCTGATCGAGCTGGCGCGCCGGCTCGCCGCGCGCCCGCGCGAGTACACGTACTGGGTCGTGTGGTTCGACGGCGAGGAGGCGCGCGAGACGTGGACCGACGCCGACAGCCTCTACGGCTCGCGCTTCATGGCGCGCGAGCTCGCGCGCAAGGGGACGCTGCCCCGCGCGCTGATCGTGGCCGACATGATCGGCGACCGCGACCTCGGGATCCGCCGCGAGGCCTATTCCACCGAGTGGCTGACCGACCTCATCTGGGCCGCCGCCGCCCGGCGCGGCGAGGGCGCGCACTTCCTGCCGGACGCGCTGGCCGTCGAGGACGACCACGTGCCGTTCCTCCGGCTGGGCGTCCCGTCCGCGCTCGTGATCGACTTCGACTTTCCGCCGTGGCACACGGCCGAGGACACGCTCGACAAGGTGTCGGCGCGGAGCCTCGCGGTCGTCGGCAATGTCCTGCTCGACGCGCTGCCCGCGATCGAGGAGCGGCTCACGCGCTCACCGGGAGGGACCCGCTGATGAAGACCCTCATCGACAACGCCGTGAAGCGCCGCCTCAGGGCCGGCGAGAAGACCTCGGGCGCGTGGCTCTCGCTCTGCAGCCCGATCGCCGCGGAGATCATGGCCGACGCCGGCTTCGACTGGCTCCTGATCGACATGGAGCACGGCCACGGCGACTACCAGACGCTCCTCGCCCAGCTCCAGGCGATCGAGGGGAGCGGGACGGTGCCGTTCGTGCGGGTCCAGGGCAACGACCCCATGGTGATCAAGCGCGTCCTCGACCTCGGCGCGTACGGCGTCATGATCCCGTGGGTGTCGGGCCGGAAGGAATGCGAGGCCGCCATCGCCGCGTGCAAGTATCCGCCCGACGGTCTCCGCGGCATGGCCGGGAGCCACCGCGCCGCCGGCTTCGGCCGGTTCGGCGCCGACTACTGGAAGCGGGCGAACACGGAGGTCCTCGTCATCGTCCAGATCGAGACCGTCGCGGCGCTCCGCGACATCGACGCGATGCTCGCCGTCCCCGGCGTGGACGTCGCCTTCGTCGGCCCCACCGATCTCTCGGCGGCCCTCGGCCACGTTGGCGATCCCAAGCACCACGAGGTCGCCGAGGCGATCGCGACGATCGAGCGGGCCGCCCAGAAGGCGGGCGTGGCGCTCGGCACGATCTCGCGCGGGGTGGAGGACGCCAAGCCGCTCTACGCCCGCGGCTATCAGATGATCACGCTTGCCTCGGACGCCGGGCTCGTCACCCAGGGCGCGGGCGCGGCGGTCACGCAGTTCCGGGTGGGCGTGAAGTGAGGGCGGTATAATCGCGCCATGCCGCGCGTCCGCGAGATCGAAGATCCCGGCGACGATCCCGTCCTGAGGGAGACGTTCGCCAAGGAGCAGGAGCTCTTCGGCTTCGTCCTCAACCCGACGAAGGTCCAGGCGCACACGCCCGGCATCATGAAGGCGGCCAAGCAGCTCTCGCTCGCCCTCGAGCGCTCGGGCCTCCTGCCCCCGGAGCTCGTGGCACTCGTCTACCTGCGCGTCGCGCTCATCAACGGCTGCCCCTTCTGAATCGACATCAACGCATCCCGTGGGATGCACGCGGGCGCGTCGCAGGACAAGGTGGCGGAGGTCGCGCGCGCGGCAACCAGTGACCTCTTCTCCGAGCGCGAGCGCGCTGCGCTCGAGTACGCGGAGGCGATGACGGTCACAGGCCGGAAGGTGAGCGACGAGCTCTTCGCGCGCGTGCGCGCCCACTTCTCCGAGGCGCAGGTGGTCGAGCTCACCGCCGCCGTCGCGCTCGAGAACTTCCGCAGCAAGTTCAACGTCGCGCTCGGCGTCGAGGCCCAGGGGTTCTGCGTGCTTCCGCGTTGAGGCTCGGCGGGCCTCACATCCTCCCGGTCGCCATGTTCGTCGGGACGTTCGCCTGGTCCTTCGTGTACGTGAGCCTCCCGTTCCACATCCAGTCCATCAGCACCGCCGACCCGGTCGCGACCCTCCGGTGGACCGGCTGGATCCTCGGGATCTCGCCGCTCGCGACCGTGGCGACGGCGCCCGCCTGGGGGCGTCTGGCGGAGCGCACGAATCCCAAGACCTGCTACGTCCTGACGCAGTGGCTCCAGGGGCTCTGCTTCTTCGGCATGGCGCTCGCGCGGACCCTCCCGGAGCTGTTCGTCTCGCGCGTGGTGCTGGGCGTGGCGGGCGCGGCCTCGACCTTCGCCTTCATCAGCGTGGGGCGATCGGAGAGCGAGAGCGAGGTGCGGCGCGAGATCGCGGCGATCCAGTCGGGGATGACGCTCGGCCAGGTGCTGGGCCCACTCGGCGGCGCGATCGCCGCGGCGCGGCTCGGCTTCCGCGCCTCGTTCGTCGTCGGCGGGCTGATCCTCTGGGGCTGCGGGATCCTGGTCGGCTGGGGGCTCCCGGCGGCGGCGGACCGGCGTGACACGACGCCGGGTGAGCGCCGGACGCGCGTCGGCGACGTGCTCGCGGTGGCCCTGATCGTCCTCGCGGGCTCGACGCAGGTCTTCTTCCTCACGTCCATCCTCCCGCAGATCCTCCCGCCGCTCGGCGTCGCCGCCGACCAGACGCTCGAGGTGGGCGGCATCCTCATCTTCGTCACGGGCGTCGCGGCCGCGATCGGCGCGCTCGCCACGAACCGTCTCGCGGAGCTCGTCCCCGAGCGTCGGCTCATCATGGGGCTCCTCCTGGCCGCGTCGGTCTTCCAGGCGGCGCTCGCGCTGCCGGGCTCGGTGTGGCTCTACGGGATCGTCCGCTTTCTCCAGGTGCTCTGCATCGCGCCGGTCTTCCCGCTCGTCATCGCGCGGATCGCCCGGCACGCGGGCGGCGGGGTGATCGGCTTCGTAAACTCGGCGCGCATGGGCGCCGCGTTCATCGGGCCCGTGATCGCGACGACCCTGCTTTCGTGGACGTCGCCGCCCGCCCTCTACCTCGTCCTCGCGGCGATGGGCGCGGCGTGCCTGCCCCTCGCTGCCATGACGCGGCCGAGGGCACGCGCGTGAGCTCCCGGCCGCTCGTCGACGTCCGCATCGAGGCCCTCGCCACGCGCGGCGGCGTGCCGCCCGGCGTCCGCGACGTCTCCATCCACGTCCGCTACGGCGAATTCTTCACGCTGCTCGGACCGCCGAAGTCGGGGAAGTCGGACGTCGTGCGCGCCGTCGCGGGCTTCCTCCGGGCGACGGCGGGCCGCGTGCTCGTGGACGGCCAGGACATCTCGGCGCTCCCCCCGGGCCGCCGCGACGTCGGCTACGTGTTCCAGGACGGCGCGCTCTGGCCGCACCTGAGCGTCGCCGAGCACATCGCGTTCGGGCTCGAGCCGCGGGGGCTCGCGGGGGCCGAGGCCGAGCGGAAGGTCGCGACCGTCGCGGGCCGCCTCGGCCTCGCCGGCCTCGAGCGGGCGCGGCCGACCGCCCTCGGCGTCGAGCAGCGGCGCCGGCTCGCCATCGCCCGCGCGCTCGCGCCGGAACCGCGGATCCTGATCCTCGACGAGCCGCTGGCGAACGTCGATCCGACCGCGCGCAAGGCGCTGCGCCTCGAGCTGGCGAAGCTCCACCGCGACCTCGCGGTGACGACGATCCACGCCACGCGCAACGCCGCCGATGCGCTCGCCCTCTCCGACCGCCTCGCGGTCATGGACGCCGGACGGGTCTTGCAGATCGGCGAGCCGGGCGAGCTCTACCACCGGCCCTCGAGCCGCGCCGTCGCCGAGGCGCTCGGCCCCGCGAACTTCCTCCCCGTGCGCGTCGTCGAGGTGCGCGAGCTCGGCGTCGTCGTCGAGACCGAGGGCGGCCACCAGGTGCCGGTCGCGGGGATCGGCGCCTTCAGGAAGGGTAGCCGCGGCCTCATGGTGCTGCGGCCCGAGGCGCTCTCGCTCGTCGAGGCGGCCATGGCGCGGGGCCCCGGCATCCCGGGGCGGGTCGCGCTGCGCGTCTTCGAGGGCGCGCGCCACCTCTACGAGATCGAGGTCGGCGGGACGGACCCCGTCCGCGTGGAGGTGCCGTCGCTCGACGAGGCGCGCGTCTTCCGCCTCGGGGACGCCGTGCGCGTGGAGGTGTCGAGCGATACGGTCGTGCTGATCCCGATGCCCGACGAGGACTAGATCGAGTAGGTCCGGTCCTGCTCGAGGATCGCGACGCGTCCCCCGCCGAACCGGTCCAGCTCCTCCGCGATCTCCTCGTGGAACTGCGGCTTCACGTGGAAGATCCAGACCGGCACCTCGGGCGGGAGCTTGTCGAGCTCACGCTGGACGAGCGAGGGCGTCAAGTGCCTGGCGATCTCGGCGAGGGGGCCGAGGCGGTTGGGGAAGGCGCACTCGAGGATCACCGCCCGGAGGCCCTGGAACCCGCGCGCGGCCTGCCAGAGCGCGCTCGTCGGCCCCGTGTCGCCCGAGTAGATCAGCCCCGTCGAGCCGTCGTGGACGATGAAGCCGGCGGTCGGCACCGTGTGGTGCACGGGGATCGGCGTTACCCATAGATCCCCGACCCGCTGCTCGACGTCCTCGATGAGCGTGCGGTACTTCACCACGGGGACGTCGGCGTGGGGGATCTTGCTGAAGTCGGGCCAGAGGGTGTTGTTGAAGACCCCGGAGCGCAGCGTGTTCACGACCGGATCGATGCTCGCGATCGTGATCGCGGCGCCCGTCTCGCAGAAGCCGAGCGTCTCGGTGAGGTAGACCAGGCCCGCGATGTGGTCGAGGTGGGCGTGCGAGATGAGCGCGTGCTCGATCGAGAGTTGCTCCGGGACCGCCAGGGCGCCGGTGACCGTGCCGCCGTCGAGGAGCGTGCGGTCGTTGACGAGGAATGCGGTCGGGCGATGCCCGAGCCCTTCGCCTCCGAAGGCGCCGAGCACCCGGATCTTCATCCTGAACGGATGTTAACACGGAAAAATAGTAAGATGGATGCGTGGGGGACGACACGTTCGACTATCCGACGATGGCGCGCGCGCTGATCGTCGGCGACAAGGACACCGTGGCGCGGAAGACCCAGGAAGGGCTCGGCCTCTCGATCGATCCGAAGGCGCTCATCTTCAAGGGCCTCATTCCCGGCATGGACGTCGTCGGCGAGAAGTTCCGGCGGAACGAGTACTACGTGCCGCAGGTGCTCCTGTCGGCCCGCGCGATGTACGCGGGCCTCGACCTCCTGAAGCCGCTCATCACCGCGTCGGCGAAGGCCGACGACTACTTCGGCGTCGTCGTGATCGGCACCGCGCAGGGCGACCTGCACGACATCGGCAAGAACCTCGTCGCGATGATGCTCGAGGGCGCCGGCTTCAAGGTGGTGAACCTGGGCCGCGACGTGGCGCCCGAGGTCTTCGTGAAGGCGGTCGAGGAGCACGGCGCCAACATCGTCGGGATCTCGGCCCTCATGACGACGACGATGCCCGGCATGAAGCGGACGATCGACGCCCTCGTCCGGGCCGGGCTGCGCGAGCGCGTGAAGGTGATGATCGGCGGCGCGCCGGTGAGCCAGGCGTTCGCCGACGAGATCGGCGCCGACGGCTACGCGAAGGACTCGACCCTCGCGGTGTTGAAGGCGAAGGCGCTGCTCGGCGTCGGGGAGGCGGTGGCGCCGTGACGGCGCGCGGCCGCGAGGTCCTCGCACGCGTCCGCGCGGGCGAGACGCTGGTCTTCGACGGCGGCTACGGCACCATGCTCTTCGCCGCCGGGCTCCTGAACGGCGCGTGCCCGGAGCTGTGGAACGACACCCACGCCGACGTCGTCCGCGGCATCCACCAGGGCTACTTCGACGCGGGCAGCCAGATCGTCGAGACCAACACCTTCGGCGGCGCCCGGCTCAAGCTCGACGAGTACAAGCTCGGCGACCGGACGCGCGAGCTGAACGAGAAGGGCGGGCGCCTGGCCCGCGCCGCGGCCCCGTCCGGCGGGTACATCGCGGGCTCGATCGGCCCGACGAGCCGGCTGCCCCGGGACTACGCGCTCGACGCGGGCGTGACCGACGAGGAGTACGAGGCGACCTTCCGCGAGCAGGCCGAGGCGCTCGCCGAGGGCGGCGTGGACCTCTTCGCCGTCGAGACGATGATGTTCCCGCAGGAGGCGACCGCCGCGATCCGCGCCTGCAAGAAGGCGACGGACCTGCCGGTGATGGCGACCATGTTCTTCCAGTTCGAGGAGATGCACGACCGCGACCGGACGATGTGGGGCGAGAGCCCGGCCGACGTCGCGAAGACCCTCCTCGCGGCGGGCGCTGACGTGGTCGGGATGAACTGCGGGCGCGGGCCCGACCGCGCGATCGTCATCATCCGCGAGATGCGCAAGGTCACCGACGCGCCGCTCGTGGCGTACCCGAACGCGGGTCTGCCCATCACGAAGGGCGACACGGTCACGTACGAGCTCGGGCCCGAGGCGATGGCCCGCGAGTATCCCGCGCTGCTCGACGCCGGCTGCAACATCGTCGGCGCCTGCTGCGGCTCCAACCCCGAGCACATACGGCTCATTTCCGAGGTCGTCCGAAGCCGGAAGAAGTGACGGGCCTGCTCGTCACCTCCGAGCCCCGCGTCCTCGCGGACATCGCGCTCGAGATCGATCCCGCCGAGGTCCTGCGCTTCCAGGGCTACAAGCGCGACGGCGACCTCCCGGGCGCCGAGGTGCATCGGCTCTTCGATGAGGCGCTGGCCCTCGGGCGCCGTCTCATGGAGGCGCGCGCCGTCGTGCGCTGGCTCCCCGTCACGCGCCAGGAGGGGGACCTCCTCGAGGCCGGCGGCGCGGCGCTCAGGATCCCGCGGGTTCGGGAGAGCTGGGGAGCCGTCGAGTACGTTGTCGCCGCGGTGTGCACGATCGGCGACCGCCTCGAGCGGCGCGCCACCGAGCTCTGGGACGCCCGCGAGCTGCCGCTCGCCTCGATGCTCGACAGCGTGGGCTCGGGAGCGGTCGAGAGCCTCGCCGAGTACGTCAACGACGTCCTCTGCCAGGAGGCGATCGCACTCGGTCTCCCGGTCACGAACCGGATCAGCCCGGGCTACGGCGACTGGGACGTCGGCGAGCAGCGCGTGCTCTTCGGCCTCTGCCCGGGCGACGCGATCGGCGTCGGCCTGAATGCCGCGTGCTTCATGACGCCCGTGAAGTCCATCACGCTCCTCGCCGGCGCCGGGCGGGCCGCGCGGGTGGACCACTACTTCAGCCAGTGCGCGCGCTGCTGGATGCGCGACTGCGCGTATCGCCGCGCCCCCGCGCGCACGACCGTCCACCGACCGCGACCGTGAGCGCCGTCGCGATCCGCCGGGCGACGGCCGCGGACGCGGCCGCGATCGCCGACGTGTATCTCGCGAGCCGGCGCGACGAGGAGCCCCGGATCCCCCCGATCGCGCACGGCGCCGCCGACGTGCGCGCCTGGATCGCGCGGGTCGTGCTCGCCGAGCACGACGTGCGGGTGGCGGAGGGCAAGGGCCGGGTCGTCGCCATGAGGCTCTCGCGGGGGACTCGCTCGAGCACCTCTACGTCCTGCCCGCCTTTCAAGGGCAGGGGATCGGGGCCCGGCTGCTCGATCTCGCCAAGCGGCTCAGCCCGCGGCGCCTCCGCCTGCGCACCTTTCAGGCCAACCGTCCCGCGCGCGACTTCTACGAGGCCCGCGGCTTCGTGGCGGTCGAGTTCGGCGACGGCGCCGGCAACGAGGAACGCGCGCCCGACGTCCTGTACGAGTGGACGGGCGGGGCCTGAGGCGGTCCGAGGGGGCGATCTGATACGATGCTGACGATGCCGGCCGACAACGTCATTCTCGTCGGCTTCATGGGTGCTGGGAAGTCGTCCGTCGGGCGGCTGCTCGCGCGCCGCCTCGGGCGCTGCTTCGTCGAGACCGACGACATGATCATCGCGCGCGAGGGCAAGCCCATCCACGTGATCTTCCGCGAGCAGGGCGAGCCGCGCTTCCGCGAGCTCGAGGCCGAGGCGCTCGAGGCGCTCCGGCTGAAGGCGGGCGACGTGATCGCGACGGGCGGCGGGCTCCCGTGCCGCGACGGGCGGATGGAGGCCCTGCGCGAGCTCGGCACGGTCGTCTGGCTCGCGGGCGAGTTCGCCGACCTCCACGAGCGCGCGAGCCGGCTCGGCGGGCGGCCGGTGCTCGACGGCCGGACGTCCGAGGAGCTGGCGGAGCTCTACCGCGCCCGCCAGGCCTATTACCGTCTGGCGCACGTCACCGTGGACACGAGCGGGCTCGGCACCGACCAGGTGGTGGCGCGGGTCCTCGCGGCGCTCCGGAAGGCGCATGCCGCACGCGTTTAGCCTCCGGCTCGAGGCCGGGCCGCTCCTCTGCGACGGCGCGATGGGCACGATGCTCTACGCGCGCGGCGTGTCGCTCGACGCCTGCTTCGACGTCCTCAACCTGAACAACCCGAAGCTCGTCCAGGCGATCCACGCCGACTACGTCGCCGCGGGCGCCGACTGCATCGAGACGAACACCTTTGGCGCGAACCGCTTCAAGCTCGCCCTCCATGGCCTCGCGGACCGCGTGCGCGAGATCAACGCCGGCGGCGTGCGGCTCGCCCGCGACGTCCGCGAGACCGCCGGGCGCGACGTCTTCGTGCTGGGCTCGATCGGCCCGCTCGGCAAGTACCTGGCGCCGCTCGGCACCCTGACGGCCGAGGACGGGCGCACGGCCTTCCGCGAGCAGGCCGAGGCGCTCCTCGAGGGCGGGGTGGACGCGTTCATCGTCGAGACCTTCTCCGACCTCGCCGAGATCGCGCTCGCCATCGAGGCGGTGCGGTCCATCAGCGATCTGCCGATCGTGGCGCAGATGGCGTTCACCGACGACGGCACGACGTTCACAGGCCGCTCGGCGGCCGAGGTGGCGCAGACCCTGTCGCGCCTTCCTGTCCAGGCGCTGGGCGCCAATTGCTCGGTCGGCTCGAGCACGCTCTACGAGGTGCTCGAGCAGATGCTGCCGGTGGCCGGTGGGATCCCGCTCGCGATCCAGCCGAACGCGGGCCTCCCGAGCCGCATCGGCGAGCGCCTCATGTACCTCTCGTCGCCCGCGTACATGGCGGAGTACGCGGCGCGGATGGTGGACGCGGGCGCCCGCCTGGTCGGCGGGTGCTGCGGAACGACGCCCCAGCACATCGCGGCGATGCGCGAGGCCCTCGACCGGAAGCGTCCCGCGCCGCGCGCGGCGACGCGGCCGGTGATCACCGTGCGCGCGCCCGCCGTGGGCGACGCCGCGGGACTCCTGGCCCGGCGCCCGCCCACGCCCCTCCAGAAGAAGCTCGAGGCGCGGGAGTTCGTCGTCACGGTCGAGCTCGACCCGCCGCGCGGCCACACCGTCGAGAAGCTGGTCCAGGGCGCGACGCTCCTCAAGGAGCGCGGCGTCGAGATCGTGGACATCAACGACGGCTCGCTCGGCCGCGTGCGCATGGCGGTCCTCGCCACCGCGATCCTCGTCCGCGAGGCGACGGGGCTCGACGTCAACATGCACTTCACCTGCCGCGACCGGAACCTCATGGGCATCCAGGCCGACCTGCTCGGGGCCCACGCGCTCGACGTCCGGAACATCCTCGCCCTCAAGGGCGACCCGCCGCGGGCCGGCGACTACGTCAACACCACGGCCGTCTTCGACGTCAACGCGATCGGCCTCATCGAGGTCCTGAAGCGGATGAACCAGGGGCTCGACGCGACCGGGAACAGCATCGGCGCGCCGACCTCGTTCTGCGTTGGCGCGGCGCTGAACCCCGGGGCGGAGAACGTCAAGGGGGAGATCGCCCGCTTCCACCGCAAGGTCGAGGCGGGGGCGCAGTGGGTCCAGACCCAGCCGGTCTACGACCTGGCCGAGCTCGACCGGTTCCTCGAGCAGGCGGGCGGCCCGCCGGTTCCGGTCATTGTCGGAGTGCTCCCGCTCCACAGCTACCGCCACGCCGAGTTTCTCCATAACGAGGTGCCGGGGATCACGGTCCCCGACCATATCCGCGCGCGCCTCAGGGACGCGGGCGACGGGGCGCTGCGGGTCGGCATCGAGATGGCCCAGCGCTTGATCCACGAGATCCGCGGCCGCTACGCCGGCGCCTACCTCATGCCCTCGTTCGGCCGCTTCGAGGTCGTCGCCGAGGTCCTCGATGCATTGCATTGATGGGAGAGGAGTGGCGCGTGGGTCCGTTTGAGCTCGGCGCGCGGGAGGCGGCGGAGCGGATCCGCGCGGTGACGCTGAGCCCGGTGGAGCTGGTCGAGGCGTGCCTCGAACGAATCCGCGCGCTCGACGCGCGGCTCCTGGCCTGGGCCCACGTCGACGCGGACGGCGCGCGCGCGGCGGCGCGTGAGCTCGAGCGGGAGGCGAAGGCCGGGCGCCTCCGCGGCGCGCTCCACGGCGTCCCCCTCGGGGTGAAGGACATCTTCCACGTCGCCGGCATGCCGACGACGGCCGGCGCCAAGGCGTTCGCCCACAGCCGTCCGACGGTGGACGCCGCGTCGGTCGCGCTGCTGCGCGCCGCGGGGGCGATCGTCCTCGGCAAGACCCACACGACCCAGTTCGCGTACCGCGATCCCGCGCCGACGCGGAATCCGTGGAAGGACGGTCACACGCCCGGCGGGTCCTCGGCGGGCTCGGCGGCCGCCGTCGCGGCGCGCATGGTCCCGGCGGCGCTCGGCTCGCAGACCGTCGGCTCGGTGCTGCGGCCGGCGGCCTACTGCGGCGTCGTCGGCGTCAAGCCCACCCACGGCCTCATCCCGGTCGCGGGCGTGATCCCGCTCGCCTGGTCGCTCGACCACGTCGGCGTCTTCGGCCGCTCGGTCGCCGACGCCGCGCTCGTCCTCGGCGTCCTCGCGCGCCGGAACCTCCGGCCCGAGCCCGCGCGCGCGCCGCGCCTGGCCCTGGCGCCCGAGCTCGTGCGGCGGGCCTCACCCGAGGTCGCCGACCACATCCAGGACGTGGCGCGGGCCTTCGCGCGCGCCGGCGCCCACGTCGAAGACGTGAAGCTGCCGGCCTCGTTCGACGGGCTTCACGACGCGGGCACTATCGTGCTCCAGGCCGAAGCGGCGGCCTATCACGCGCGCGACTTCGCCGTCCACGCGGCCGACTACGGCCCGGGAATCCGGCGGGGGATCGAGGCCGGTCTCGGAGTCAGCGCGACGGCGTACCTCGCCGCGAACCGGCACCGCCTGGCGTTCCGCGACGAGGTGATGCCGCTCCTCGCCGGCCACGACGCGCTCCTCACGCCCACGGCGCCCGCGCCGGCGCCCGACCTGTCGACGACGGGCGACGCCTGGCACTGCGCGCCGTGGAGCTACGCGGGCGTGCCGTCGGCGTCGCTGCCGAGCGGGCTCGCGCCCTCCGGCCTGCCGCTGGCGATCCAGCTCGTCCAGGCGGCCGGCGCCGAGGCGCGGCTCCTCGACGTCGCCGCCTGGTGCGAGCGCGAGCTCGCGTTCACCCACGCGCCCGGCGCCTGACGTGCTCGACCTCAAGATCGAGGGCGCCACGGTTGTCGACGGCACCGGCGCGGCCGGCGCCCGGGCGGACGTCGGCATCCGCGACGACGCGATCGCCGCCGTGGGCGATCTCTCGCGCGAGACCGCGGGCTCGACGCTCCGCGCGGCCGGACGCGTCGTCGCGCCGGGCTTCATCGACATGCACTCGCACTCCGACTGGCGGCTCTGGGAGAACCGGCGCGCCGAGTCGAAGATCCGCCAGGGCGTGACGACGGAGGTCGTCGGCAACTGCGGCTTCTCTCCCGCGCCCGTCTCCACGGAGTTCCTCGACGACCTGCGCGGCTTCGCGCTCTACGTGCCGAAGGGGATGGACTTCGCCTGGCGCTCGGTGGGCGACTACCTCCGCGCCTTCGACCGCGAGGGCACCGCGCTCAACGTCGTCCAGCTCGTCGGCCACGGCACCCTCCGCGTCGCCGCCATGGGATTCGCGCGGCGCGCGCCCGACGAGAAGGAGCTCGGACAGATGCGGCGGCTGCTCGGCGACGCGATGGAGGACGGCGCCTGGGGCCTCTCGACCGGCCTCATCTACGCGCCGGGCTCGTACGCGACGACCGAGGAGATCGTCGAGCTCGCGCGCGTGGCGGGCCGCCGGCGCGGCTTCTACGCGAGCCACATCCGGGGCGAGGGGGCCACCCTGCTCGAGGCGGTGCGCGAGGCGATCAGGATCGGGCGCGAGGGCGAGCTCTCCGTGCAGGTGAGCCACGTCAAGGCGGCCGGGCGGCCCAACTGGGGCAAGGTCGCCGACGCGCTGGCCCTCATCGATGCCGCGCGCGCCGAGGGCCTCGACGTCATGGGCGACGTCTACCCGTACACGGCGTCGAGCACGACGGTGCGCACGCTCCTGCCCGACTGGGCTCTCGAGGGCGGAATCGGGCCCATGCTCAAACGCCTCGCGGATCCGGCGGCGCGCGAGCGGATCCGCGGCGAGCTGGAGGCGCCCGTCACCGGGCAGAGCCTCCTCGACCGCGTCGGCTGGGAGAACGTCATGATCTCCTTCTGCGCGCGGCGGAAGGACGCGGAGGGGAAGCGTCTCTCGGAGATCGGCGCGGCGCGCGGGATGAGCCCGCTCGACGCCGCGCTCGAGCTGATCGCGGACGAGGCGGGGAAGGCCTACATGATCCTCTTCCAGCTCGACGAGAAGGATCTCCGCCGCGTGCTCGCGCACCCGGCAATCATGATCGGCTCCGACGGCTCGTCGCTCGCGCCCTACGGCGCGCTCGCAGCGGGCAAGCCGCACCCGCGGAGCTACGGCACGTTCCCGCGCGTCCTCGGCGAGTACGCCCGCGAGCAGCGCGTTCTCGGGCTGGCCGAGGCGATTCACAAGATGACGGGGCTCCCCGCGCGGCGCTTGGGCCTCCGCGACCGCGGCGTGGTCCGGGCCGGCGCCAAGGCCGACCTCGTCGTCTTCGATCCCAAGCGCGTCGCCGACCAGGCGACCTACGAGGAGCCCCACCGCTATCCCGTCGGGATCGAGCACGTCCTCGTCAACGGCCGGCTCGTCATCAAGGACGGCGAGCACACCGGGAGCCTCCCCGGGAAGCTCCTCACGCCGCCATGAACCCGCGGGTGTTTCCCGATCTCCTCACGCCGCTCGCGACCGCGGCCTCCGTGGAGGAGGGGCTGGCGCGGGCGCTCCCGCACCTCGTGCGCGCGACGGGTGCCGACGCGGGCGCGCTCGCCTTCACGCCCGAGCGTGGCGAGCCCGTCGTCGTCGCCGCGGGGACCCGGCGGCTCCCGCCGGCGCTCCGCGAGTGGCTCGTCGCCGCCGCCACACGCCCGGTCCGTGGCGTGAGACTCGCGCGCGTCTCGCCGCCGGGGGGCCGCGCCGTCTCGCTGCTCTCGGCGCCGCTCGGCGCGCTGCGGCGCCCGGCGGGCGCGCTCCTCCTGCTCGGCCGGCCCGGGCGGCTCACGCGCGCGGCGCTGCCCGCGGACTTCCGGCGCGAGCTCGCCGCCGCGATCGAGCGCGTCTGGCACCTCCACCGGCGGGCGCTCCGCACGTCCGTCCTCGACGCGATCACGCGGCTGCTCGTCTCAGGCGACTCGCTCGACGACGTGTTCCGCGCCTTCACCGAGGGCGTGGCGCGGCTCATCCCCTTCGACTCGATCGCCGTCGCGCTCCTCGACGCCGAGCGCGGCGAGTTCGAGATCGTGGACGTCGCCGCCCGCGGCCTGCCGCTCGCGGGCAAGCGCGACGCGCGCATGGGGCTCGCGGGGACCCTCGTCGCCGAGGTCGTGCGGGCGGGCGGCCCGGTGCGGGTGGACGACGCCGAGCGCGACCCGCTGCCCGAGGCGAGCCGTCGCGTGCTCGCGGGCGGCGGCTACCGCGCCGCGCTGCTCGTCCCGCTGGCGGCGGGCGGGGGCGTCTTCGGCGCGGTGACGCTGGCGGCGACGCGACCCGGCGCGTACGACGCCGCGGACGCCGAGGTGCTGGCCGAGCTGGCGCGCCCGCTCGCCTCGGCGATCGAGCAGCGGCGGCTCAACGAGGAGGGGCGGCGGCGGACCGACGAGCTGGCGGCGCTCTACGCGACGAGCCGGCTCATTACCTCGCGCCTCGACGCCGCGTCGGTGCTCGACCGGATCAGTCACTCGGTCACGGCGCTCATCGGCAGCACGGGCTGCGGGATCGGTCTCCTGAACCGCCAGCGCACGCACCTCACCCACGTCGCCGCCCACGGCTTCCAGAGCGAGGAGTGGCGCGCGCTCTCCATGCCGGTCGGCGAGGGGATCATGGGACGTGCTGCGGAGAGCGGCGCGACGATCCGCGTGGACGACGTCCGCGCCGACCCGCGCTCGGCCCGGCGCGACGTGGACGAGCGCGAGGGGATCCGCTCGATGCTCTGCGTGCCGCTCAAGGTCGGCGGCGGCGTCATCGGCGTGATCTCGGCCTTCTCGACGCGCCCGGGGACCTTCACGGCCCACGACCAGCGCGTCCTCGAGGCCTTCGGCGAGCAGGCGGGCATCGCGATCCACAACGCACAGCTCTTCGAGGAGAGCGTGCACCGCGCGCGCGAGACGCGGGCCCTCCTCGAGGCCGGGCGGGCCGTCGGCGCGAGCCTCGACGTGGACCGGACGATCCGGGTCATCCTCGACGCCGCGCGCGGCGTGCTCGGCGCCGACTCCTGCGGGCTCTCGACGCTCGACCCGAAGACGAACGAGCTCGCCACGGCGGCCAGTCTCGACCTGCCCCCGGAGATGGTGAGGGACATCCGCGTGAAGGTGGGCGAGGGGATCAGCGGCCGCGCCGTGAGCGAGCGCCGGGCGATCCAGAGCCGCGACCTCTTCGACGACCCGCGCGCCCGCTTTCCCCAGCTCGCTCGCGCGACCGGCTTCCGCTCGATGCTCGCGGCGCCGCTCCGCGTGGGCGACGTCGCGATCGGGGCGATCAGCGTCTTCCGGCGCGACGTCCACGAGTTCTCGGCCGCCGAGGAGGAGCTGCTCCTGGCGCTCGCGGACCAGGCGGCGATCGCGCTCGAGCACGCCCGGCTCTATGCCGAGCTCGAGACGCGGGTCGCCGAGCGGACGCGCGAGCTCGACGCGCAGAAGCGGTTCGTCGAGGTCGTGCTCGAGACCCTGCCGCTCGGCGTGTTCGTGCTGGACGCCGGGCTCCGCGTCGTCCGCGCGAACCGCGAGGGCGCCCAGGCGCTCGGCGCGGCGCCGGACGTCCGCGCGCCCTTCGCGCCGCTCCTCGGCCCCGGCCACGCGCCGGCCGTGGAGGCGTTCCTCCGCCGGGCGTTCGAGACGCGGCGGGGCGCCGTGATGGAGCAGGAGACCACGCGCGCGGGCGACACGCGGACCTTCCGGCTCACGACGGCGCCCTTCGAGTCGGCCGACGAGGAGGTCCACCACGCCGTGGTGCTCGTCGAGGACGTCACGCGGGCCAAGCGGCTCGAGCGCCAGATGCTCCTGACCGAGCGGCTCACGACGGCGGGCCGGCTCGCGGCCGGCGTCGCGCACGAGCTCAACAACCCGCTCGCGACGATCGCGGGCTGCGCCGAGTCGCTCCAGAGCCGCCTCGCCGAGGGCGGGCTCGCCCGGACCGCCGAGCTCGCCGATTTCCCGCACTACCTGCGCCTGATCGAGGAGGAGGCGTTCCGCTGCAAGGAGATCACGGGGAGCCTGCTGCAGTTCGTCCGCGACCCGGGCAGCCGCCGCGCGCCGACGGACCTCAACGCGCTCGTCCAGAAGACGCTCGAGCTCCTGTCGCACCAGCCGCGCTTCGCCGAGGCCCGCGTCCTGACCGAGCTCGATCCCGCCCTCCCGCTGGTCGCGGTCAACGAGGGCCAGCTGCGCCAGGTCTTCACCGGCCTCGCGGCGAACGCGCTCGAGGCGATGGAGGGGCGCGGCGCGCTGACGCTGCGCTCGCGGGTCCATCGCGGCGAGGTCGAGGTGGAGTTCGACGACGAAGGGCCGGGGATCCCCGACGAGATCCTGCCGCGCATCTTCGACCCGTTCTTCACGACCAAGCCGCCGGGGCAGGGCACGGGGCTCGGCCTCGCGATCGCACAGGGGATCGTCGCCGACCACGGGGGCCGGCTCGAGGTCACCTCGCGGCCCGGCAAGGGCAGCGTCTTCCGGGTGGTGCTGCCGCTATGAGCCGGAAGATCCGCGTGCTGGTGGCCGACGACGAGCAGAACCTGCGCGAGCTCATGGTCCGCGAGCTCGGGCGCAAGGGCCACGAGGTCGAGAGCGTCGCCGACGGCGCGGCCGCGCTGGCGCGGCTGCAGGACGCCCCTTACGACGTCCTGGTCCTCGACATGAAGATGCCGAAGAAGGCGGGCATCGACGTCCTGCGCGAGCTCCAGCCGCTCCCCGACCCGCCGCAGGTGATCGTGATGACCGGCTTCCAGGAGGTGTCCACCGCCGTCGAGGCGATGAAGCTCGGCGCGTACGACTACCTCACGAAGCCGACGAAGATCGAGGAGCTCGACATCGTCATCCGCAAGGCGGCGGAGAAGGCGCAGCTCCTCCGCGACAACGAGGCGCTGCGCGCGCACGCGCCGGGCGGGGAGCCCGCCGGCGGCATCCTGACGCGGAGCCTCGCGATGCAGGAGGCGCTGCGGATCGTCGAGCGCGTGGCGCCGACGGACTCGGCGGTGCTCATCCTCGGCGAGAGCGGTACCGGCAAGGAGCTCGTCGCCCACGCGATCCACGACCGCTCCCAGCGGGCGGCCCGTCCATTCGTCCCGATCCACTGCGGGGCGCTCCCGCGCGAGGTGTTCGAGTCCGAGCTGTTCGGCCACGAGAAAGGCGCGTTCACGGGCGCGATCGGCACGAAGCCGGGGCTCGTCGAGCTGGCCGACGGCGGCACGCTCTTCCTCGACGAGATCGGCGAGATGGAGCCGGACAGCCAGGTGAAGCTCCTGCGCGCGCTCGAGACCGGGACCTTCTTCCGCGTCGGGGGCACGCGCCCCCGCCGCGTGGACGTGCGGCTCGTCGCGGCGACCAACCGCGACCTCGCGGAGGCGATGCGCGCGGGCGCGTTCCGCCAGGACCTCTACTTCCGGATCAACACGATCTCGGTCACGCTCCCGCCGCTCCGCGAGCGGCGGGAGGACGTCCCGCTGCTCGCCAGCCACTTCGTGGGCGCCAACGCGACCTACGGCGCCAAGCGCCTCTCGCCGCGCGCTCTCGCGGCGCTCGAGGCGTACGACTGGCCGGGCAACGTGCGCGAGCTGCTCCACGCGATCGAGCGCGCGATGATCCTGTCCAAGGACGAGGAGATCGAGCCCGAGGATCTCCCGCCAGAAGTCCGCGGGGGGCCGGCGTCGCCGGCGGCGGCGGCCGCCGGCGGGAGCCTCGAGCGGGTGGAGCGCCAGCACATCGTCGCCACGCTCCGGCAGGTCGGCGGCCATCGCGGCAAGGCGGCGGCGCTCCTCGCGATCGATCCGAAGACCCTCTACCGGAAGATCATCGCCTACGGCATCGTGCCCGGGGAGTGGACGTAACCGAGTCACGTTCGGCGTGCTGCTCGGCTATCCCTTCACGTTCGACTGAGCCGCGTCGCTCGGCTCCGCTCGGGCGGGGCCTCGCGCGTGATCGGGCGTTCTGCCCGAGAAGGCAGCCCCGGCGGCGGTCCGTCGGCTCGGTGTTCCCACCGAAGAATCGGCGGCTTAGTCACGCGAGTCTCCGCTGGCACCACGCTTGCGTCGCTCGTGCTCGAGGCATGTTGCCGACCAATTCCGGGGGAGGAGATCGCATGGACCGCGTGCTCGTGATCGATGAGGACCGCGCCGCGACGGAGCGGCTGGGCCTGGCGTGCCTGGCCGCGGGCGTCGGGGTCCTGCTGGCCGAGACCGTGTGCGAGGGCGTGCGCGTCCTGCTCTCGACGCCGGTGTCGCTCATCGCCGTGGACGGTGCCTTGCTGAGGCTCACGCCGCGCGAGCACGCCCGGCTCTTCGAGCGTGTCGCGCCGGGCGTTCCCGTCGTGGTCGTCGTGCGCCCGGACGTCGCGCTCGACACGCGGGTGGCCTTCGAGCTCGCCGGCTTCCGCGTCCTGACGCGCCCGGTGGACGCCCGCGATCTCGTCGCGAAGGCGGCGGCGGCGCACTGAGCGCGTTCGCCGCTTGCGCGAACCCGCCGTGCGTGTACACTGTCAGGAGTCGGCCGGGTTGCCCGGACCTCGCCCCCGACGTAACGTCTCTTCCGGTTCGCGGGGCGTGCACGACAGCGGAAGACCAGCCAGGGGGTTCACATGGCATCCAAACTGTACATCGGCGGCCTCGCCTATTCGACCACCAGCGATGGACTTCGCGAGTTCTTCACCCAGAGCGGCAACGTTCTTTCCGCGACGGTGATCACGGATCGGTTCTCGGGGCAGTCCCGGGGATTCGGCTTCGTGGAGATGGCAACGGCCGAGGAGGCGCAGACCGCCATCTCGCAGCTCAACGGGCGCGAGCTCGACGGCCGCCGTATCACGGTCGAGGTCTCGAACCCGCAGGCGCCCCGCTCGGGTGGCGGCCCGCGGCCCGGCGGCGGCCGGCCGGGCGGTGGCGGACGCGGACCGGGAGGCGGGGGCCGCGACAGCGGCTACGCCCACCGTCCCTCAAAGCCGGTGAAGTGGTAGCGAGAGTAGATAGTCGGGAGCTAACGCGCGCGTCGAAGCAGAAGGGGCCGGCCGGTCTCGGCCGGCCCCTTCGCGTTTCCGCCTAGGCCCCCTCCGAGGAGAAGATCCGGTCGCAGCGGCCGTACTCGTGGGCCGCGTCCATGAACCAGCGCACGGCCTCGGGATCCGAGCGCGGCGGGATCTCGCAGGACGTCGAGAGGATGAACCCCGAGTGCCGCGCCGCCGCGTCTACGCAGCGCTTGACGTCGGCGTACATCGCCTCCTTCGTGGTCTTCTCGAACTTCGTGGCGTCCACGTTGCCGATCGCCACCGCCCGGCCCTTCGATACCTCCATGAACCGCTGGAGCTGGTCCACGTAGAGCTTCGGGTCGGCCTGCTGGTCGAGGTCGAACGAGAACGTGGTGAAGCCGCAACCGATCACGTCCTCGAAGATCGGGTAGGTCGTCCCGCAGATGTGGGTGGTGACGCCGACCTTCTTCGCCTTGAAGTAGTCGACCAGCTCCTTGTGGTAGGGCGCGACAAACGTTCTGTAATTGTCCGGCGAGATCAGGCTGATGGACGCGGTCGGCTCGGAGAAGGACAGCCCGATACCCGTCTTGGCGATCGCGTCCCCCCAGAGCTTGCAGAAATCCGTCGTGACCCGCATGAGATCGTGGATGAACTGCGCGTCCTCGAACGTGTCGAGGAGCATCGTCTCCGGGTTGCGGAGGAGCATCGCGATCGTCCAGGGCCCGACCGCCACGGCGCCGATCGCCGACGGGGGCTTCGCCTTCACGAGGGCCTCGCACTGCTCGAGGAACGACGGCAGGCGCGCCGTCTTGTACGGGTCCGGCACCGGGAGCCGCGCGAGCTTCGCCTTGTCGTCCTGGAGCACGTGCGCGTCGATCGACGGGACGACGTAGTCCGAGTACTTCACGTGGCAGCCGAAAGCCTCCGCTTCTTTCGCCAGGTCGTTGTAGGCGAGCACGACGTCCGGCTGGTATCGCTCGTAGTAGTTCAGCATCGACTTGATCGCCCGTGCGACGTCCGTGCAGTACTCCTCGATCGAGAGGCCGTCGAGCGTGCCGGCGAAGGAGGCGACGATCGGGTAGACGGGGATCCGGTCAGCGAACGAGCGCTTGTAGGCGGCGACGACGCGGTCGCGGTTGGTGAACTGCGCCTTGCCGTGCTCGACGTCCCAGAGGCGGTTCGCCTCCATGTACTTGGGCGGCAGCTTCGCCTCGTACTCCATGAACTGCGTGATCGGGTAACGGATGCCGCCTGCGTGCGTCCGCTGCAGGCCCTCGATGATCTCCTCCATCTGCGCCCACGGGATCGTGAAGGCCATCTCGTGGTCCTGGGTCTGGCCGAAGATCCGGTCGCCGGAGCACGGGAGGATGAGCTGGGGCCGGTCGGTCCGCATGGTCGTCACGATGATCTCGGAGCAGTCGATGCGGCCGCCGAACGAGGACGTGAGCTTGCCGCCGCGCTTCCAGAGCGCCGCCTGCGTGAGGCGCATGACCTGGGCGGGGTTCGCGTAGATGCAGACCAGGTGCGGCTCGAATGTCGTCCGGTCGAGCGGGGCGACGAGGAGCGTCGCGTACTCCCCGGGGCGGAACTTGTCCACCGCGGCCTCGGAGCGGCGGCCCGCCTCCTTCGTCTCCGTGTACATGCCCTCGCAGAGCGTGCCCGAGTTGTGGAGGTGCGTCGGCTTCTCGAAGCCGAGCGCGGCGATGCCGAGCGAGCAGATGTGGTCCTCGCGCGTGAGCGCGATCATCCAGCCGTACCGCCGGGACATGTCGATGACCTGGCAGTTCATGCTGAGCTTCTTGAAGTCGCGCGCCGGCCGCTTGGCCTTCTCGGGGATCGGCTCGCCGGGCCGGAGCATCCGGATCGCCACGGGAAAGGTCTGCGGCCGGATGTAGGTCTGCAGCTCCCGGTCCGCGGTCTTGACGTCGATCATGGGTCGCCTCCGCTGAGAGCGTACTACCTAGAGAACCCCGCGACAACAGAGTAGAATACCGCCCACTCGGCTCGAAGATACCGGTCGGCCCAGGGGGGGCTCCACCATGCAGGCTCCAAGCGCGAGCTATAGCCTCACCGTGAGGTTGGCGATCACGAACCGGCCCGGGATGCTCGGGCGGGTGACGTCGGCCATCGGCAAGGGCGGCGGCGACATCGGCGCGATCGATCTCGTGGAGGTCGGCAAGTCCACGATCACGCGTGACATCAGCTTCAAGGCGCGCGACGAGCGCCACGGCCAGCAGATCGTGGACCGGATCCGCGGGGTCCAGGGCGTGAAGGTCGTCAACGTCTCCGACCGCACCTTCCTGATGCACCTGGGCGGCAAGATCGAGGTGCGCGGGAAGATGAGCGTCAAGACCCGCGACGACCTCTCGATGGCCTACACGCCCGGCGTCGCGCGCGTCTGCATGGCCATCCACCACGACCCGGAGAAGGCCTACGCGCTGACGATCAAGCAGAATTGCGTCGCGGTGGTGACCGACGGCACCGCGGTCCTGGGGCTCGGCGACATCGGGCCGAGCGCCGCGCAGCCGGTGATGGAGGGCAAGGCGCTCATCTTCAAGGAGTTCGCCGGCGTCGACGCGTTCCCGCTCTGCCTCGCGACGAAGGACGTGGACGAGATCGTCGCAATCGTCAAGGCCATCGCGCCGGTGTTCGGCGGGATCAACCTCGAAGACATCTCCGCGCCGCGCTGCTTCGAGATCGAGCAGCGGCTCCAGCGCGATCTCGATATTCCCGTGTTCCACGACGACCAGCACGGCACGGCGGTCGTGGTCCTGGCGGCGCTCGTCAACGCGCTCAAGATCGTCAAGAAGCGGCTCGCCGACGTGCGCATCGTGTTCACGGGCGCGGGCGCCTCCGGCATCGCGACGGCGAAGCTCCTCATGCGGGCCGGCGCCAAGCACATCATCGCCTGCGACCGCGCGGGCACGCTCTACCGCGGCCGGACCGACAACATGAACGCGATGAAGGAGTGGTTCGCCAAGCACACGAACGAGAAGAAGATCCGGGGGACGGTCGCCGACGCGCTCCAGGGCGCCGACGTCTTCGTCGGCCTCTCCGGCCCGGGCGTGGTCTCGCTCAAGGAGATCAAGGCGATGGCGCGCGACCCGATCGTGTTCGCCATGGCGAACCCGATCCCCGAGATCCTCCCCGAGGAGGTGGGCCCCTACGTGCGGGTGATGGCGACGGGGCGGTCGGATTATCCGAACCAGATCAACAACTCGTGCTGCTTCCCCGGCTTCTTCCGGGGGATGCTCGACGTGCGCGCCAGCCGGGTGAACGACGAGATGAAGCTCGCCGCGGCCCACGCGCTCGCCGCGATCGTCTCCAAGGCCGAGCTCGGCGAGGAGTACATCACGCCCTCGATGTTCGACGGCCGGGTCGTCCCGGCCGTCGCCACCGCCGTCGCCGACGCGGCCATCCGCACCGGCGTCGCGCGACGCCGCCGGCGCGGCGCGACCGCGTCGCGGTAGGCTGTGCGACGCCGGGACCTCCTCGCCGTCTGCTTCGCGCTCGGGAGCGCGCTCCTGGTCTGGCCGCTTCTCTCCATCCCCAACCGGCCGGTCCTGCTGCTCGGCGTTCCCGTGCTCGTGCTCTACCTCTTCGGCGTGTGGGCCGCGATCGTCGCCGTGCTCGCCTGGGCCGCGCGCCGGCCGGGGGGTGAGGACGCGCCGTGACCTGGCAGTCGCAGACGCCGATCGTCGCGATCCTGCTCGCGTACCTCTGCTTCCTGTTCCTCGTCGCCGCGGTCGCCGAGCGCTTCGGCCGGCGGCTCGCCGCGCCGCGCCTGCGGGCCGCGACCTACGTGCTCGCGATCTCGGTGTACTGCACGGCGTGGACCTTCTACGGGAGCGTCGGCCTCGCCGCCAACCGGGGCCTCGAGTTCCTCACGATCTACCTCGGGCCGGCGCTGGTCGCGCTCATGTGGCCCACCGTGCTGCGCAAGCTCGTGCGCGTGGCCAAGGAGCAGCGGATCACGACGATCTCCGACTTCGTGGGCAGCCGCTACGGCAAGTCGGCCTCGCTCGGCACGCTCGTCGCCGCGCTCGTGGTCTGCGGGATGATCCCGTACATCGCGCTCCAGCTGAAGGCGGTCTCGGTCTCGTTCCGGCTCATGCTGGGCGACTCGGGGGTGCTCTCCGGCTTCGACCCGACGCTCCTCGTGGCCGGCACGCTCGCCCTCTTCGGCATCCTGTTCGGCGCGCGCAACCTCGACTTCACCCGGCAGCAGACGGGCCTCATGACGGCCGTCGCCGTCGAGTCCATCGTCAAGCTCGTCGCGTTCCTGCTCGTCGGGGTGTACGTCACCTGGGGGCTCTTCGGGGGCTTCGGCGACATCTTCGGGCGCATCGCGCAGAGCCGCTGGGCCGAGCTGCTGGCGCTGGGCGCGCCGCCGGCGGCCTCGTACGCGCGCTGGGCGACGATGCTCGTGATCTCGATGATGGCGGTCATGCTGCTGCCCCGGCAGTTCCACGTGCTCGTCGTGCAGAACCCGCGCGAGCGCGACGTCCACACGGCGGCGTGGGCCTTCCCGCTCTACCTGCTCGCGATCAACGTGTTCGTCCTCCCGATCGCGCTCGGCGGGCTCCTCACGTTCGGCGACGGGGCCGCCGCGGACAGCTTCATCCTGGCGCTCCCGCTCCGGGCCGACGCGGGCCTCGTCGCGATCACCACCTTCCTCGGCGGCTTCTCCGCGGCGACGGCGATGATCGTCGTGGACTCGCTCGCGCTCTCGAAGATGATCTCGAACGACATCGTGCTGCCGTTCATCCTCCGCCGGCGCGGCTTCGAGGAGGTCTACTGGGCGAGCCTCGCCTCCACGCGGCTCGGCATCCTCGTGGTCGTGGCGCTCGGCTTCGTCTGGGCGCGCCTCGAGGGGGGCCAGGTCCTCCTCGTCGAGATGGGCCTGCTCTCGTTCATCGCCGTCTCCCAGGTCGCCCCCGCAGTCCTCCTGGGCCTGTACTGGCGCCGCGGCAACCGCAAAGGCGCGTTCGCCGGCATCTCCCTCGGCTTCGCCTTCTGGTTCTACACGCTCATCATCCCGGCCTTCGTGAAGGAGGGGCTCGTCTCGGCCCCGATGCTGGACGCGGGGCCGTTCGGCATCGCGTGGCTCCGGCCGACCGCGCTGCTCGGCCTCGACGGGCTCGACGCGATGAGCCACGGCGTCTTCTGGTCGCTGTTCGTGAACGTCGGCGCCTACCTCCTGGTGTCCGTCTTCACGGCGCAGGACGCGGACGAGCGCGGCCAGGCCGCGGCGTTCGTCGGGCTCGTCGAGAAGGCGGAGCCCTCGCCCACGCCGGCGATCCTGTCGGTGCCCGAGATCGAGCGCCTCCTCCATCTCTACGTGCCGGCGGAGGAGGCCGACGCGATCCTCCGCGAGCTGCTGGGTGGCAAGGCCCCGCGCCAGCTCTCGGTGCCCGAGCTCCTGGACCTCCGGATCCGCCTCGAGCGCATGCTCGCCGCCTCGCTCGGCGCCGCGGCGGCCCGGTACATCATCGAGGACCGGTTCACGATCTCGAAGGGCGAAGCGCAGCAGCTCGTCGAGTCGTTCCAGACGATGCAGCGCTCGCTCGGCAAGAGCGAGCGGCTGCTCGCCTCGGTGGTCGAGTCGGTGGCCGACTGCATCTTCACGACCGACGTCGAGGGGCGCCTCATCACGATGAACCCCGCGGGGCGGCGGCTCCTCGGCTATGCCGCCGCCGCGGCGCCCGCGCTCACCCACCTCGACGTCCTCGACGAGGCCGACCGGCGGCGCGTGGGGCCCGCCATCGAGCGCGCGGTCGCCGAGGGGCGGCCGTGGCTCGGCAACGTGACCGGCCTCACGCGGGCCAAGCGCCGTTTCCCGGCGTCCCTCGCGATCTCCTGCGTCTTCGACGAGCGGCGGCAGGTGCTCGGGACGGTCGGGGTCCTGCGTGACCTGACCGACCAGGTGGCGACCCAGCAGCGGCTCATCCAGCGCGAGAAGCTCGCGTCACTCGGCGAGATGGCCGCCGGCGTGGCCCACGAGATCCGGAACCCGCTCGGCGGCATCAAGATGGCGACCACCCTCCTGTCGTCCGGCGCCGTCGGGGACCCGCGGATCTCGCAGGAGATGGCGCAGTCCATCCTCTCGGGCATCAAGGAGATCGAGGCGATCATCGCGGATCTCCTGGACTACGCGCGCGAGACGCGCCTGGACTGCCAGGAGTACGCGGTCGGGCGCATCCTCGGGCCGGTCGTCGAGTCGTGCGCGGCCGAGGGCCGCGAGCGCGGCGTACGCGTCGAGGCCCAGGGGCTCGCCGCCGACCTTGTCGCGGCGGTGGACGGCCCGCGCCTGCGGCAGGTCTTCGCCAACGTGATGAAGAACGCGCTCGAGGCGACCGAGCGCCGGCTCGGCGGCCGCGTGGACGTGCGCCTGCAGCCGCGGGGCGCCGCGGTGGTCGTCGAGGTCGCCGACAACGGCGCGGGCATCCAGCCGGAGCACCGCGAGAAGATCTTCCTGCCGTTCTACACCACGAAGCCGACGGGCACGGGGCTCGGGCTGGCGATCGTGAAGAAGGTCATGGACCTGCACGGCGGCGAGATCGAGATCGACAGCGCGCCCGGCCGCGGGACGACGATCCGGCTCGTCATCCCGCGGTCGCCGCTGCCGGCGGCCGTCGAGGTCGCCCAGGGAGTCCCATGAGACACCGCATCCTCATCGTCGAGGACGACGAGATCTTCCTGCGCCCGCTCCAGCGCACGCTCGAGGTCGAAGGCTACGAGGTCCTCGTCGTCTCGAGCGGCGAGGACGCGGTGGAGCTGCTGAAGGGCGACGACGTGGACCTCGTGCTGACCGACAAGCGGCTCCCGGGGATCGACGGCGTCGAGGTGGTGCGCCGGATGAAGACGGACCACCCGGACCTCGCCGTGGTCGTGATGACCGCGTACGGCACGATCGGCTCGGCGGTCGAGGCGATGCGCCTCGGCGCCGAGGACTACCTCGTCAAGCCGTTCGACGCCGCCGAGGTCCTCATGGTGCTTCGGCGCGCCATCGAGTTTCATGAGCTGAAGGCCGCGAGCCGCGCGACCCTGCGGCGGAACCAGGAGCGCTTCACGCTGAAGAACATCGTCGCGCAGAGCCAGGCGATGCGGGACGTCTTCGAGCTCCTCTCCTCCGTGGCCGGGCTCGATACGACCGTCCTCATCCACGGCGAGACCGGCGTGGGCAAGGAGCTGCTCGCGCGCTCGCTGCACTTCTCGGGCGCCCGGCGCGACAAGCCGTTCGTCGCCGTGAACTGCTCGGCGATCCCCGAGGAGCTGTTCGAGTCCGAGCTGTTCGGCTTCAAGAAGGGTGCCTTCACGGGCGCCAGCGAGACCCGCCGCGGGGTGTTCCAGATGGCGAACGGGGGCACGCTCCTGCTCGACGAGATCGGCGAGATGCCGCTCGGGCTCCAGTCCAAGCTGCTCCGCGTCATCGAGGACCGGCGTGTGACGCCGATCGGCTCGGACCGGACGCTCGAAATCGACGTCCGCTTCATCGTGACGACCAACAAGGACCTGCAGGCCGAGGTGGAGCGCGGCGCCTTCCGCCGCGATCTTTTCTACCGCCTGTCCGTGATGCCTGTGCGCGTGCCGCCGCTGCGCGACCGCGCCGGCGACATCCCGCTCCTGACCCAGCACTTCCTCGAGGCCAGCGCCCGGCGCTCGAAGAAGCCGGTGAGGGCCATCGCTCCCGACGCGATGCAGGCGCTCTGCCGCTACGCGTGGCCCGGCAACGTGCGCGAGCTCGAGAACGTGATCGAGCGCGCGGTGATCGTCGCCAAGGGTGACACGATCGCCGACGTCGAGCGCTTCCTGACGGGCGACGGCGGGCGGCCGAAGGTGGACCTCGAGCTCCCGTTCCGCGAGGCGAAGGCGCGCGTGATCGAGGAGTTCGAGCGCGCGTACGTCACGGGCGTGCTCGAGGCCGAGGGCGGCAAGCTCACGGCCGCCGCGAAGCACGCCGACATGGACCCGAAGAACTTCCATGAGAAGCTGATCCGGTACGGCCTGCGCCGGCCCTCGGCGGGGCTCGGCGAATGAGGTAGAATCCACGGCCGGACCGACCAATCACCGTCTACCGAGGGGAGCTATGGCCCAAGCGAAGCCGAAGGCAGACGTGCCCATCCAGGTGCTGCTCCGGGAGAACCGGAGGTTCCCGCCGCCGAAGGCGTTCGTGAAGAACGCGCTCGTCAACAAGGCCTCCGTGTACGCCCGGGCGCAGAAGAACTTCGTGAAGTTCTGGGAGCAGCGCGCCAAGGAGCTCCACTGGTTCAAGCCGTGGAAGAAGGGGCTCGAGTGGAAGCCGCCCTACGCCAAGTGGTTCGTCGGGGGCAAGCTCAACGTCGCGTACAACTGCCTCGACCGCCACGTCACGGGCCCGCGCCGCACGAAGGCCGCGATCATCTGGGAGGGCGAGCCGGGCGACAGCCGTGTGCTGACCTACTGGGACCTCTACCGTGAGGTGAACCGGTTCGCCGCCGCGCTGAAGCGGCAGGGGGTCAAGAAGGGCGACCGCGTGACGATCTACATGCCGATGGTGCCCGAGCTGCCGATCGCCATGCTGGCCTGCGCCCGGATCGGCGCAGCGCACAGCGTGATCTTCGGCGGCTTCTCGCCGGAGGCCGTGCGCGAGCGCATCCACGACGCGGACTCCTCGCTGGTCATCACCGCCGACGGCGGCTGGCGGCGCGGCGCGATCGTCCCGCTGAAGAAAAACACCGACGAGGCGCTCCGCGGCGCGCCCGGCGTCAAGACCGTCATCGTACTCAAGCGCACGGGGCAGGCCGTCGAGATGCAGAACGGCCGCGACGTCTGGTGGGACGAGTTTGTCAAGGACGTCCCCGCCCGGTGTCCCGCGGAGCCGATGGACTCCGAGGACCTGCTGTACCTCCTCTACACGTCGGGCTCGACGGGAAAGCCCAAGGGGATCATCCACACGACGGGCGGCTACCTCACCGGCGTCACCGCCACGCACAAGTGGATCTTCGACATCCACGAGGAGGACGTCTACTGGTGCACGGCCGACATCGGCTGGGTCACCGGTCACTCGTACATCGTCTACGCGCCGCTCGCCAACGGCGCCACGACCGTCATGTACGAGGGCACGCCGGACCATCCCGACAAGGACCGCTTCTGGCGGATCGTCGAGAAGTACGGGATCAGCATCATCTACACGGCGCCGACCGCGATCCGGACGTTCATGAAGTGGGGCGAGGAGTTCCCGAAGCGCTGCGACCTCTCGAGCCTCCGGCTCCTCGGGACGGTCGGCGAGCCGATCAACCCCGAGGCGTGGGTGTGGTACTGGAAGGTCATCGGCGGCGGTCGCTGTCCCGTGGTCGACACCTGGTGGCAGACCGAGACGGGCCAGATCTTGATCACGCCGCTGCCCGGCATCACCACGCTCAAGCCCGGCTCGGCCACGCGGCCCTTCCCGGGCGTCGACGCCGACGTGCTCGACGAGAAGGGCAACCCCGCGACGTCGGGGTACCTCGTGATCAAGAAGCCCTATCCGGCGATGCTGCGCGGGATCTGGGGCGACCCCGACCGCTACGTCAAGCAGTACTGGTCGAAGTACGACAACATCTATTTCACGGGCGACGGCGCCAAGCGCGACGAGGACGGCTACTTCTGGCTCCTCGGGCGCGTGGACGACGTCATGAACGTCTCGGGCCACCGCGTTTCGACGATGGAGGTCGAGTCGGCGCTCGTGGACCACAAGGCGGTCGCCGAGGCCGCGGTCATCGGCAAGAACCACGACATCAAGGGCCAGGCGATCGCGGCGTTCGTCACGCTCAAGAGCGGCGTGAGCGCGACGCCCGCGCTGATGGACGAGCTCAAGCAGCACGTCACCAAGAAGATCGGCTCGCTCGCGCGCCCGGACGACATCATCTTCTCCGCCGAGCTGCCGAAGACCCGGAGCGGCAAGATCATGCGCCGGCTCCTGCGCGACATCGCCGAGGGGCGGGCGCTCGGCGACACCACGACGCTCGCCGACCCGAACGTGGTCGCGACCCTCAAGAACAAGTACGAGGAGCAGGAAAGCTAGCTCTCCCGGCGTCTTGCCGCGGCGGTCATCACGCGCTGCGGCAGGGTGCCGATACCACCGATTTCTTGGTGCCGGCACCACCTCTCGCTCTCGTCGCAGGGTCCGGTCTCGCCAAGAATCAACTCGTTAGCCTGTGGGTGTCCTTGGCACAGCCCCTGCACGCAGGACGCCCGAGGTATGAACAGGCTACCCGAGAACGCTGGGCGACATGGTTCCGCTTCTGTTCCTCAACTCATTCGGTCAACGGTGCAATGACCAACAGGGGGGCCAATGCCGGCTAAGGTTCCGCTCAAAGAACTCCGACGGGTCGTCATCGCCGCGTCCGTCGGCAACATCATCGAGTGGTACGACTTCTACATCTTCGGCAGCCTGGCCTCGATCCTCGCGGCCAAGTTTTTCGAGAAGAGCCACCCGGTCGCGGCCTTCCTCAGCACCGTGGCGATCTTCTCGGTCGGCTTCCTGATCCGGCCGCTGGGGGCGTTCCTCTTCGGCTGGCTCGGCGACAAGGTGGGCCGGAAGTACACCTTCATCGTCACGCTGACCGGCATGGGCCTGGGGACGGCGTTCATCGGCTTCGTTCCCAGCTACGCCTCGATCGGACTCGCCGCGGCCTTCATCCTCTTCGCCCTCCGCCTGATCCAGGGTCTCTGCCTCGGCGGTGAGTACGGCGGCGCCATCACCTACGTCGCCGAGCACATCGAGGACGCGAAGCGGGGCTACTACACCGGCTGGCTCCAGACGTCGCCGACGCTCGGCATCGTCCTGTCGCTGGCGATTATCATCGGGGTCCGGACCTATCTGGGCGTCGAAGCGTTCAACGACTGGGGCTGGCGCGTGCCGTTCATCATCTCGCTCCTCCTGGTCGCCATCGCGATCTGGATCCGGCTCTCGCTGGGTGAAACGCCGATCTTCCAGGAGATCAAGGCGAAGGGCCGGACCGCGACCAATCCGTGGCGCGAGGCCTTCCTGAGCAACAACTTCAAGTACGTGGCGATCGCCAGCGTGGTCGTGCTGGGACAGGGGTGCGTCTGGTACAGCGGCCAGTTCTGGGCGCTGTTTTACCTCCAATCGGTCAAGAAGCTCGACGTGCTCACCTCCAGCTACATCATCGGCGCCGCGCTGCTGATCGCGACCCCGACGCTGATCTTCTGGGGCTGGCTCTCGGACAAGATCGGCCGGAAGCCGATCATCCTCGGCGGCATGGCCCTCGCCTCCCTCACGTACTACCCGCTCTACACGGCGCTGGGCGTCTACGCCGATCCCAAGACCCTCAACGCCACGATGGCGGTCGTCATCGTCGTAATCCTGGTCAACTACGTCGGCATGACGTACGGACCGATCGGGGCATTCCTGGCGGAGTTCTTCCCCGGGCGCATCCGCTACACCTCGGTGTCAGTGCCTTATCACATCGGCAACGGCTGGGGCGGCGGTCTCGTGCCCATCATCACCACGGCGGCCTACGCCAAGGCGGTGGAGATGGGCTCCAGCGACCCCCTCTTCTGGGCCCTGGTTTATCCCATCGGGCTTCCGGCGATCATGTTCCTGATCGCCGTCTTCGTGATGCCGGAGACGCGCAAGCACAGCATCTGGACGGAAGGCGCAATAGAGGCCACGCGAGAGGCCACGCGCAGCCGCGCGTGAGCAGTCGAGTCCTGGTCGCCTGACCCGCTCTTGGGTTCCGCTCGAGGGGTGCAGCCCTCGAGCGGAACCCGGAGGTTCTGTCCGCGGTCGTTTTCCGGATCTGACTGAAAGGCCCCCACTCTGCCGTGAAAGTGTCACGAGCCTGGCATTCTGCCCGGAGCCCTGGGGTTCCAGGGATCTGCGTTGGCTGATTTTTCAATGAATTAGAACCCGCATCCATCCGTCCCATGCTCGGCATCTCAATTGCAGCACTCGGTGCAAGTCGCACTGGGAGGGTCACTATGGACAACATTCGGAAGCGGCTAGAGCAGGATCTCCAGATGGCCGTTGGCCGGCTCCGCCAGATGGGTGGGGCCGTGGCGCTCGAAGAGGTGCCTGGGGCGATCGGCGACAACTCCCCCTTCGCCGACGAGGTCGACGAGATCCGGGCGAACGAGGACCGGGAAATCGGGTTCGCCACGCGCGAGCTCCTTGTGGACCGGGTGAACCGGCTGTCCGCCGCGCTCGACCGCCTGAACGATGGCGAGTACGGCACGTGCGTGGAGTGCAGCGAGCCCATCTCTCCCGCCCGGCTGCGCGCGCTGCCGGAGGTTCAGACCTGCGTGCGCTGCCAGGATCAGCTCGAGCGGTTCGGCGGCCAGCGCGGCACGAGCGAGCTTGAGGCCGAGGCCGTCGGCGACGACGAGTAACCCCCCAAGATCACGGGTCGTACGCGGGGCCGGGGAGTATCCCGGCCCCGTTTTTTGTGTAGGCTAGGCGGGTGCGGACCCCGGTCCTGGACCTGTTCCGTCCCGCGATGCGCGCCCTCTGCCGAGTCTATTTCGGCCTGGAGCTGGTCGGCGTCGAGCACATTCCGGGCTCGGGGCCCCTCATCATCACGCCGAACCACCAGACGTACGCCGACCCGCCGCTCGTGTCGATCCCCGTCCGCCGGCGCGTCTATTACATGGCGTGGAGCCGGCTCTTCGAGGTGCCGGTGTTCGGCCGGTTGATCCGCCTCCTCCGCGCGTTCCCCGTCCAGATCGAGTCGGCCGACCCGCGCGCGGCGCGGGAGGCCGTGCGCTTGCTGCAGTCGGGGCAGGTCGTGATGATCTTTCCCGAGGGCGAGCGGACTCTGGACGGCGGCGTGCGGCGCTTCAAGCTCGGGGCGTTCCGCCTGGCGGTGTCGGTCGGGGCGCCGGTCCTGCCGGTGACGATCGACGGCGGCCACGCCGCCTGGCCGCCGGGCCGCGCGTTCCCGCGACCCGGCCGCATCCGCATCACCTACCACCCCCCGATCCATCCCGACCCGGGCCTGGACCCGAAGTTGGCCGCGCGCCGGCTGGCCGAGCAGGCCCACGCGGCCATCAGCGGCGCGCTGTCAGCGGCCGCGACGCGCTAGGTCGTGACAGCGGCGCGCGCCGGGCGCCTCGTGGCCGCCCCCTCGTCCTGGCGGCGTCGGTCGCGATCATGGCGGCGGACCTGGTCCGCATGTCCATCCTGGCGGGGCGACACCTCGAGGCGCTCGAGCTCGTCTTCGCCATCGGCATCGCCGGCCTGATCCTCACCCGCTGGACGCGCCGCGGCGCCAAGCGCGAGATCACGAAGTTCCTCGCGTCGACGCTCGATGCCGGGTCCCCTTGACATGCGCGGCGCCGCGGTGCTTACGTAGGCGCGAGATCCCTCGCAAGGGGGTGCGCCATGGCGACCAAGGTGCGCGTCAACCTCGCGAACGCGCTCGAGCTGCTGGAACTCCCCGGTCTCGGTCCGGCCGAGGTCTGGGCGATCGTCCGCTATCGCGCCGAGCACGGCCCGATCCAGGACGAGCGGCAGCTCGCCCAGATCCTCCCCGGCTGGCGGTTCGACGAGGCGTTCCGCGACCGCCTCGACTTCGAGCCCACCGACGGCACGAGCCCCGAGGCGCCCGGCGCCTAGCTAGCCCGTCCGCTCCTCGACGCGGTAGCCGGCGGCCACGAGCCGCTGCGTGAGCGCGTCGATCTGTGCGCGCCCCGAGGTCTCGAGCGTCAGCTCCACCTGCGTTTCGCCGATCCCGCCGTGCGCGAACGCGCGGTCGTGCTCGATGTGGACGATGTTGGCGCGCTCCTGCGCGATGAGCGCGGTGAGACGGGCGAGCGCGCCCGGCCGGTCGTGGAGGAGCACGCCCAGGCGCACGAGCCGTCCGTCCTTGACGAGCCCGCGCTCGATGATGCGCGAGATCACGGTCACGTCGATGTTGCCCCCGGAGAGGACGAGCACCACGTTCCGCCCGGCCAGGTCGAGCGGCCGGTTCAGGAGCGCGGCGAGGGGGGCCGCGCCCGCGCCCTCCACGACGGTCTTCTCGATCTCGAGGAGCAGGAGGATCGCGTTCGCCAGCTCCTCCTCGTCCACCGTGACGATCTCGTCGACGTACTTCTGCGCGAGCGCGAGCGTCTGCTCCCCGACCTGGCGCACGGCGATGCCGTCGGCGATCGACGAGGCGGCGGGCAGCGTGACGCGGGCGCGGGCCTCGAGCGCGCCCCGCATCGCGGCGAGGGCCGCGGCCTGGACGCCGATCACGCGGACCGACGGACGGTGGGATTTGATCGCGAGGGCGACGCCGCCGATGAGCCCGCCCCCGCCGACCGGCACCAGCACCGCGTCCATCTCCGCGCGCTGCTCGAGGAGCTCGAGGCCGAGCGTGCCCTGGCCGGCGATGACCCGCGGGTCGTCGAAGGGGTGGACGAAGGCGAGCCCGCGCTCGGCCTCGACCTCGCGCGCCCGCGCGTACGCCTCGTCGTAGTTCGCCCCGTGCAGGATGACCTCCGCGCCGTAGCGGCGCGACGACGTCACCTTGATGAGCGGCGCCCACTCGGGCATCACGATCACCGCCGGGATCCCGAGGCGGGCGGCGTGGAAGGCGACGGCGAGGCCGTGGTTGCCCGCGCTCGCGGCGACGACTCCGCGCGCGCGCGCGGCGGCTTCGAGCTGGAGCAGCAGGTTCGCGGCGCCGCGCTCCTTGAACGAGCCCGTCATCTGGAGGTTCTCGAGCTTCACGAAGCAGCGCGCGCCCGAGAGCTCCGAGAGCGTCTGCGAGTAGGGGCAGGGCGTCTCGTAGATCGCGCCCTGGAGCCTGCGCCTGGCGCCGTCGATGTCGGCGAGCTCGAGCATCAGAACGGCACGCGAGGCTCGCCGAGGGCGGGCGACATGAGCGCGACCGGCATGAGCGGCGTCGAATGCGCCCAGCCGGGCCGGCCCCGCCAGTCGAGGAGGATGAGGCCGCCCTGGCCGCCGCCCTCCTCGACGAGGAGGTCCACCGCCACCCGTGCGGCGTAGTCGGGGTCGTCGGCCTCCTTCAGGTAGGCGAGCGCCTGCCGGGCGAGCACGACGCGGATGATCGCCTCGCCGTCGCCCGTGCAGGAGACGCCGCCGAGCGAGCTGTCGGCGTAGGTGCCGCAGCCGATCAGCGCGCTGTCGCCCACACGGCCGGGGAGCTTGCCCGCCATGCCGCCGGTGGACGTGGCCGCGGCGATCGCGCCGTGGCGGTCGAGGGCGACGGCGCCGACGGTGCCCTCGGCGGCCGCGACGGCGCGCTGCCGATGACGCGCGAGCTGGCGCTCGGTCACGAGCGACTGCGGATCGCACTCGGGGAGGCCCTGGGCGCGGGCGAACGCGAGGGCGCCCTCGCCCGCGAGCAGCACGTGGCGCGTGCCGTCCATCACGCGCCGGGCGAGGGTGACCGGGTTCGCGATGCGGCTCACGGCGGCGACCGCGCCGCACCGCAGCCGGTCGCCCTCCATGATGGACGCGTCCATCTCGACGGTGCCCGCCGACGTGAGCACCGAGCCGCGTCCGGCGTTGAAGCGCGGGTCGTCCTCGAGGGCCCGCACCGCCGTCTCCACTGCGTCGAGCGCCGTGCCGCCGCCGGCGAGCACGGTCCAGCCCGCGAGGACGGCCGCCCGCACGCCGGCGCGGTACTCGGCGGCCTCGGCGGAGTCGGCGCCGGCGCCGCCGTGGACGATCAGCGTGGGGACGCGCGCTGGCAGCATGGCCTCCACCGTGTCACAATCCCGAAAGTTTGCAAAGCCCGCTCGACCGCCTCAACGCGCGCATCGTCCGCTGCACCGCGTGCCCGCGGCTCGTGGCCCACCGGGAGGCATCCGCGGCGTCCCCGCCGCGGCGTTACGTGGGCGAGCGCTATTGGGCGCGGCCGCTCCCTGGGTTCGGCGACCCGCGTGCCCGCGTCCTCCTGGTGGGCCTCGCCCCCGCGGCCCACGGCGGCAACCGCACGGGGCGCATGTTCACCGGCGACCGGAGCGGCGATTGGCTCTTCGACGCGCTCCACCACACGGGGTTCGCGAACCAGCCGACGTCGCGGCATCGCGACGACGGCCTGAAGCTCCGCGACGCCTACATCACGGCGGCGATCCGCTGCGCCCCGCCCGCGAACAAGCCGACGCCGGGCGAGATGGCGCGGTGTGAGCCTTACTTGCTGGAAGAGCTGCGGCTCCTGGATCGGGTGCGCGTGGTCGTGGGGCTCGGACGGATCGGCTGGCAGGCCTACCTGCGCGCGCGGCGCGCCCTCGGCCGCCCGCGGCCCGCGCGCCCCCCGGTGTTCGGCCACGGCGCGGCGACGACCTTCGCCGACGGCATCACGCTGATCGCGTCGTACCACCCGAGCCAGCAGAACACGTTCACGGGCAAGCTCACCCGCCCGATGCTCCGCTCGGTGTTCCGCCGCGCGCGCCGCCTCCTCGACCGCACGGACTGAGCGTCCTGGCGTGCGGGAGAGGTCGGGCCGGGAGCTTGCCGAGACCCGTGGCTTCTGCGGATCACGGAAGGCTGACAACGGCGGAGACCGGGCAGCGAAGCGGGCGCGGCGAGTGATCGCGGCGGGGCACGGGCGTGGCGAAAGCCCGGGTGCCCGTGCCCGGTTCAATCGATCAGGTCGGAGGGCAGGCGCGGGCGCTCGGCGACGGTGAGCGTGAGCTCGCGCGTCTGGCCGTCGCGCACGATCGTCACGCGCACGCGCTGGCCGGGCTTGAGCGTGCGCACCTTCGCCACGTACTCCTGCTTGGTGCGGATGGACGTCCCCTGGATCGCGGTGAGGATGTCGCCGCCCAGCAGGTACTCCTCGCCCTGCACGACGACCGACATCGTGCCGCCGCGCACGCCGGCGCGCTCCGCGGGGCTGCCCTCGTGGACCAGCTCGACCAGATAGCCGGGGACCAGGGGCAGCTTGACGACGTCGGAGAGTCGTCCGTCCAGCTCGCGCCCCTCCACGCCGAGCCACGCCCGCACGACACGGCCGGTGTCGCGGAGCTCGCGCAGGATCGCCTTGGCGCTGTTGATCGGGATCGAGAAGCCGATGGACTGCGCCTCCTCGGAGATGAACGTGTTGATCCCGATGACGTTGCCGCAGCGATCGACGAGCGGCCCGCCCGAGTTGCCCGGGTTGATCGGCGCGTCCGTCTGGATGAGCGGCTGCTCGGCGAGGCCCGGCAGGAAGCGGTTCAGGCCGCTCACGATCCCGCGCGTCATCGTCTGCTCGAGGCCGATCGGGTTGCCGATCGCGGCGACCTCGTCGCCCACGCGGAGCTGCGACGAGTCCCCGAGCCGCGCGACCACGAGCGGCGCGGCGGGCTCGACGCGGATGAGCGCCAGGTCGAGGAGCGAGTCGAGGCCGACGAGGCGCGCCGGCGCCTTGCGCCCCGTGTCGAGCGTCACCGTGAGCGTGCCCGCGCCGTCCACGACGTGGGCGTTCGTCAGGATCTGGCCGTCGCGCTCGATCACGACGCCCGAGCCCACGACGGTCTCGAAGCGCCGCTGCGGCTTCGACTTGTTGATCTTCGTCGCCTGGATCGAGACGACCGCCGGCGAGACGCGCTCGTACAGCGTCGTGAACGACTCGGTGCAGGGCTGCGCGGCGGCGACGCCCGGGACGAGGAGGATCAGGAGGAGCAGGGCGGGGCGCCGCATGACCCCGGATGATACACTAAACGGAGTGAGGCGCATCCCCGCGACTCTCCTCGCGCTGACCCTCTCGCTCCCCGCGACGGCGCTCGCCGCGGACGTTGTCGTCGCGACGACGCTCGACAACGGCCTGCGCGTGCTCCTCCTCGAGGACCACCGGAGCCCGATCGTCACCGTCCAGGTCTGGTACCGTGTCGGCTCGCGCAACGAGCTGCGCGGCGCCACCGGCATCGCACACTTCCTCGAGCACATGATGTTCAAGGGCACGCCGGCGCACGGGCGGGGCCAGTTCGCGCGCCTCGTCGAGCAGAACGGCGGCCAGGACAACGCGTTCACCTCGCAGGACGTCACCTCGTACTACGTGAACATCGCCGCCGACAAGCTCGACCTCGTCTTCGAGCTCGAAGCGGACCGCATGCAGAACCTCCTGCTCGACCCGAAGGACATCGAGTCGGAGCGCCAGGTCGTGATCGAGGAGCGCCGCACGCGGACGGAGGACGACCCGGGCGGATTCCTCGGCGAGGAGGTGAGCTCGATCGCCTTCAAGGCCCACCCGTACGGCTATCCGATCATCGGGTGGATGGAGGACATCGGGCGGATCACTCCCGCGGAGATCCGCGCCTTCCACAACGTCTACTACGTCCCGAACAACGCGATCGTCGTCGTCGTCGGCGACTTCCGCGGCGACGACGCGCTCGACAGCATCACGCGCCGCTTCGGCAAGATCCCGCGCGGCGCCGACCCGCCGCCGGTGCTCGCCGTCGAGCCGCCGCCGAACGGCGAGCGGCGCGTGATCGTGCGCAAGCAGGCGGAGCTGCCGATCGTCTACCTCGCGTGGCACGTGCCCAACCAGAAGTCGGACGACGCGGCCGCGCTCGAGGTGCTCTCCACGATCCTCGCCGGCGGGCGCGCGTCGCGGCTCTACAAGGAGCTGGTCTACCGGCGCCAGCTCGCCCTGGACGCCGGCGGCGACTACTCCTACTTCTCGCTGGATCCGAACCTCTTCTGGTTCTGGGCGACGGCGATGCCCGGGCAGACGCCCGAGACGCTCGAGAAGGAGCTGCTCGCCCAGGTGCAGGGGCTCAAGCGCGAGCCCGTGTCGGACGAGGAGCTCGCCCGCGCGAAGAATCAGATCGAGGCGACGACCGTCTTCCAGGAGGATTCGATCCACCGCCGCGCCGCGCTCCTGGCGCGCTTCGAGCTGATCGGCGGCCACCGGCTGAAGGACGCGTTCCTCGCGAAGATCCGCGCCGTCACCGCGGCGGACGTCCAGCGTGTCGCGGGCGCGTGGTTCCCCGAAGACAAGCGGAACGTCGGCATCCTCCTGCCGCAGCCGTGACGGGCGCCGTGAAGCTCCCGCTCGCCGCGCTCCTCGGGCTGCTCGCCGCCGCGCCCGCGGCCGCGGAGCCGCTCGCGCACCGCGAGGTGCTGCCCAACGGCATCGTGCTCCTCGTCGCCGAGCGCCCCGCGATCCCGCTCGTCGCGGTGCGGGTCCTCGTACGGGGCGGCGCCACGCTCGACCCGCCGGACCGCGCCGGGCTCGCGAACCTCACCGGCGCGCTCCTCACGCGGGGCACGGCCAAGCGCGCCGGGCCCGAGCTCGACGCCGCCATCGAGTTCGTGGGCGGGAGTCTCGAGGCCGGCGCGGGCCGCGACGACCTCACGGCGGCGCTCCGCGTGCTCAAGAAGGACCTGACGCTCGGCCTGGACCTCCTGGTCGAGGTCGTCCTCACGCCGACCTTCCCGCAGGCGGAGCTCGAGCGCAAGGTCGCGGAGATCCAGGCGGCGATCAAGCGCTCGGACGAGGACCCCGGCGCCCTCGCGGGGCGCGGGCTGGCGCGGCTGATCTTCCCGAACCACCCCTACGGCGTGCCCGTGGAGGGGACGCGCGAAACCGTCGGCCGGCTCACGCGCGACGACGTCGTCCACTTCCACGCGGCGCACGTCCGCCCCGACGCGGCGATCATCGCCGTCGTGGGTGCCGTCACGCGGGACGAGGCGCGCCGGGAGATCGTGGCGCGCTTCGGCGCGTGGCGACGGCCGTCGAGCCCGCCGGCGCGCGTGCCCGAGGCGACGCCGGGCCCGCGGCCGCGCGAAGAGGCGATCGTGCGGGACCTCACGCAGTCGACGATCGTGCTGGGCCGGCAGGCGGTCCGCCAGGCGCACCCCGACTACTTCCCCCTCCAGGTCGCCTCGTACATCCTCGGCGGCGGCTCGGCCTCGCGCCTCTACTCGCGGGTGCGCGAGGAGGGCGGCCTCGCGTACACCGTGTACAGCTACGTCTCCCCCCAACGCCTCGGCGCGGCGTTCATCGTGAGCGCGCAGACCCGCACGGCCGAGGTGGCGCGCGTGAAGACGATGCTCCGGGAGGAGCTCGCGCGGATGATCCGCGAGCCCGTCACCGCCGCCGAGCTCTCCCTGGCCAAGTCGTACCTGATCGGGAGCTTCCCGCTCCGCCTCGACACGTCCGGCAAGGTCGCCGACTTCGTCACCGCCGTCGAGCAACTCGGGCTCGGGCTCGACTATCCCGAGCGCTACAAGGCGCGGATCGCCGCGGTGACGGCGGCCGACGTCCAGCGCGTCGCCGCCAGGTACTTCGACCCGGACTCCTTCAACCGCGTGGTGGTCGGCAAGGCACCGTGAGGGCGCGCGGGCCCGCGACGGCGGCCCTCGTGACCGCGACGCTCCTCCTGGGGGGCGCGCCGGCGCTCGCGGCGTCGTTCGCGCTCGCGCCGGCGGACCAGGAGGCGGCGCTGCGGGTCGGGCAGCGCTCCGTCACCAACGACGCGTTCGACGCCGAGTGGCGCGTGGCGAACGGTGCGGGCGACAGCGTCATGGTCGTCACGCCCTTCCACCGCCTCGTCATGGCCGGCCGCCACGCGGCGTTCCGGAACGAGAAGCTCCCGCCCGACGAGCCGGCGCGGCTCCTGCGCGAGCAGCAGGACCGGCTCATCGTCCGGACCCAGCTACGCGGGCCGCGTGAGGACTTCGCCCGCTATCTCGCGCCGCGGCTCGTCGTCGGCGAGCGCGAGATCGAGCCCGCGTTCGTCCAGAACGAGCGCACCGCCGGGCG
>WNFJ01577665.1_pt1 | contig 49331 bp, 38 predicted proteins | sample 5400461 | NCBI WGS metagenome assembly WNFJ01 (sample SAMN13153349, study PRJNA577476) | soil metagenome | isolation source: 115 cm saprolite on Douglas fir-dominated hillslope | place: USA:California | collected 2013-09-17
GGCCATGTGTGCGCGAGTATTGACATCGGGAGGCCAGCATATGCGGGTGCTCGTGGTCGAAGACGAACGGCGGCTCGCCGCCGCGGTTCGGCGCGGCCTGCAGGCCGAGGGCTTCGCCGTGGACCTCGCCCACGACGGCCACGACGGCCTCCATTTGGCCAGGGAGGGCGGGTACGACGCAGTGGTGCTCGACGTGATGCTGCCCGGGCTGTCCGGGTACCGGGTGTGCGAGCGGCTGCGCGCGGAGGAGAACTGGGTGCCGATCCTCATCCTGTCCGCGAAGGACGGCGAGTACGACCAGGCGGACGGCCTGGATCTCGGCGCGGACGACTACCTCACCAAGCCGTTCTCCTACGTCGTCCTCGCCGCACGCCTGCGGGCCCTCCTTCGCCGTGGGGCCAGGCGGAGGCCGGCCGAGCTGCGCGCGGGTGATCTGGTCCTCGACCCCGGCCGGCGCGAGGTACGCCGCGGCGACCGCCAGGTGGAACTCACGCCGCGTGAGTTCTCGCTGCTGGAGTACCTGATGCGCCGCAGCGGCGACGTGGTGTCCAAGACCGAGATTCTCGAGCACGTCTGGGACGCGGCGGACACGACCGACCCCAACGCGGTGGAGGTGTACGTGGGATACCTGCGCCGCAAGATCGACACGCCGTTCGGGCGGCGCGGCCTGCAGACGGTACGCGGCGTCGGATACCGGCTGGCCAGCGATGGCGGCTGAGCTGTGATGCGGGCGGGCCGGGCGGCCGGGCGGCCGCGGCTGTCCGGCTGGTGGCGGCGGCGCGGCCTGCGCGCCCGATTGACCATAACGGCCACCGCGGGGCTTGCCCTCGCCCTGGCGGGCGGCGCGGCGATCGGCACCCGCGCGCTCGCGGACTCGCTTGTCACCGGGCTTGACGGCACCGCCCGGCAAGGGGCCAAGGGCGTCGCGGCGCTGGCCGACGCGGGCCGGCTGCCCAACCCGGTCCCGGTGGCGGGTGGCACCGTCACCGTGCAGGTGCTTGGCGCGAACGGCCGGATCGTGGCGGCCTCACCTGGCGCCGACCGGCTGGTACCGCTGCTGTCCGGGCGCCCACTGGCCACCGCGGCGGCCAGTGGGCGCGCGGTCCGGCTCGACGGCGGGCCGTACGGGCTGCCCGGCCTGCTCAGGGTGGTCGCCGTCCCCGCAGACGGCGGTCAGGTGGTGATCGCGGCGGTCTCCTTCACCCAGGTGGATGGCAGCATCCGGATGCTCTGGCACGCCGCGATCATCGGCACGCCGCTTCTCGTCGCGTTCCTCGCGGGCGTGAACTGGCTGGTGATCGGCGGTGCGCTGCGGCCCATCTCCGAGTTGCGCAGGGGCGCTCAGGAGATCAGCGGAGCGGTCGGCACGCGGCGCCTGCCCGTGCCGCAGACCAGGGACGAGGTGCACAGCCTCGCCGTGACGCTCAACGACATGCTGGCCAGACTCGAGTCGGCCGAGGATCGCCAGCGGGCGTTCGTCTCCGACACGGCGCACGAGTTGCGCAGCCCGCTGGCCAGTATCCGGGCCCAGCTCGAGGTGGCCGTCGACCACCCGGACAGCCAGGACTGGCGGGAGACCGCACAGGACGTGCTCGCCGACACGCTGCGGCTCGCGCGGCTGGCCGAGGATCTGCTCGTCCTCGCCCGGCTGGATGAGCGGCCAGGTGAACGCGGCGCTGCCCGGACCTCCGACCTCGCCTCGCTCGCCTGCGAGGCCACCGCGCGTTACGACGGCGCGCGGGTTCCCGTCACGCTGTCGCGCCGCGACCCGGTGACCACCCAGTGTGAGCCCGACGGCATCACCCGGGTACTGCTCAACCTGATCGACAACGCGGTCAGGTACGCGGCTACCGGCGTCACCGTCGATGCGTGGCGCGACGGCCACGACGCGCTGCTCGCCGTCACCGATGACGGCCCTGGCATCCCGCCTGCCGAGGTGGAGCGGGTCTTCGGCAGGTTCACCCGCCTGGACGACGCCCGCGACCGCGGCGACGGCGGCGAGAGCGGCGCCGGGCTCGGCCTCGCGATCGTGCAGGCCATCATCAGGGCACACGGCGGCGCCGTGTGGCTGGAGGATGCCGCCCCCGGCCTGCGCGCCGTCGTCAGGTTGCCCGCCGCTGCGCAGCCGCCCGAGGCAACGGCGTCCCCCGCGCCCGGCCAGGAACCTGCCGCCACACCAGGCAACGACCCCGCCCACGGTGCGCAAGGTACCCACGATGCAAAAGGTGCGGAAGGTACCCACGGTGCGGAGGGTGCTGAGGGTGCGCTCCACCCGCGCCGACGCTGACCCGTCGCAAGCGACGCGCTGCGCGCAGCCGTTAGGGAGAAGTCGGCGGAATCACGTCCACGCCTGCCTCGCGGCGCTGGGCGGGGGTGATCGGGGTGGGGGCGCCGGTCAGCGGATCGCTGCCGGACGCCGACTTCGGGAACGCGATCACGTCCCTGATCGTGGGCCGGCCCACGAGCAGCGCGACGACCCGGTCCCAGCCGAACGCGATGCCGCCGTGCGGCGGCGGCCCGTACCTGAACGCCTCGAGCAGGAACCCGAACTTGGACCTGGCCTCCTCCCGCGACATGCCGAGCACGTCGAAGACCCGCTGCTGCATCTCCGCACGGTGGATACGGATCGAGCCGCCGCCGATCTCGTTGCCGTTGCAGACGATGTCGTAGGCGTCGGCGAGCGCGCTCTCCGGTGCCGATTCGAACTTGCCCGCCCACTCGGGCAGCGGCGCGGTGAACGGGTGATGGACCGCGGTCCAGCCGCCCTCGCCGTCCTCCTCGAACATCGGGGCGTCCACGACCCAGGTGAAGGCCCACGCACCCTCGTCGATCAGGCCGCAGCGGCGGCCGATCTCCAGCCGGGCGGCACCGAGTAGCTGCCTGGCCTCGGCCGGCTTCCCCGCGGCGAAGAACACGCAGTCGCCCGTCGTGGCGCCGGCCGCCGCCGCCAGGCCCGTGCGCTCGGCCTCGGACAGGTTCTTCGCGACCGGGCCGCTGAGCTCGCCGCCGGCCCCGATCACCGCGTACGCGAGCCCTCTGGCCCCACGGGCGCGGGCCCACTCCTGCCAGCCGTCGAGTTCCTTCCGTGTCTGCGAGGCGCCGCCCGGCATCACGACCGCGCCCACGTACGGCGCTTGGAAGACCCGGAACGGCGTCTGCGCGAAGTACTCGGTGAGGTCGGTCAGCTCGCAGCCGAACCGCAGGTCCGGCTTGTCCGAGCCGTACCTGTCCATCGCCTCGGCGTAGGTCATCCGCGCGATCGGCCGTGGTATCGGGTAGCCGGTGATCTCCGCCCACAGCCGCTCGACCAGATCCTCGGCGACGGCGATCACGTCCTCGCGGGTGACGAAGCTCAGCTCGATGTCGACCTGGGTGAACTCCGGCTGTCTGTCCGCCCGCAGGTCCTCGTCGCGAAAGCACCGGGCGAGCTGGTAGTAGCGCTCGATGCCGCCGACCATGAGCAGTTGCTTGAACAGTTGCGGCGACTGCGGCAGCGCGTACCAGTGACCCGGACGCAGCCGGACGGGCACGAGGAAGTCCCTGGCGCCCTCGGGCGTGGACCTGGTCAGGTACGGGGTTTCCACCTGGACGAAACCGTGCTCGCGCATCACCTCGCCGGCCAGGTACGTGGCCGTGGACCGGGTCCGCAGGGCGCGGGCGGTCTCGGCCCGGCGCATGTCCAGGTAGCGGTACCTGAGGCGGATCTCCTCGCCGAGATCCTCGCCGCCCTCGACGGGGAACGGCAGCGGCGCGCAGTCGCTGAGCACCTCGACCGCGTCCGCGACGACCTCGATCTCGCCGGTGGGCAGGTCCGGGTTCTCGTTCCCGGCCGGCCGCAGGCCGACCCGCCCGGTGACCTTGACGCAGAACTCCGCGCGCAGGTCGCGCGCTGCGGCGCCGCCGTCGGGATCCGCCTCGCGCAGCACGACCTGAGCCACGCCGGAGGCGTCGCGCAGGTCGATGAAGACCACGCCGCCGTGGTCGCGCCGGTGAGCGACCCAGCCGGCCAGCGTCACCAACTGCCCCGCGTGCTCCGCCCGGAGTGTTCCCGCCTCGTGCGTGCGGATCACGGCTACCTCTCCTCTTCAAGCTCTCGGCGTGTTCACGTGCTCAGCCTGCTCGATGGCCCGCGTGCTGGCTGCACCGGGTGGCCAGGCCGGGCCGGGTGGGCCGGCGGGGGTGGGCCGGCGGGGTGGGCCGGCGGGGGTGGGCCGCGCCGTCGTCCGCTGACGGGATCATTTTTCCCGAACGGCTGCGCGGGCCGCACCCGCGCGGTTACAGCCCTCTGGCCCCGGCGTTGCCGCCCGGCCGGTCCGCCGCGCCCGCCGCAGAATCCGCGCCGTGGCGCTGGCCTTCGCCCGCGGTGCGGACCAGTGGCGCGAGGAACGGATTGGACGCGCGTTCCGCGCCGATCGTCGTGTCCGGGCCATGCCCTGGCAGCACCACCGTATCGGCGGGCAGCGGCAGGCAGACCCGGCGGAGGCTGTCCATGATCGTCTGGTAGTCACCGCCGGGCAGGTCGGTGCGCCCGATCGAGCCGGCGAACAGCAGGTCACCGGAGAACATCAGGCCGGCCTCTTCGCCGCCCTCGCTGTTGCCCTCGCTGTTGCCTGCGGTGTCGCGTCCACCGCCGCCTTGCCGGGCGGCGGTGCGCGGGCCAGGCGCCTCGCCGGGCAGGCGGAACACGACGGAGCCCGGTGTGTGGCCCGGCGCGTGGTCGGTGGTGATCTCGAGCCCGGCGATGCGCAGCGTCAGCCCGTCCGTAAGTTCCCGCACGTCATCGGGCTCGGACAGGGTCAGCCCGCCGAACAACTGCTGCGCCGGGCCGAGCGGGAAGCCGCGTGCGGGATCCGAAAGCAGCGCGCGGTCGCTGGTGTGAATGTAGGCGGGCACGCCCTTGGCGCCGCAGACGGGCGCGACCGACCAGACGTGGTCGATGTGACCGTGCGTGAGCAGCACGGCGACCGGCTTCAGCCGGTACTCACGCAGCAGGTCGTCGATGCCCCGCTCGGCGTCCTGGCCAGGGTCGATGATGATGCATTCCTCGCCGCGCGCGGGCGCTACCAGGTAACAGTTGGCGGCGAACGAGCCTGCGGGAAAGCCGGTGACGAGCACGCTCGTAGGGTACCCAGCATTGCTGAGGTACTGCGAACCGATAACGGATCACGCGAAATGAGCCCGGCGGCCGGTACGATTCGCGAAGTTTCCCTGCGGGGTTCCGGCCAGTTCCTGAGCGCGGGAATGGCGGAGCCGGGCAGGACCGACTGATAACACTGTGTGCGGGCGCGCGCGGCGTGCGCCTAGCTGCGTCCGCGCTTACCGTGCCTGGCGGCCCAGGCGCGACGGCGAGGTAAATAAGGCAACCAGGACTGCATCACGAGCGCATACGGTACAACCAGGACAAGGAGGACCGGACGGGTGGGTAAGCAGGATCGCCAGCGCAAACTGGCCCGCGAGCGGTACGAGCGCCAGATGATGCGCCGCGCGATGCGGTCCAGGCGCGTGCGGCAGTGGACCGCTGTCGGCGCGGCGGGGGCCGCGGTCATCGTGCTTGCCGTGGTCGGCTACTTCGTGTTCACTCCCGCCGGCAGCACCCCGGCGGCCGCACCCACGCATTCCACGACCCCGTCGGCGACGCCGAGCGCCCCGGTTCCCTCGGCGACGGTGCAGCCCGCCGCGTCGGTATCGCATTGCACCTACATTTCGGCGCCGCCCGCCGCGCGCAAGGTCGGCACCCCGCCCGCCACGCCCGACCTTAAAGCCACCTACCAGGCGGCGATCCAGACGAACCGCGGGAACATCGTCATCGACCTTGCGCGCGGCAAAGCCACGTGCACCGTCAATTCGTTCGTTTATCTGGCCACCAAGAACTACTTCAGCAACACCAAGTGCCACAGGCTCACCACGAGCGGCATTTACGTCCTGCAGTGTGGCGATCCCACCGGCACCGGATCCGGCGGCCCAGGCTACCGGTACGCCAACGAGGTGGCCGGTGACAGCGCCACCGCGAGCGCGGACTTCCCCGCGGGCACCGTCGCGATGGCCCACTCCAGCCGGGCGAGCAGCAACGGCAGCCAGTTCTTCCTCGTGTACAAGGACACGGCGCTGCCGCCCGACTATACACCGTTCGGCACGATTACCTCGGGCCTGAACGTCCTGCAGAGCGTCGCGAGCGCCGGGGTCGCCGCCAACGCCAACGGCGCTGGGGGCGGGCCGCCGAAACAGAGCGTCATCATCGAGAGCGTGACCATCAAGAAGACCTGAGCCGATCAGGGCCTTGACCACAGGGAGCCAGGAGGTCTGCGGTGAGCACCCCGAACGATCCGTGGGGCCGCGTTGACGCCGACGGCACCGTATTCGTGCGGACGGCCGATGGTGAGCGGGTGATTGGCTCCTGGCAAGCCGGGGACGCAGCAGAGGCCCTCGCCTTCTTCAAGCGCAAGTTCGACGCGCTCGTGACCGAGGTGGATCTGCTCGAGCAGCGGATCAAGACCACCGACCTGTCACCCGCGCACGCGCAGGCAGCGATCGAGCGCCTGGTCGAATCCGTCACCGACGCGCACGCGATAGGCGATCTCGACGGCCTGCGGGCCCGGATCGAGGACCTGCGCGGCCTGGTCGATCACCGCCGTGAAGAGTTCAAGGCGGCGCGTGAGAGCGCGCGCAAGGAAGCGAAGGAGACCAAGGAGAGGATCGTCGCCGAGGCGGAGCGCATCGCCGCGGAAGCGACGCACTGGAAGATCAGCGGTGAGCGGATGCGCCAGCTGCTCGAGGAATGGAAGGCGGCTCCGCGCGCGGAGCGCGCGGTCGAGGCCGCGCTGTGGAAGCGGCTGTCGGCGGCGCGGAACGCCTTCACCAAGCGCCGCAAGGCCTACTTCTCCACCCTGGAGACCGAACGGGAGGCGACGCGCACCCGCAAGGAGAAGCTGGTGGCCGAGGCCGAGGCCCTGGCGTCCTCCACCGACTGGACGGCGACGGCGAACGCGTACCGCGAACTGATGCGCTCGTGGAAGTCCGCCGGACGCGCGGCGCGCGGCGTCGAGGACGAGCTGTGGAACCGGTTCAAGGCGGCGCAGGACACCTTCTTCAAGGCGCGCAGCGAGTTGTTCGCGCAGCGCGACGCGGAGTTGCGTGAGCACGCGGCGGCAAAGGAGAAACTGCTCACCGAGGCGGAACGCCTGCTCCCGGTGAAGGACGTCCGCAACGCGCGGTCGGTCCTGCGCGTCATACAGGAACGCTGGGAGGAAGCCGGCCCCGTGCCGCGCGAAGCGCGCGAACACCTCGAATCGGGCCTGCGCTGCGTCGAGGACGCGGTCCGCAAGGCCGAGGACGCCCAGTGGCGGCGGGCCAACCCGGAGGCACGTGCGCGAGCCGAGGGCACCGTCGCGCAACTGCGCACGGCCATCAGCGGCCTGGAGAAGCAGCTGGCCGGTGCGCGCGAGCGAGGCGACGAGAAGGCCGCGGCGCAAGCCGACGAGGCGCTGGCGGCGCGCAGGTCCTGGCTCGCGGAGGCGGAGCGCACCCTGTCAGAGTTCAGTGGCTGACCCCGCCAGCGGGTACATCATCCACCCCCAAGCCGTCCACAGCCCCCAAGCCCATCCACAGAATCGCGTTCACCCCTGCCGCAGGCCTTGACAGCCTGGCAAGATCAGCAGTGGGGCAACGCCCCCTTGGGCGGGCGGGCTTTGTATGGAAGCGGCCTTGGGCGGTCGGTGCACCGCGTGGGCGGATCACGGGTCTTGAGCGGGGTGTCAGCTGGTGACGCGGTAGACGTCGTAGACGCCGTCGATGGCGCGGACCGCGCGGAGGACGTGGCCGAGGTGCTTGGGGTCGCCCATCTCGAAGGTGAACCGGCTCACCGCCACCCGGTCCCTGGTGGTGGTGACCGACGCGGACAAGATGTTGACGTGCTGGTCGGAAAGCACCCGGGTCACGTCGGAAAGCAGTCGCGTCCGGTCCAGCGCCTCGACCTGGATCGCGACGAGGAACACCGAATCCTCGGTCGGTGACCAGCGGACGCCGACCAGCCGCTCAGGTTGTGCGTCCTGCAGGTGGTGCAGGTTCACGCAGTCCTTCCTGTGCACCGACACCCCGCTCGCGCGGGTGACGAATCCGGTGATCTCGTCGCCGGGCACAGGCGTACAGCACTTGGACAGCCGCGCCCACACGTCGGGTGTGCCCTCCACGACGATGCCAGGATCGCCGGCCGGCCGCGGCTTCGCCTCGCGGCTCGGCAACGTGACCTCGGCGAGGTCTTCCTCCGCGCCGACCAGGCCGCCAGCGGACCTGACCAGCTTGGACACCACGGCCTGGGCACTGATGTGCCGGTCTCCGACGGCCGCGTAGAGCGCGGACACGTCCGTGTACCGCAGGTCGCGCGCGACCGCGAGCAGCCCGTCGCCCGAGGCGAGACGCTGCAGCGGCAGACCCTGCTTGCGCATCGCCCGCGCGATCGAGTCCTTGCCCGCCTCGATCGCGGCTTCCCTGCGTTCCTTGGAGAACCAGTGGCGGATCTTGTTGCGCGCCCTGGCGCTCTTGACGAAGTTCAGCCAGTCCCTGCTCGGCCCGGCTTCCTGCGCCTTGGATGTGAAGATCTCCACCGTGTCGCCGTTGTCGAGCGCGCTCTCCAGCGGGACGAGCCTGCCGTTGACGCGCGCGCCGATGGTGCGGTGGCCGACCTCGGTGTGGATGGCGTAGGCGAAATCGACCGGCGTCGACCCTTTCGGCAGGGCGATCACCTCGCCGCGTGGAGTGAAGACGTACACCTCGGAAGCGGCGAGGTCGAAGCGGAGCGACTCGAGGAACTCGGCCGGGTCGGCGGTCTCCTTCTGCCAGTCCACAAGCTGGCGCAGCCACGCCATGTCCCCGGTCGCGCCGTTGCTTTCCCTGCTGTCCTTGCCGTCCTTGCCCCGGCCGGCGAGCGCGGTGTCCTCCTTGTACTTCCAGTGCGCCGCGACGCCGTACTCCGAGCGCCGGTGCATTCCCCAGGTGCGGATCTGCAGTTCGACCGGCTTGCCCTCCGGCCCGATCACCGTGGTGTGCAGCGACTGGTACATGTTGAACTTGGGCATCGCGATGTAGTCCTTGAACCGCCCTGGCACCGGATTCCAGCGCGCGTGGATGGTGCCAAGGGCCGCGTAGCAGTCGCGGACGGAATCGACGAGTACCCGGATGCCCACCAGGTCGTAGATCTCGTCGAACTCGACATTGCGGGCGATCATCTTCTGGTAGATCGAGTAGTAGTGCTTGGGGCGGCCGGTCACGGTCGCCTTGATCTTCGCCTCGCGCAGGTCCGCCGCGACGTCCGTCACCACGTCCTGCAGGAAAACGTCCCTGCGCGGTGCGCGCTCGGAGACCATCCGGGCGATCTCGTCGTAACGCTTGGCGTACAGCGTCGCGAACGCAAGGTCCTCAAGCTCCCATTTGATCGTGTTCATGCCCAGCCGGTGAGCGAGCGGTGCGAAGATCTCCAGCGTTTCCCTTGACTTGCGTTCCTGTTTGTCCCGCGGCAGGTACCGCAGCGTGCGCATGTTGTGCAGGCGGTCGGCGAGCTTGATCACGAGGACCCGGATGTCGCGCGACATCGCCACGACCATCTTGCGGACCGTCTCCGCCTCCGCGGCCTCCCCGTACTTGACCTTGTCGAGCTTGGTGACGCCGTCCACCAGGGCCCCGATGTCCTCACCAAACTCGGAGCGGAGCTGGGTGAGCGTGTACGCGGTGTCCTCGATCGTGTCGTGCAGCAGCGCGGCGCAGAGCGTTTCATGATTCATGCCGAGCTCGGCGAGGATCGTGGTGACGGCGAGCGGGTGGGTGATGTACGGGTCGCCGCTCTTGCGCTTCTGGTCGCGATGCCAGTACGCGGCCACGTCGAAGGCCCGCTCGATGGTGCGGACGTCCGCCTTGGGGTGAGTCGCCCGGACGGTTTTGATCAAGGGTTCGAGCACCGGGTTCATGGTGCTTGCCCGCTGGGCGCCGAGCCGGGCGAGCCTGCGGCGCACGCCGGTGTGGCCTGGTGACCCCCCGGAGTCGGCCGGGCCCGCGGAACCGGCGGAGCCGGTGGCGGCGGCCGAGCCCGCGGTCGCGGTGGACCGCGCGGCGGCCCGGGCGCGGGTAGCGGCGGCGGAGCCCGTTTGGCCGCCGTCCGCCGGGGCGGCAGGTGGTGCATCCGGGGTCGTCCGTGCCCGCCCCTTGGCTGGCTTCGCCGTCCCCGTCCGGCCCTGCGGCCCGGCGTGGCGGGTCCGGCCGCGGTCGGTTCCGTGCGGTACGGGCGGGCTAGCTCCCGCCGCGGCTTCGGTCGTGGGCGCCGGGGGCCCCGATGCCCCTGACGCCGGCGGGTCAGGCCTGCGGGGGCCCGCGATCGCAGGCGCGGCGGCGTCGGTACCGGCCATGCCGGTCGCGACAACGTCACCGGACACCTGTACTCCTCACGTCCGCCGAGACACTCAGCTTATCGGGGGACGATTCGGGAGGTGCCAGGTCGCGGCTCCAGCCGGTGCCCAGTGCGGGCACCGCAGGCCGCGCGGGCCACAGCGCGGGCAGCGCGGACCGCAGCGCGGGCAGCGCGGACCGCAGCGCGGGCAGCGCGGACCGCAGCGCGCGCGCCGCCGCCACGACGAGCGCGGCGAGAACCAGGAGCACGGCCGCGACGATCCCGTCGAGCCAGAAGTGGTTGGCGGTGGCGACCACCACGATCCAGGTCATCACCGCGTGCGCGACCGCGAGCCAGCGGCCGCGGCTGACGGTGGCCCGCCAGGTGCCGCAGGCGACCAGCATGGCCCAGCCCACATGGACCGAGGGCATCGCGGAAAGCTGGTCGGCCATCGCGCCGCCGAGTGCGTACACGGACTGGCCATAGACCTGCGCGGTGTCGACCAGGCCGACCCCGGTGAGCATGCGCGGCGGTGCGACCGGCACCAGCTGGATGAGCAGGCACGCGGCGGTGAGCCCGACCAAGATGATGCGGATCTGCCCGTAATGATCGCGGTGCCGGGCAAACAGCCAGATCAGAAAGATGATCAGCACCGTGAAGTGCATCGTCGCGTAATAGACGTTGAATGATTCGACGATCAGCGGGTGCGGCAGCACCAGACGCTGCACCGCGCCCTCACTCGGCAGGTGCCAGGCACGCTCGGCGTGCCAGATCCACCACGCCCTCGGCATGGCACCTGCGGTGCCCATGGCAGAGAAGCTGCCCGCGTACTGCCAGAGGGCGAACAAGCCCACGACCAGCCCGGCCTCGCGCACGAACGGAACGGCCAGGCTGAGCGGCCGGCGGCGCGGCAGCCACGCCAGCCCCGCTACCGCGAACAGGCAGGCGGCCACGATCGCGGCGAGTCGCCAGGACATTTCGTAATGAGGCATGTAGCGCAATCTTCCTGCCGGTCGGCGCCCGCCCGCCCGGATCCCGCCATCCGCTCGTGGCATTAGCACGCGTATCTACCGCAACAACAGCATGACAGCACAGGATTCCACGGCGTCCGCCGAAGGCCCAGCCGGGTGCGGGCCCGCCGCGCGCGTAAACAGGGCAGAGCCGGGCATGTGCGGTGCATGGCGGGCATGTGCGGGGCCTGCCGGTTGTTTGGCCCTTCGGAGCCCGGTGCACGGCGGCGGCGAGCACAGCATGCCAGCCGCCGTGGCGAAGCGGGCGCGCCGGCAGACCTTTGCCCTCGGGAGGCCGTGATGGTGACCATGGCAGCAGCGCGGATGCCATTCGGCCGCGCATCCGGCCGCCGCCACGCCGCCGCGCTCGTCGTCACCTGATGGCGCCGGGCCGCGGGCCGCTGCTTCGGTCACGCATCGGGCTCGCGGCGCTGTGCGCGGGCCTGCCCGGCATCGAGGCGGTCGTGCTCATCGCGGTCGGGTTGCGCGGATCGGTCCCGCTGGCTCCGGGCGTCACCGCGCCCGCACCGTACGGCGTCTACCACGACCTGCGGTTTCTCCTCATCTACCACTCCTCGTGGGCCGCGTTCGCGGTGGAGGCCGCCGTCATGCTCGTCTGGCGGTCGGCGCTCGATTGCGGTCTCATCCTGCTCGCGTGGCCCGCCGGCCAGCCACGGCCCGCGGCCGGCGCGGTCTGGCGGCGGACGGCCACGTTCACCCTTGTGTCCGCGGTCCTGCTCGCGCCGTCCGCCGCGTCCGTGTCGGCCATGGATGTCATGCCTGTCTCCGACCTCTTCCTGGCCGGCATGCCGGTGGCCGTGGTGATCGCCGTCCTCACCACGCACGGCAGCGTCACGCCATGGTGGCGGCGCCTGCCGCCGTGGCGGGCGGCCGCGTGGTCGCTCGGCACGTTCGCCGCCATCACGGCGGGCGGTGCGGCCGCGGCCGCCGTGCCGGTCTGGGCCGCTCCCCTGGCCGTCACCGTGACCGGGCTGTTCAGCGCGCGGGCATACGCCGGCATCGTGCGCGCGAGCGCGACCCAGCGTGCTTCCATGCCGATACCGCTCGCCCCGATCGGCCTGGCCGCGACGGCCGGAATCCTGGTCGTGAGCATCACGTTCGGGGTGCGGCCGAGCGACACCGCGGGCCGCGTGACCTACCAAGTCTCCAGCGACGCGACGCAGGGGCCGACGGTGCTTCTCGTCGGCGGCTTCCACAGCTCGTGGAACGGGTCGGTACCCGCGCCGATCGGCCCCGGGCTGCCGGTCGAGCGCTTCTCCTATCGCGGCCTCGATGCCGACGGGTACCCGCTCAGCTATCTACCGCAGGTGACGCAGCAGCCACTGCGCACGACCGTGCGGCTGCTCGCCAGGCAGGTCGGCACGATCCACCGGCGCACCGGCGAGCAGGTGGCGATCGTCGCGGACAGCGAGGGTTCGCTCGCCGTGGAAACGTACCTGGCGACGGTGCCTGACGCGCCGGTAAGCAAGATCGTCCTTCTCGATCCGCTGATCGACCCCGGACGCGGTTACTACCCGCCCGCGAACGACGAGGGGTGGGGCGTCGTCACCGGGGCAATCCTGCGAGCCCTCGGGGCCGCGATCGGCGCGGCGACGCCGCTGCACATCTACGCGGACGGCCCGTTCATCCGCTCGGTGGACGATCACGGGCCGGTGCTGCGGAACCTGCTCACCTGCCCGCCGCCCGGCGTGAAAGAAGCCGTGCTGCTCTCGCTCGCGGACGCCGTCGCGTCCCCGTTCGCCGCGCAGGTCGCCGCGCCGGCCGGCGTAGTGCTGAAGCTGCACGGCTTCCTGCTCGATGACGCGGCGGCGACCCAAGCCATCGACGATTTCCTCGCAACCGGGCGATTCCCCTTGAACCCGCGCCGCGCCGCCGCCGATCAGCTTGTCCGCGCGGCGGCCGCGGCGTGGCAGGCGCCACCGCTCGCGCCTTCGCTGGTGCCGCAGTGGCGCGGCGAGCCGGTCTCCGGATGCGCGGCCAAGAGGCGGGCGCTCGCCCAGTGGCTGCGATAACCGTTTCGCCGCCGCCTCGCGCCGCCGCCGTCAGAGCACGCGGGTCGGAAGTTCCGACTCGGTGACCCGGCCATCCGGGCCCCGGGTAATCGAGTACGCTTTCGCGCGCGGATTCTCCGCGATAGCTTCGTGCAGCTGCGTGCCGAAAAACACCAGGCCGGCCCCGTCGTCGGTGGCGAACCCGTCCGGCAGCACGCCGTCCGCTATGAGGCGATGGGTTATGGGCCGCCGTTCCGGCTCGGAATTGTAGTGCGGGCTATTCGAGTAGGGCAGGAAAGCGAGCGCATCGGTCACCGGCCGCAGCGGCAAGCGGAATGAATCCGTGGTACCGCCGGCGTGCCAGCAGATGGACCCCGCCGAGGATCCCATCAGCACAACTCCAGCCTGCCAGCACTCGCGCAGGATGACATCGAGGCCGTGCAGCCGCCATATTGCGAGCAGGTTCGCGGTGCTGCCGCCGCCGACCCAGATAATGTCCTGGTCAAGCAGGTGCTTCCGCATGTCAGCGACGTTGGGCATCGGGAAGAGCGCGAGGTGCGAGACGCGCATGTCGAGACGGCCAAAGGCCGAGTATCGCGCGGCCAGGTAAACCGGATTGTCACCTTCGCCGGTCGCGAGCATGCACAAACGCGGATGGTCACCCGCCCCGGCCAATGTGGTGGCCAGCCGGTAAGCAGGGCCCGGCATGCCGTCCCACACACTTCCGCCAGTGAGCTGAAAGCTGATACTGGTAGCGATAATCGTCGGCTGTGCGGCTACCATTTCACCTCTCCATCGACGTCCGTCCGACAGTACCAGGGGCCAGTGGCCGGTAAGAGGCCGCGGCGGCCGCGCTGGGATCCGTCCGCGTGGCTGGCCCACCGGAGCCTGGCGCGGTCGCCGTGACCGGCCGGCGCGTGCCTACGCGATGCCCGCACGTCCGGTGCACCGCGCCGCGCCAACACTTTCCGTCGACACGGCAGCGGGCCGGGCTGGTACGGCCGTGACGCCCGTGTCCCGAGAGCCAACAGCGAAAGATTGTGATTACCGCGTGAATTGGCCGGCCGCCGCGTCGCGTCAGCAGGCCGTGTCATGAACGGTCCAAGATTCTTGCCGGACTCTTGACAGGCCATCTGATCGATCAGAACCTACATTCGGAACTACCGCACCGGTGAGCTCTCGCCATCGGCGGTTTCAATGTGCCCGCAGCCCGATCGCCGGACATCGCCGCCCGATGACCGAGAGGTCCTTTTCGCCGATCACCGGAAGGAGGTGCAGGATGAGGGATGACACCGTCAAGGCAGAGACCTGATGTGAGGGGCGGTCGCCGGGGCCAGTCGCCCGGCCGTAATGGCCGCCGCTAACTCGGCGATTGAGTATGGCGTGACGTGGGCCTCCCGGCCAAAACCGACGCCGCATTACGTCGGATGGAGCCGGGAGGCCTCGTGCCGTCTGTGCGCAACACGGGTGCGTCAGCCCGGCGCCCCGGTGGCGTATTGTTTCCGCAGCGCCTTCTTGTCCACCTTGCCGATGGGGGTTATCGGAAGGGCATCGACGAACTCGATGCCGCGTGGCGTGTAAAGATCATTAAGCTTCGCCCGGACCATGTCACGCAGTTGTTCAGCGGTAACGCCGGCGCCCGGAGTTGCTACCACAAATGCGTGCGCGACCTCACCGAACACGTCGTCCGGCACGCCGATCACGGCGGCTGCCCGGACCTGCGGGTGGGTCACGAGGGCATCCTCGATCGGGCGGGCGTAGATGTTCAGCGCGGCGCTGGTAGTGACGATCATGTCACTGACACGGTCCACGAGGTACAGGTAACCGTCCGCGTCGAGGTGTCCCACATCGCCCGTGCGCACCCATCCGTCCACGATCGTCGTATCGGTCAGGTCGGGCTGCTGCCAGTAACCCGCCATGTTCAGGGAGCCGGCGATCCATACTTCACCGTCGTGGCCCACCGGCAGGCTGTTGCCCTTCTCGTCACGTATCTCGATGCGGATGTCAGCGAACGGCTTACCGCACGAACTGAGCCGTTCCGGGTGCTCCGGGTCGTGGTCGAGGAAGGGCAGGTCGGTGATGAGGGGCACCTCGCTCAGCCCGTACACCAGGCGCAGGACCGGGCCGAACTTCGTGATCGCCTCAGCCAGGCGGGTAGGCGACGCCGCGGCTCCCCCGACGTTGAGATACCGCATGCTGCTGGTGTCCGCGGCCGACATCGCGGGATGGTCGAGGACCTTGTAGAGCAGCGCGGGCGTCAGGAAACTGCTGCTGATCCGCTCTTTCTCGATCGTGGCCAGGAACTCCGCGGGGTCGAATCGTTCGGTGAGAAACAGCGTGCCGCCCTCGAACAGCGTGAGTAACGCTGGCATCTGCCCGCTGACGTGCGTGAATCCGGAACCGGAAAGAAACCGCATCGGCGGCTCACCCATCGCGAGGTAGAACGCGGCGATGGCGTGCAGCACCTCGAAGAATTCTCGCCGGTGATGGACGAGCTTCGGCTGGCCGGTCGTGCCACCGGTGTAGAAGAGTGATTCCGGCTCCGGGCCGGCCAGTTCCGCGAGCTGCGCCGCCGCGCCCTGGTGGGCCGGCGCCCGCGACCGCTGCGCCGCGAGCAGGTCGGTGCCCTTGTCGTCGGGCCCGAGAGAAAACATCATGATGGGCTTCTCCTGCTGGCTGAGCGATTCGACCAGCCGGCCCCCGCGTTTCGTTTCCGTGTGGTAGACCAGCACTTCCGCATTCGCGAGCCGGACGAAGTCGGCCTGATCGCGATAGGGCGCGTAGGTCGCGATCCAGACCGTCCTGCACCCGAGAAGGTGCAGCGCCAACTGGAGAAACACGGCCTCCGGCTTGTTTTTCACCAGCATCGCGACCCCCGCACCCTTGCGGATACCTTGGTCACGCAGTGTCATGGCCCAGCTCAGCACCGCGGTCCTGGCATCGGCGTAGGTCAGCCTGATGTCATCGTCTACCGCGACGATCGCTTCACGGTCACCGTGGTCGGCGAACAGTTCAAGCGCGCGCACCACATAGTTGCCCGGCTCCCCGCCCTGCTCAGTCATTCCCGGTTTCCCCTTCCGAATTCACCGATGTATCTGACGGGGGGCTCCGGGGGGTCGTCCCCCCGGGTCAACTCTGAGCGCTCCGGGGGTCGTCCCCCCGGGTCGACTCTGACGGGGGGCTCCGGGGGGTCGTCCCCCCGGGTCAGCACAGGGCAATAGAGCCCGCTGGAAAAGTCCCTTTCCGGCCATGTCCTGCTTTGCCAGGCGCGCAGCGTGCGCGGCGTGGCATCCGGTGGGATCACGACGAGGCGCGCGCCGAACCACCGGCGCATCTCGTCAAGCCGTCGCATCAGCTCGCCGGGCGAGCCCGCGGTCATCATCACCTGGCCCACGCGGGTGCTCGCATTGGCCATCTCCGCTGGCACAACGGAACCCACCTGAAGATCAAGCCGTGCGTAGCCGACGCCGTCGCGGCTGAGTATGTCGGCAGCGCCAGGGCACGACAGCAACGTTCCCGGCGGGCTGGGCAGGAAGGTCGTACCCACGCTGTCGGGCAGCGTCTTGACGTTGAGCCTGGGCGTGCGGCCAAGGCCGCACCGCACCGCCTCCTCGGCGAGATCGACGTTGAACTTGCAGTGCACTTCCTCCTGCACGAGCACCGCGCCGCGGCGCGCGGCACATTCGCCGAATACGATCTCGCCGCGGCCCGGGCCGTGGAACAACTCCATGTGGAACACGCCGTCCCGGAGCCCGAGAGCGGTGAGCGCCCGCCGCACGACCGGATCCACCGCGCGGTAGACACCCTCGTCGGCGACCGGGTCGAACCGGCGGATCGTGAAGGGCGCCTGCTGCCGCACGGCGGCCAGGCACGGCTGACCGTAGGTCGCGACGGCGTAGAACACGACTTCGCCCGCGAAGACGACCCCGTCCACCAGCCATTCGTCGCCGTCGATGAATTCCTCGACGACGAACGTGCGAACGCGCGGTTCCTGCCTGCCGAACCGTGCGGCTGCCGCGCGTAACTCGGCGGCGTCCCCGACCAGCGCCGTCAGCTTGGTGTTCACGCCCGCGATCGGTTTGAGTACCGCGCGGCCGAAGCCGGGCAACTCCGCGTCCCCGAGATACCGGATGTCTTCTATCACCTCGGCCCGTGCGGTCCGGAGCCCGGCATCGCGCACCACACGTTTCTGCAGCCATTTGTCGCGGAAGCGGACCGCCACCTCCGGGGCGATGCCGCGGCAGCCGAAAGCCTGCGCAAGCACGCCGGCCAGCACGAGCGCATACTCATTTTGGGTCAGCACGGCCGCGAACCGGTGCCCACCGAGGCCCGCCCGGTGCAGACCAGACAGGACGCACTCCGCATTCTTCTGGTCGTCGACGAAGATGGTGCGGACCCGCTGCGGTATCCGGACACCGCCGTCGTCACGCACGCCGGGACCGAAGACGACCACGACGTCGATGCCGAGTTCCGCGCAAGCGCGCAAGGTGTAGGAATCGGCGCCAAGCATCAGCACGGTCGGTGCGGCACCGGCGGCCACAGCACCCTCCCCCTCAGCGCGCAGCGACGGGGAGATCGCTGAACCCGCGGAACACGACACCCGAGCGCACCGGGTCGCCCGCCAGCCGCAGCCGGGGAAACCGGCGGAGCAGTGCGGAGAAGAACGTACCCGCTTCGAGGCGGGCGAGCGGCGCGCCGAGGCAGTAGTGCAGACCGCCGCCGAAGGACAGCACCGTGGTGCCGGCCCTGCTGACATCGAACGAATCCGGTTCGCCGAACCGGCCAGGATCCCGGTTGGCCGCGCCGAGCATCGCGATGACCAGGCAGTCGGCGGGCACGGGCACGCCGCCGATCATGGTGTCCCCGGCGGCCACCCGGCCGACGAGCTGTACCGGCGCGTCGTAGCGAAGCACCTCGTCGACCGCGGCCGTCACGCGCGCCGGGTCGGCGCGGAGCAGATCCGCCTGGCCGGGATGGTCGAGCAACGCCGCGACCCCGTTGAGCAGCAGGTTCACCATGGTGTCGACGCCCGCCATGAACATGAAGACCAGCGTCTGCAGCAGTTCGTCCTCGGTGAGCCCGGTGTCGCCGCCGTCCCGCACGGCGACCAGGGCGGTCGCGAGGTCGTCACGCCCGATCCGGCGGCGATCAGCCACGAGCGCGGCAAAGTAGTCGCGTAACGCGATCGCCGCCCCGTCGGCCTCGTCAAGTTCCTCCTTGCTGACCGAGAGCTCGACCACCCGCATGAGGGCCGACATCGACTGCTGCAGCGGCACCCAGTCGGCTGCTGGCACGCCGACAAGCGTCCCGATCACGGAGACCGGTAACGACGACGCGAGGATCTCCTTCAGGTTGACCGTGCTCCCGGCCGCGCCCGCGCCCGCGATCGCATCCAGTGCCCGGTCGCAGAAAGTCGCGACGTCGGCGCGCATCGCGTCGACCCGGCGCGGCGCGAACGCCGCCGTGACCAGGCGGCGCAGCCTGGTGTGGTCGGGTGGGTCGCGGAACAGCATGGTTTCGAAGGTCGCGACCTTTCCCGGCCGATCCCGCCAGCCGGGCAGGGCGCGGTCGGCCCAGTCCGGGCTCTGCGACCGGAATGCGGGACTGCGCGTCACGGCGGCGCAGTCGTCGTACCGGCTGAGGAACACCAGCGCGGGCCCGCTGCGATGAACGGGGGCCAGCGCGCGCAGTTGCGAATAGACCGGGTACGGATCGGCGATGGCATCCGGAGTGGTCAGGCTGGCGACCGCCGCATCGGCCTGTGCGCGGCTTTGCTCATCGGTCATACCCGGCCCGGCCATGCCGCGTTCCCTCCCGCCCAGGGCTACCACTGCGCAGCAGCAATATTAGGCACGCTCGCGGCCCGCGGGAAGGCGCCGGGCAGGCCGCGGCCGTCCCGGCCGGGACGCGGCTCCCGCCGCCGCGCGGCGGTGTGAACGGGTCCGGCGACAGCGCCGCGGCAGGATGTGGCCTATTCACCACGGCCGTACTTTGGCATATGTTCGTTCAGCATGCCGCTCGGCGGTGGCGGGCGGGAGAAGGCACCGCAGATGACGACTGACCCGAGAACCGGGTGGTGATGATGGCAGGCCCAGAACCAGATTCCTTCCCTTTCCGGCTGGCCCCGGAGGATTTTGGCACTCCGTCCGGCCTGTACGCACGGCGGCAGAAGGAATGCCCGCTTGGACAGATCAGGCTGCCGAGCGGTGATCTGGCGCACCTGGTGATGGGATACGAGGATGTTGACTTAGTCCTGCGGGACAGGCGCTTCAGCCGCAATTTCCGCTACCCGGGCGCGCCGAGGCTGGTCACGGAAGACGACATGTCGGCCAACCCGGATGCCATCGTGAATCTCGACCCACCGGAACACACGCGGCTCCGGCGGAATCTGCACGGAGTGTTCAGTCCAAGCAAATCCGGCCGCTGGCGGCCGGTGGTAGAGCGCATTGTCGGCGACCTCCTCGACAGCGTCGCCGCGGCAGGACCACCGGCCGACCTCGTCGCCGGCTACGCGAGCCTGTTGCCGATCCGGGTCATATGCGAGCTGCTCGACGTCCCACCGGACGACCAGGAACGCCTGATCGGCTGGACGGGCACGTTCTTCTCCACCGCGTCCGCGTCGCTGCACGAACGGGCGGAAGCGAATCTGGAATTCTTCACCTACGTGCGCGACCTCGTGGCCAGCAGGCGGGCGAGGCCGGGCAACGGGCTCGTCGACTCGCTCATCCACGCCGCCGACGTGCGCGGCACACTCAGCGAGGCAGAGCTGTACCAGATGATCGTCGCGCTGTTCATCGGCGGGCAGGAGAACACGTCCGCGACGCTCGCCCGCGGCGTCTTCACCCTGCTGCGCGACAGGGCGCAGTACGAGGCCCTTTGCGCCGATCCCGGGCTCGTGGACGGTGCGGTGGAGGAGATCCTCCGGTTCGACGTCCCGAGCGAGGGCGCGTTCCTGCGGGTGGCGACCGAGGATGTGCGACTGTCCCCGGGCGCCATCCCCAAGGGCTGCGCGGTGCAGGCTTCCCTGGCCGCCGCCAACCGGGACACGTCGTACTTCACCGACCCCGAGCGCTTCGATGTCCGCAGGGACCCGAACCCGCATATGACCTTCGGCGCGGGCGCGCACTTCTGCGTCGGCGCGCCGCTCGCCCGGCTGGAGCTGCAGATCGCGCTGGCCATGCTCGTGTCACGGTTTCCAGGTCTCCGCCTGGCCGTCCCGGTCGGCGACATCCGCTACGCGCAGGACACCCTGGTGCGCGCGGTGCTCACGCTTCCCGTCACCTGGTGACACCCGCCGGCCGGGTCACACGGTGACCAGCGCGCGGACGTCCAGGTGCGCGAGGCCGTCCCGTCCGCTGAGGAAACCGAGTTCGAGCAGCACCGCGACCGCGGTGACGTCGGCGCCGGAGCGGCGGACGAGTTCCGCGGTCGCCCGCGCGGTACCGCCGGTGGCTAGCACATCGTCGACGATGAGCACGCGGTCACCGGCCGCGAAGGCGTCCGTGTGCACCTCGACGGTCGCGGTGCCGTATTCGAGCTCGTACGTCTGCGCGAGCGTCGCCGCAGGGAGCTTGCCCTGCTTACGCACGGGCACGAAACCCGCGCCAAGCCGGCACGCGACCGGCGCGGCCAGAATGAAGCCGCGCGCCTCGATCCCGGCGACCTTGTCCACCGGGCCGTGCCCGGTCGCGAGCGCGCCGATGACCGCCCCGAACAGGGCCGCGTCGGCGAGAAGCGGCGTGATGTCCTTGAACATGATCCCAGGGGCCGGGAAATCCGGCACGTCACGAATCCGCGCCTTGATCAGTTCGCCCAGCGCGGCCCCTGCCGCGCCGCCGGCCCGCACATCACCCGAACCGTCACGGTCCTCGCCGACGCGAGTCTGACCACCACCGGGGACGCCGTCAGCGGCCGTGTCCGGGCGTGGGCGAGGGTCCACCCAGCTACCTCTTCTTCTTGCCGCTCGGGCGTCGCTTACCCCCGCTCGACCGCCTGGGTTGCTGGCGCTGGCCTCCCCTGCGCTGACCCTGCTGCTGGTTCCGCGGCGTGCCGGAGCTGGCACCACGAGCCGGAGCCGGCGCCGCCGCGGGGGCCGCCGGTCCGGCATCGGTGTCGTTAGGTTCGCCGGCCGCGTCGGCGACCCGGGTGTCATCGGCGCCGATGGCGGCGACACTGGTCGCCGCGACACCGGCCTTCGCCTTCTTCGCCTGCCGCCGCTCCGCGCGCGCACCGGACTCGCGGACCGCCACCCGGCGGGCCAGCGCCTTGTACTGCGGTTCACGTTCCTTCAGCGTCGCGAGGATCGGGGTAGCGATGCAGATGGACGAGTACGTGCCGACGAGCATTCCGACGAAGAGCACGAGGGCAAGGTCCTTCAGGGTGCCCGCGCCGAGCAGGCCGGCCCCGACGAACAGGATCGCGGCCACGGGCAGCAGTCCGATGATCGCCGTGTTGATGGAGCGGACCAGCGTCTGGTTCACGGCGAGGTTGGCGGACTGGCTGTAGGTCATCCTGGCGCCGCCGAGCAACCCGGCCGTGTTCTCTCTGACCTTGTCGAAGACCACCACCGTGTCGTAGAGGGAATAGCCGAGGATCGTGAGCAGGCCGATGACCGACGCTGGCGACACCTCGAATCCGATCAGTGCGTAGATCCCCACCGCGATCACGATGTCGTGCAGCAGCTTGATGATCGCGGCCGCGGCCATCTTCCACTCGAACGCGATCGTCAGATACAGCACGATCGCGATCAGGAAGAAGATCAGTCCCTGCAGCGCCTTCTGTGAAATGTCCTTGCCCCAGCTCGGGCCGACCGAGTTGACGCTGACGCCGATGTTCGGGTTGAGCCCGAACGTGGATGCGAGCGAAGCGGTCACCTTGTTGACCTGATCGTTGCTGAGCGGCTGGGTCTGAACCTGCCACTTGCCCCCGTTGAGCGCCTGCACGATCGGGTCGTTCGGGGCTCCGCCCGCCTTCGCGGCGGCGCGTACCGCAGTGATCGACGCACCGGGCTTGGTGAACTCGAAGACCGAGCCACCCTTGAACTCGACGCTGTAGTTCAGGCGAAGCACGATGATCGCGACGAGGCTGATCACCAGCGCGGCGCCGGAGATCAGGTAGAAAATCCGCCTCTTGCCGATGAAGTCGAACGAGACCTCGCCGCGGTAGAGCCGGCCGCCAATTTCACCGAGGCGCGACATCATGCCTCCTTCGGGCTGGTCCGGGTCCGGGCTTGGCCGCCTCGCGACGCTGCCTTGTCGCCCGGTGCCGCGCTGGAGGCACGGGCTACCCCGGCGCCGGTGGCCGGCGAAGTCGCGGGCCGGGGCGACGCTCGCCAGGAAGATCGTGCGCCGAGCCGGGCCGGGTCGAGCCCGGACAGCGGGTGGCCGCCGCCGTAGAACCGCGTGCCCGCGAGCAGAGTGATCATCGGCTTGGTGAACAGGAAGACCACCACCACGTCGATGATGGTGGTGAGCCCGAGGGTGAAGGCAAAACCCTTCACGTCGCCGATCGCGAAGTAGTACAGGAACGCCGCGGCGAGGAACGACACGGTATCCGACACCAGGATGGTGCGCCTGGCCCGCCGCCAGCCGCGTTCCACGGCCGACCGCAGCGAGTTACCTTCGCGTACCTCGTCACGCAGGCGCTCGAAGAACACCACGAAGGAGTCGGCGGTGATACCGATGGCCACGATGAGACCGGCGATCCCGGCCAGGGAGAGGGCGAAACCCATGTACCGGCCGAGCGTGAGCACGGACAGGTAGGTGAGCACCGCGGATATGACGAGGCTGGAGATCGCCACCAGGCCCAGGCCGCGGTAGTAGAGCAGCGAGTAGGCGATGACGAGGATGAAGCCGATCGCCGCCGCTATCAGGCCGCCGACAAGCTGGTCACGGCCGAGGGTGGGCGAGACCGTGTTCACCGCCTGGGTGACGAATTTGAGCGGCAGCGCGCCGTACTTCAGCACGTTGGCAAGGTCGGTCGCGCTCTGCTGGGTGAAGTTGCCCGTGATCTGGGCGTTGCCGCCCGTGATCGGCCCCTGGTCGATGTTGGGCGAGGAGATGACCACGCCGTCGAGCACGATCGCGAACTGGTCGCGGACGGATGTGGGGTTGCCGTTGTTGCCGTACTGGCTGTTCATCTGGGTGGTCAGCGCGCCGAACTCCCTGGCGCCCGTACTGTCGAAGGTCAGGTTGATCTGCCACTGGGTGCTGACGGACGTGCCATTCTGCGGCAGGCCGGCCGCGGCGCCGCTGATACTGGTGCCCTCGACCTTGGCCACGTCGAGCAGGTATTTGATCGTGCCGTCCTGCGAGCAGGAGACGATCTGGGAGTTCGGGTTGTCCTCGGCCTTCGGGTCGTAACCGACCTGCTTCTGCCAGTCCGACACCGGCTTGCTGCAATCCAGCTTGCTGAACAGGGCGAGCACCTTGGGGTCGACCCCGGCCGTGCTCTCAGTTTGCGGCGGCGTCGACGAGGCCGGCGCAGGTGTCGGCGGGGCTGGCACGGACGGCGCGGGTGACGGGGAGGCAGCGGCGGCCAGGCGGGCGGCGCCACGGTCGAGCGCCGTGCCGCCCGCGCCCGTCACGGCTGTGCTGGTCGCGCCGCTGCGGAAGCCACCGAGTGCGTGCGGCGAGCCCGAGGGCGACGCAGATGCCTTCGCGCTGTGCGACGGGGTGGGCGACGGGGTGGAATGCGGCGACGAGGTCCCCGACGGCGTGGGTGTCGGTGAGGCGGACGCGGCCGGTGTGTTCGACGTTTCCAGCAGCACCTGGCGGAACCGCAACTGAGCCGTCTTGCCGAGTTTGTTGACCAGAGACCCCTGGCCGACGCCGGGGACCGCGACGGTGATGATGCTGTTGCCCTGCCGCGTCACCTGCGCCTCGGTGACGCCCGAGCCGTTCACGCGCTGGCGGATGATCTCCAGGGCCTTCTGCATGTTCGCCGCCGGCGGCGTACCACCGTTCGGCGCCACCGCCTTCAGGGTCACGGTCGTGCCGCTGCTCAGGTCGAGGCCCAGCTTGATCGCGAAATTCTTGTGCCACTTGGCCGGACTGAACGCTTCTTTGCCCACGACCGCGATGAGCAGCACGATGATGAGCGCCGCCAGCACCGCGAGCGCGCGTCCTGGCCTTGGGACGTTGGTCTTCGGTGGAGCCACTTCTTGCCTGTCCTCGTCGCGGTCGGGTATCCGGGTCTGCTACTTCTCCGCGGCCTGGCCGCCACGGGCCGCGCCGGTGTCGTCCCCTGATCGCGGTGCGGGCCGCTCGTCCACCGACTCGCCGGCCGCCGGCTCCGCCTCCGCGGCCGGCTGAGCGCCGTTACCCGTTCCTTCGTCCGCGCCGTCGTACGGCGCGCCGTCGTACGGCGCGTCGGACAGAACCTCCATGATGGCGCGCTTCAGATAGCGGACCTCCACCCCTGGCGCAACCTCGATCACGACGTCACCATCCTCGACCGCGGTGACCGTCCCGTACATGCCCGCGGTGGTGCGGACCCGCTGTCCGGGCACGACAGCATCCTGAGTCTGAACGACCTGACGCTGGCGGTTTCGCTGCGGTCTGATCATCAGGAAGTAGAAGATGCCGAAGATCAGCACGAGGATGATGATCAGGGTGAACGGCGAGCCGCCCTTCGACGACGAGGCCGCCAGCAATGTGTTGCCCATCGGTGGGGCATCCTTCCAGTTGGTTCAGTGCACACGGTCACGCGGCCGTCAAACCCCGGGGGCTTTAGCCCCCCCGGTACAACCGGTGACCAACTGTCGGAGTTTAGCGACGGATGAACGTCGCTCCAACAGGCTACGGCCTCCCAGGCCCAATTGTGTCGCGCCCGTGATCGTAGCGGGCGCGGTGCACAGCGGTGCGCAAGATGCCGCGGAATCCGGCTGCCCGGGCCAGGGGATCCGGGTGCCTTCTCACCAGAAACGTACACGAAACCGCGGCGGACCGACCCTATTCGCCGGTCTGGTCGCTGGCGCCGTCAGGCCCGCGCGGCGCGCGGCCATCGCCGTCCGCCTGCGCGAGGTCGAAAAGCGCGGGTTCCCCGGCCGCGGCGGGCGGCCACGGCGTGCCGCCCTGATACGCCGGCGGCGGGGTGAGGCCGAGATGGGCCCACGCGGCAGGCGTGGCGACCCGCCCGCGCGGTGTCCTGGCCAGCAGCCCGGCTCTGACCAGGAAGGGCTCGGCGACGACCTCGACCGTCTCCGGTTCCTCGCCGACCGCGACGGCGAGGGTGGACAGCCCGACGGGACCGCCGTTGAACCGCCGCAGCAGTGCGCCGAGAACCGCCTGGTCGAGCCGGTCGAGGCCCTCCTCGTCGACTTCGTACACTTCGAGCGCGGCGCGCGCGGTGAGCCTGTTCACCACGCCGTCCGCGCGGACCTCCGCGTAGTCGCGGACCCGGCGGAGCAGCCGGTTGGCGATCCGGGGGGTGCCGCGCGACCGCCGCGCGATCTCCGTACCGCCGTCGTCGTGCAGCGGCACGCCGAGCAGGCCGGCCGAGCGCCGCAGGATGATCTCCAGTTCGGCCGGTTCGTAGAAGTCGAGGTGGGCGGTGAAGCCGAACCTGTCCCGCAACGGCGCGGGCAGCAACCCGGCGCGGGTCGTCGCACCGACGAGGGTGAACGGCGCGATGTCCAGTGGGATCGCGGTCGCGCCCGGGCCCTTGCCGACGACGACGTCGACACGGAAATCCTCCATCGCCAGGTAGAGCATCTCCTCCGCCGGCCGGGCCAGCCGGTGGATCTCGTCGATGAAGATGACCTCGCCCGTGGCGAGCGTGGAAAGCACGGCCGCCAGATCTCCGGCCCGCTCGATCGCCGGGCCGCTCGTGATCCGCAGCGGCGACCCGAGCTCGGCCGCGATGATCATCGCCATCGTCGTCTTGCCGATGCCCGGCGGGCCGGAAAGCAGCACGTGGTCGGGGACCCGGCCGCGCCCAAGCGCGCCGTGCAGCACGAGCGTCAGTTGCTCGCGCACGCGCGCCTGCCCGACGAACTCGTCGAGCCGCTTGGGGCGCAGCGCACCCTCGATCGTCCGCTCGTCGGCTTCCGCGAACGGGGAGACGACCCCGTCGGCGCCGCTCACGTGCGGCTCAGTTGCCGCAGCGCGGCGCGCAGCGCCACCGGCAGGTCCACCGGCTGGCCATCGTTGCTTTCCGACGCCGCGGTGAGCTCGGGCTCGACCGCGGCGACCGCCTGCTCCGCATCGCGCGGCGACCAGCCGAGGCCGGTCAGCGCGGCGTGCAGCTTGTCGCGCCAGGCACCAGCCCCGCCGGGCGCCACACCGGCCGCGCCGCCGCCCACCCGGCCATCGGCCAAGGGCACGCCGCCGGCGCCCAGGCGGGGCCCTGGCGCGCCGAGCCTGCCCGCGAGCTCGAGTACGATCCGCTGCGCGCCCTTCTTGCCGATACCTGGCACCGCCATCAGCGCGGTCAGGTCTTCGGCCGCGACCGCGCGGCGCAGCGCGTCCGGGCTGTGCACGGCAAGCATGGCGAGCGCCAGCCGTGGCCCGACGCCGCCCGCGGTCTGCAGCAGCTCGAATACCGTCCGCTCGTCCTCGTCCGCGAACCCGTAGAGGGTGAGCGCGTCCTCCCGCACGACCAGTGAGGTCGGGACGCGCGCCCGCTCGCCGGGCCGCAGCCTGGCCAGGGTCCCCGGTGTGCACTGCACGGACAGGCCGACACCGCCGACGTCGACCACCGCGCCGTCCGGTGCGAGCGAGGACACCGTGCCGTCCAGGTGCGAGATCACCTGTCACCTCCTGCTGAGCCAGCGCGGGGCGCTGCGTTGTGCGCCGCGAGCGCGCGGGAAAGCCGCTGCTCGGCCGAGCCGCGCCACAGATGGCAGATGGCGAGCGCGAGCGCGTCCGCGGTGTCGGCGGGCCGCGGCGGGTCGGTGAGCCGCAGCAGCCGGGTCACCATGCCGGTCACCTGGGCCTTGTCCGCGCGCCCGTGCCCGGTGACCGCGGCCTTGGCCTCGCTCGGTGTGTGCAGTGCCACCGGGATCCCGCGCCGCGCCGCGCACACGATGGCAATCGCGCCCGCCTGCGCGGTGCCCATGACCGTGCGCAGGTTGTCCTGGCTGAACACACGCTCCACGGCGACCGCGTCCGGCTGGTACCTGTCCAGCCACCTACCGATCTCCAGGTCGAGGGCGAGCAGCCTGGCCGCGACACAATCGCCGGCCGGCGTGCGCACGACACCCGCGCCGGCCAGCGACAGCGGCCGGCCTGGCGCTCCGTCGACCACGCCGAGCCCGCAGCGGGTCAGCCCCGGGTCGACCCCGAACACCCGCATGGCGGCCACCATCCCGTTCGCTGGCGAACACGTGTTCGGCACGAAACGCTACCTGGCCGGCCGCGCGCCCCGCCGCATCGGGCCCGGCGTGTCGCCGACGGGCGAAGGTCGCAACGTATCCGGCCACGCGGCCTGCGCCCGCGGCCGGAGCATCCACCACGCGCAGCAGCCACGAATCGGCGCCGACCCGCACCATGTCAGGTTCCCCCATCAAGATCCTTAACGGCTGCCGCGGATGCGGGATCCACTGGTGCGGGGGCCCTGCCAGCCCCGGGGGGGACCCCCCCGGAACCCCCCGCAGTGGGGTGGAGCCCCCGGGCAGGCACAGCCTTTACGGACTGCCGCGGATGCGGCATCCTTTGGTGCGGGGCGATCCGTGGGGCCGCCCCGGGACGTGCGGCCGTCAGCCAACCTTCTCCATGACCTCGTCGCTGACGGAGTAGTTGGCGTAGACGTCCTGGACGTCGTCTGAGTCCTCGAGCACGTCGATCAGCCTGAACACCTTCTTGGCGGCCTCCTCGTCAAGCGGGATCTCCATGGCCGGCAAGAACGCGGCCTCCGCGGAGTCGTAGTCGATCCCGGCCTGTTGCAGCGCCGTCCGCACCCGGATCAGGTCGGGGGCGTCGCTCACCACCTCGAACGACTCGCCGAGGTCGTTGACCTCCTCCGCGCCCGCGTCGAGCACGGCGGCGACGATATCGTCCTCGGTGAGCCCGTCCGCCTTGGGCACGATCACCACGCCCTTGCGGTGGAACAGATAGGACACAGAGCCCGGGTCGGCCATCGAACCGCCGTTCCTGCTGAACGCGGTGCGCACGTCGGACGCGGCGCGATTGCGGTTGTCGGTCAGGCACTCGACGAGCACCGCGACGCCGCCGGGCGCGTAGCCCTCGTACGTGACCGTCTCGTAGGCCGCACCGCCGGCCTCGAGGCCGGCGCCGCGGCGCAGGGCGCGGTCGATGTTGTCGTTCGGCACCGAGTTCTTCTTCGCCTTCTGGATGGCGTCGAAGAGCGTCGGGTTGGCCGCCGGGTCACCCCCGCCGGTCCTGGCCGCGACTTCCACGTTCTTGATCAGCTTTGCGAAGAGCTTGCCGCGCTTGGCGTCGACGACCGCCTTCTTGTGCTTGGTGGTGGCCCACTTGGAGTGGCCGCTCATGATCTCCCTTTCACGATGTCGGCGAAGAGCCGGTGGACGCGGTCATCCGCGGTGAGCTCCGGGTGGAACGCGGTGGCCAGCAGCGGCCCCTGCCGGACGGCCACGATCCTACCCGTGGAGCGGTCCGCGGCGAGGATCTCCACGGCCGCACCCGCCTGGTCGACCCAGGGCGCGCGGATGAAGACCGCGCGCAGCCTCGGGCCCTCGATACCCGCGATGTCCAGGTCCGTCTCGAACGAATCTACCTGGCGCCCGAACGCGTTCCGCCGCACGGTCATGTCGATACCGCCGAACGTCTCCTGGCCGGCCGCGCCGCCCCGCAGCCGGTCCGCAAGCATGATCATCCCAGCGCAGCAGCCGAATGCCGGCATCCCGGCGGCGATCCGCTTGCGGACCGGCTCCATCAGCTCGAACGCGGTGGCCAGCTTCCATATGGTGGTGGACTCACCGCCCGGGATCACCAGTGCGTCCACCGCGTCGAGTTCGCCCGGCCGCCTGATCGCGGCGGGCTGTGCGCCGGTGGCGCGCAGCGCGCGCATGTGCTCGCGCACGTCGCCCTGTAGGGCGAGCACGCCGATGACCGGATTCGTGGACGATACGGACACGGGCAGCCCTCCTGTCTGGACAACAAGCCTTGCGGCGGCGTCGTCGCGGCGGATCCGCACCTTCAACACCGGGTACCCCCGGCCGTCATCCCGCTGGTCAGCCGGACGGCAGGTCCTCGATGCCGCCGTCGTCGCCGCGCGCGGTGATGGTGACCCGCGAGGGCCCGAGCCGCAGGCCGGTGAGGGTCACGGCACCGAACTGCGCGGGCAGCGCGGGCCGCAGCCCGATGCGGCGGCGGGGCACGTCAGGGTCCAGGCCGAGGAACGCGCGGAGGACGAGCAGCGGAGCCGCGCTGGCCCAGGCCTGCGGCGAGCATGAGGTGGGATAGGGCACGGGCGAGCCGAACTGCCGCCGGTGAAAGCCGCAGTACAGCTCGGGCGGCCTGCCGCCGAACGCGCAGATCGCGTCGAGCATGCCGGTGGCCAGCCGGCGGGCCAGGCCGGCCGCGCCTGGCAGGTGCGCGTAGCGGAGCAGGCCGGCCACCGCGATGGCGGTGTCGTGCGGCCAGACGGAACCGTTGTGATAGCTCATCGGGTTGTACGCGCCCATTCCCGCGGCCAGCGTGCGCAGCCCGAAGCCGGTGTCCATGTCCTCGCCGGCCAGCCGGTCGATCAGCACGGCGGCGTGCTCGTCGGTGGCGATGCCCGTCCACAGGCAATGCGCCGTGTTGCTGGTGAGCGCGGTCACGTGCTGCTTGGCACCGTCGAGTGCCACCGCGTACCAGCCGCGGCCGGGCAGCCAGAACCGCTCGCCGAAGCTGGCGCGCAGCGCTGCCGCCCGCGCGCGGCAGCGAGCCGCCGTCGCCTCGTCGCCGAAGGCGACGGCCAGTTCCGCGCGCGCCAGCCACGCCGCGTACACGTAGCCCTGGACCTCGCAGAGCGCGATCGGTGCCGCGGCGGGGCGGCCGCCGGAGTGGTTGATGCTGCCCGGGCTGTCCTTCCAGCCCTGGTTGGCCAGGCTGGGCTGGTTGGGGTCGGCGGCGCGCTGATATTCGACGAAACCGTCGCCGTCGCTGTCCCCGTAGTGCGTGATCCACTCGAGCGCCGCGTCGGCCGCGGGCAGCAGGCCGCGCACGACATCCTCGCTCGCGCCCCAGCGCCAGCTTTCGCCGAGCAGCATGACGAACAGCGGCGTCGCGTCGACGGTCCCGTAGTACCTGGCGCCGCCGAGCGCGCTGACCCGGTCCGGCCCCCGCCTCAGCTCGTGCAGGATGCGGCCGGGCTGTTCCTCCGTGGCCGGGTCGGTCCGCCGGCCCTGCAGGGCGGCGAGGATCCGCAGGGTGCCCACGGCCAGGCCGGGGTCGAGCGGCAGCGCCATCCAGGCGGTGAGCAGGCTGTCACGGCCGAACAAGGTCATGAACCAGGGCGCGCCGGCGGCGGCGAAGGGCAGGTCCGGCGGGGGCAGGTGGTGAGCGCCGTCCTGGGGGGACGCCGCCGTGTCCGTGGACTTCCCGGACCCCGGCGCCAGGGAGCCCCACGAGATCCGCAGCGCGGACAGGTCGGCCGCGGTGCGCTGGAGAACCTGGTTGAACGCGGGGGCGGCGCTGATGATCACAGACCTTTCCGCGGCACCGGTATCTGTATCTTCCGCGTCTGCCGCGGCGCCGGGCCGTGCCACCCGGTCACCGCCCTTCGCGGTCGCGCGGCCCGCCGCGGGTACCGCTTCCTGCGCCGCGGCCAGGTCCGCGGCGGGCCGCGCGACGATCTCCGCCGACCACGAGCCGTGCGGCGGGATCACCGTCCGCCAGGTGAGCGATCCGGGCTCGATCAGCGGCCCTCCGGTCGCCCGGACGCGGACGCCCAGTCCGGTGGCACCCAGTCCGGTGGCACCCAGTCCGGTGGCACCCAGTCCGGTGGCACCCAGTCCGGTGGCACCCAGCGCGGTGGTGCCTGCCGCCTGATCGGCGCCCGCGGCTGCCGGGGGGGCGCCGGGGTCCACGTGGCGCGGCCGCAGGGTCAGCTCCGAGCCACTCGCGCTGACGGTAACGGCCGCGCCGCCGCCTGCCGCGGCGGTGCCCGCGCGGGAGGCGGCGGCGCGGCCGTCCTTGACCGCGAACACGTCGGCGAAGTCCGCGTCCACCGCGAGCGTGACGGTCACGGCCGCCGGGCCGGCGCCGAGGTTGGTGAGGGTCAGTGTTTCGCGGAGGTCGTCGCGGATGAGGCGATCACGCACGGCGAGCAGAGTGCTGTCCGCCGCACCGGGCGACGGGGCACGGCGCAGGATGAACCGGCCACTCGACGGCTCGCGGCTCAGCGTCAGCATCGGCAGCAGGCGCTCGCCGTCGACGCGAAGCTCCAAGCGCGAGATGACGCGGGCGTCGCCGGCGAACAGCCCCTGCGCGCCGGCCGGGCTGATGTCACCGCAGGTGGCGGACAAGCAGAAGGTGGTGCCGTGCAGCAGCGTGACGGTGTCGCCACCGGCCGTGGCTGGTGCGGCCGTAGTGCCGTCGAGGACACCCGCTGCGCGCGGCCCGGTGCTGCCAGGCCCGGTGCTGCCAGGCCCGGTGCTCACTCGCGCACCGGCCCTGGCGCGGCCCGGCCAGCCGCGCGAGCGTTGCGGCCATGGTCTCGCCGGCTACCAGCCACGGCCCGCGTAGTGCTGCTCCGGCGGGAGGCTGTCGAGACTGATGCCGACCATGGCCTCGCCGAGGCCGCGTGACACCTTGGCGATCACGTCGGGGTCGTCGTGGAAGGTCGTCGCCTTGACGATCGCCGCCGCGCGCTTCGCCGGATCACCGGACTTGAATATGCCGGACCCGACGAACACCCCCTCGGCGCCGAGCTGCATCATCATCGCCGCATCCGCGGGGGTGGCGATGCCGCCCGCGGTGAAAAGGACGACCGGCAGCCGCCCGGCCTTGGCCACCTCTTCGACGAGGTCGTGGGGTGCGGCGAGTTCCTTGGCCGCCGCGTGGAGTTCCTCCGCCGGCTGGCCGGACAGACGGCGGATCTGCGCCGTGATCTGCCGCATGTGCCTGGTCGCCTCGACGACGTTGCCCGTGCCGGCCTCGCCCTTGGACCTGATCATCGCGGCGCCCTCGGAGATCCGGCGCAGCGCCTCACCGAGGTTGGTGGCGCCGCACACGAACGGCACAGTGAACTTCCACTTGTCGACGTGGTGGCTCTCGTCCGCCGGCGTGAGCACTTCGGACTCGTCGATGTAGTCGACCCCGATGGCCTGCAGCACCTGCGCCTCGGCGAAATGGCCGATGCGGCACTTGGCCATGACCGGGATGGACACGGCGCCGATGATGCCGTCGATCATGTCCGGGTCACTCATCCGCGCCACGCCGCCCTGCGCGCGGATGTCGGCGGGAACCCGCTCGAGTGCCATGACCGCGACCGCGCCGGCATCCTCGGCGATCTTGGCGTGCTCCGGGGTGACGACGTCCATGATCACGCCGCCCTTGAGCATGTCGGCCATGCCCCGCTTGACCCGCGCGGTGCCTGTCTGCGGGCTCGCGCCGGCGTCAGCGGGACTGGCGGCGCGGGTACTGGCGGTACTGACCGACATACGGAACCTCACATCGGGATGCGTGACGGTGTGATCTTGCTATCTGTGCCGTCCGTTGCCGTGCTCGTCATCCACGGCACCTCTCACGGCCTCGCGGCATCCGCCGGATCCGGCGCGGGCCGCGCGGCACGGCGCGGCGCGCCGTACCGTTTCATGATATTCGCCGTAGTCCGTCTGGCCCAATGGCCACTCGCCGCCCCGGCCGGCCGGAAAGTGGCCGCCGCGGTGCCAGCCCGGGGGGACAACCCCCCGGAACCCCCCGCTGCGCCGCACGCGGCGCGCACCACGGAGCGGCCGCAGTGCCAGCCCGGGGGGACGACCCCCCGGAACCCCCCGCTGCGCCGCACGCGGCGCGCACCACGCGGCGGCCGCAGTGCCAGCCCGGGGGACGACCCCCCGGAACCCCACGACACCAGCCACGCCTGCCGACATGCCGCGGCAGCCGTTATGCAGAATGCTGCGGATCAGCCGGTGAGGCGGGGCATGTCCGCGCCGTCGCTGCCGTCGCCACCTGCCGGCGGCGCGTCGTCGATCTCGAAGAACGCCGGCACGGGTGCCGCCCCGGCGAGGCGCAGCAGCCGCACGAGCCGACGTCGGCGTGCCGCCAGGGTCGCGGCGACCGCGTCGTTGTAGAACTTGCGGGCAAGGAACACCTGATGCCCAGCGGCCTCGATCTCGGCGAGCAACTCGTCCGCGCCGCCCTTGCCGGTCAGCGACTCGCGAAAGCCGGGCTGGCCGAACGCGGCGCGAAGCGCGCGGGAAAGATCGCTCTCCGCGAGCTCGCGTGGCTGCGCCTCGCCGTCGGTGGCCGCGATGGGCTGAAGCTGGCCCGCGGCCCTGGCGTCATGCGCCGCACCGGCGATGAGCAGGCTCGTCGCCGGGTCGAGCAGCCCGGACGCGGCGAGCTCGAGTGCGACCGCGCTGCGCCTGGCCAGCGCCGCGTCGACGCTGGCGCGGGCCGCCTCGGCGCGCGCGTGCAGGCGATCGAGCCTGGTCGCGCGCCATGACACGTAGAAACCGACGAGCACGGCGATTGCGACAACGATCGCCACGTAGGCCAGCACGCGATCCATTGGTGTCCCTGCTGTCCACGCCGGGGATTGGAATCAGCTTCCGAAGGCGCCCGCGCGCCCGCGCGCGGCGGTCACGGAGCGACGGCGACGCGGTCGGCGCCGGGCACCACGGTCTCATAAACGCGGACCACGTCGCGCGCGACTACCGACCAGTCGTAGGAACGCACGGCCGTCATCGCCGCGTGCGACACTTCCGCGCGCCGCTGCGGGTCGTCGAGCAACCGCCCGGCCGCCCGCGCCAGGTCCGCCGGGTCACCGGTCTCGAACAGCTCGCCGGCCCGGCCCGCGCGCAGCACCCGGCGGAACGCGTCAAGGTCGCTCGCCGCGATGGCGGCACCGGACGCCATGGCCTCCGCGAGGACGATGCCGAAGCTCTCACCGCCGGTGTTGGGGGCGCAGAACACGTCGACCGAGTGGTAGACCTGAGCCTTCACCTCCTCGCTGACCTGGCCGAGCACGACGACGCGGTCGCGCAGCTCCGCGGCGACCTTGCCCGCCACCTCGGTCACGTCACCAGGGCCGGCGATGAGCAGGCGCAGCGCGGGCCGTTCGGCCGCAAGCAGCTCGAAGGCGCCGAGCAGGACCTGCAGGCCCTTGCGCGGTTCGTCCATCCGGCCGAGGAAGCCGATCGCCCCGCCGTCGCCCGGCCAGCCGCGCATCGGGGTCGCGCCCGCGTACCTTTGCACCGCGACCCCGTTCGGGATCAGCACGGCGTCGCCGCCCAGATGCTCGACCAGCGTCTTGCGCGCCGCCTCGGACACCGCGATCCTCGCACTGATCTTCTCGAGCGCCGTCTGCAGTACGGGGTGTGCCGCGTGCATGACCCGGGACCGCAGCATCGCGGTATGGAAGGTCGCGACAATCGGGCCTGACGCGACCCAGCAGGCTAGTAGGGACAGGCTCGGCGCCATGGGCTCGTGTACGTGCAAGACGTCGAAGCCGCCGTCGCGGACCCAGCGGCGGACCCGGCTCGCGGACACGAAGCCGAACGCGAGCCTGGCCACCGACCCGTTGTAAGGGACGGGCATGGCCCGCCCGGCCGGCACCACGTACGAGGGAACCGGGGTGTCGTCGTCGGCCGGCGTGATCACCGAGACCTCGTACCCGAGGCCACGCAGCGCTTCGGCCAGGTCCTTCACGTGCGCCTGGACCCCGCCGGGGACCTCCCACGTGTAGGGGCAGACGATGCCTACCTTCATGGGCCGCCGGCCTCGGTGCCGCTGGCGCCGCTGACGCCGCGGTGTGGCCCTTTGCCGTTCGCGCTTCCCCCGCCGTCGGTGCGGCGCACCGTCACCTCATCGGTCCCCGCACCAGCGGAGGCGGCGGCGGGCATAGGTGGCGCGGCCCGGGGCGGCTCGGCCGGGGCAGAGTTGGCCGACGCCGCCGCGAGCCGGTCGGGGTCGAGGTCGGCGACGAACACCTTCTGCAGCATGTGCCAGTCTGCCGGGTGCGCGCGGATGCCTGCCTCGAAGACGCCGGCCATCTGCTGGGTCATCGCGGCCACCTTCTCCTTCCGCGTGCCCTCCAGCGGAGTTGGGATCTCCTCGTTGATGTCCGCGCACCAGTCATCACCGTCGAACCAGAGCGTGACCGGCATCAGGGCCGCTCCTGTCTGCACGGCGAGGGCGGCTGGACCGGCTGCCATTCTGGCGGTCTCGCCGAAGAACATCACCTCGACACCGCTGGCGGTCAGATCCCTGTCGCAGAGCAGGCAGACCAGACACCCGGCGCGCAGCCGCTGGGCCATCACGCCGAATGGGCTCGCGCCGCCGGTGAGCGGCAGGATCTCCATGCCGAGGCTCTCACGGAACGCCACGAACCTCTCGTAGAGCGCCTCAGGGCGCAGCCGTTCGGCTACCGTGGTGAGCGAACCCGGGCCGATCGCGATAATCCATGCGCCCGCCTGCTCCCAGTTGCCCATGTGCGGCAGCGCGAAGACGACGCCCCGACCCTCGGCCATGAGCGCGAACGCCTTCTGTTCCCTGCCATTGGAGCGCGTGTTGCCGACGATCCGGTCCGTCCCTATCGTCTGCAGCCGGAACACCTCCAGCCAGTAACGCAGGTAGGACCGCATCCCGGCCCGGGAAAGCTCGCGCAGCTGCTGACCTGTGGCGTCCGGCCTGACCCGGCGCAGATTCGCCTCGAGCTGCTGTACGCCCCGGCCCTGGCGCCGCCAGGCGATCTCCGCGATCAGCATGAACGTGCTTCGCGCCCACGCCGCTGGCATCCTTCTGACCACGGCCCAGCCGAGCGCGTAACCCGCCGACGTCAGGCGGTCCCTCAGCGCTTCCACACCGTCTCCCTACAGCTACGTCCTTGGCGCGGCAAGCGCGCCCCGGCGGACATCGAGTACCCGCTGCGCGAAGGTGACCACGCTCGCGACGGCGATCAGCCACAGGCCGCCGGTCAGCACGTAAGGGACGCCGAGGCCGGAGAGCCCGGTCGCGACCAGGCCGACGAGCAGCCGCTCGGGGCGCTCGGCTATCCCTGGGCCGCAACGCATGCCAAGGCCCTCCGCCCGTGCCTTCGCGTACGACACGAGCAGGCTTGCCACCAGGCAGAACAGCGTGACGCCCGCGAGCAGCCTGCTGTGGCCGCCCGCGTAGAACCACAGCACCAGACCGGCGAAGATCGCGGCGTCGGCGATCCGGTCCATCGTTGAGTCAAGGAAGGCTCCCCACGCTCCTGTGCTGCCCGTCACCCGCGCGACGGCGCCGTCGAACATGTCCGTGAGGACGAATACCGTACACACCATGGTGCCAGCGAACAGGTGCCCGGTCGGGAAGAGGGTGAGCGCGCCGCAGGAAACGCCGACCGTACCCACCACCGTGATCTCGTTCGGCGTCGCGCCGGTACGCGCGAGGACGCGTCCGATCGGCAGGAGTACCCGGTCCAGGGCGGGTCGCAAGGCGTTGAGCATGGCCGTCCGATCCTATGCCTGAGCTTGCGCGCGGGATGGGTCAGGGAGCCCGCCGGCCAGGCGCGCGATTGGGGCGCACCCGGTGATTCCGGGTCAGGGGTTGTGGTAACGGCGCCCGCAGGTAAGGGTGAACACACCGGCAGGTGAACAACACACAACACGGCAGGAGGCGATGCTGGTGGCGGACAAGGCAGGAACCGCGGGAGCCGCGGGCAGGGCACCCGTGGCCGACCGGCCCGACGGCGCTCGGAACGTCGTGCTGGTCGGCCACTCGGGAGCAGGCAAGACGACGCTCGTAGAGGCGCTGCTCGCGTTCACGGGAACGATCCAGCGCACCGGCCGCGTCGAGGACGGCAGCACGGTCAGCGACTTCGACGAAGTGGAGGTCAGGCAGCAGCGTTCGGTCAACCTCACCGTAGCACCCGTCATGCATGCGGGTATCAAGATCAACCTTCTCGACACGCCAGGATACGCCGACTACGTAGGGGACCTTCGTGCCGGGCTGCGCGCGGCGGACGCTGCGCTCTTCGCCGTGTCCGCGGCGGAAGGCGTGGACGGCCTCACCCGCATGCTGTGGGACGAGTGCGCGGCGGTCGGGATGCCACGTGCCGTGGTGATCACGAAGGTGGACCATCAGCGCGCGGACTTCGACGAGGTGCTCTCGATCTGCCAGGACGCGTTCGGCGACGGCGTCGCTCCCCTGTATCTTCCGGTGGCTGGCGATCGCGGCGAGGTACGTGGCCTCGTCGGCCTGCTCACCCAGCGGTTCTACGACTACTCGGGCGAAGCTCGCACGGAAACCGATCCGGACGCCGGTGACCTGCCGCGGGTGGAGGAGCTTCGCGGCACCCTCATCGAGGGCATCATCCAGGAGAGCGAAGACGAGGGCCTCATGGACAGGTACCTGTCCGGTGAGGAGATCGACGCCAAGGTGCTCATCGAGGACCTGGAGAAGGCCGTCGCCCGGGGCAGCTTCTATCCTGTGCTCGCCGCCTCGGCGCCGCACAGGATCGGCATGGCCGAGTTGCTCGAGGTCATGACGCAGGCGTTCCCTTCGCCGCTCGAGCACACGATGGCGGCCGTCACGACGACCGACGGCGCTGCGGTGAACGGGCTCCGCTGTGATCCGAAGGGCCCGCTGCTGGCCGAGGTCATCAAGACCACATCCGACCCCTACGTCGGCCGGATCAGCCTGGCGCGGGTGTTCTCCGGAACCCTGCGTCCCGACGTCGTGCTGCACGTCTCCGGGCACGGGATGGCCGAACGCGGGCACGCCGACCACGACGCCGACGAACGCGTCGGCGCGCTCACCTCGCCGCTCGGGAAGCAGCAGCGGACCGTCGCGCAGTGCGTGGCGGGCGACATCTGCGCGATCGCGAAGCTGAGTTCCGCGGAGACCGGCGACACGCTGTCGGAGAAGGACCGGCCGCTGCTGATGGAGCCGTGGTCGATGCCAGAACCGCTGCTGCCCATCGCGATCAAGGCCAGGTCCAAGGCGGACGAGGACAAGATGTCGCAGGCGCTTGCGCGGCTGGTCGCCGAGGATCCGACGCTGCGCCTGGAAATGAACGCCGAAACCCGTCAGCTCGTCCTGTGGTGTATGGGCGAGGCACACGCGGACGTTCTGCTCGACCGGCTCGCGAACAGGTACGGCGTCGAGGTGGAGACGGTGGAGCTGCGCGTGCCGCTGCGGGAGACCGTCGCGGGCAAGGCCCATGGTCTCGGCAGGAACGTGAAACAGACCGGTGGCCACGGTGAGTTCGGGATCTGCCACATCGAGATCGAGCCCCGGCCATCCGGCGCCGGGTTCGAGTTCGTGGACAAGATCGTCGGCGGCGTCGTGCCGCGGCAGTTCATCCCGTCGGTCGAGAAGGGCGTGCGGGCCCAGATGGAGCTGGGCGCGGTGGCTGGTTACCCGATGGAGGACATCAGGGTCACGCTGTTCGACGGCAAGGCACACTCGGTGGACTCGTCCGACATGGCGTTCCAGAAGGCCGGCAAGCTCGCACTCAAGGACGCCGCGGAAAAGGCGGGCGTGCTGCTGCTCGAACCCGTGGACGAGGTGTCGGTACTCGTAGCTGACGACTACGTCGGCGCGGTGATGTCCGACCTGTCGTCCCGCCGGGGCAGGGTTCTCGGCACCGAGTCGGTCGCCGGCGGGCGGACCCTGGTCAAGGCGGAGATCCCCGAACTCGAGATCACCCGCTACGCCATCGACCTGCGCTCGATGTCACAGGGCACCGGCACGTTCACCCGGTCGTACCTGCGTCACGAGCCGCTTCCTTCGCACCTCGCGGACAAGGTGGTGAGCGCCGCCAAGGACGGCTGACCCGCCCAGCGCAGCGCCCGCCGCGGTCAGCCGGTCAGCCGGATGGCCACGCCTTGGCGATGAGCTTGCGGGTGTCGCGGAGAAGCTGCGGGAGCACTCGTGTCTGCCCGACCACCGGCATGAAATTCGTGTCGCCGCCCCACCGCGGCACGATGTGCTGATGCAGGTGCCCGGCGATGCCGGCGCCCGCGACTCCACCCAGGTTCATGCCGACGTTGAACCCCTGCGCGCCAGAGGCTTCACGTAGCGCCTGGAGCGCCCGTTTGGTGTGATCGGCAAGCTCGGCCGTTTCCGCCTCGTCGAGCTCGGTGTAGTCCGCGGCGTGCCGGTACGGGCACACCATCAGGTGACCGCTGGTGTACGGGTAGAGGTTCAGGACGGTGAAGACGGTCCGGCCACGCGCGACCATGAGCCCGTCTTCGTCGGGCAGCTGCGGTACGTGGCAGAACGGGCACTGCTCCGTCGCCTGTCCGCCCGTCTTGTCGCCGCGGATGTAAGCCAACCGGTGCGGAGTCCACATGCGCTTGAAGCCGTCCGGATCTCCCGTCCCGTCCTGGATCAGGAGCGCGTCCTCGGGTGCTCCGGGTTCCGGCTCCCGAACTGGGTCCGGGTCCAGGCCGCTGCGGGGGGTCCGCGGTACCGGCGCGTCACGGTTCACCATGAATGCAGCATAGGGGCGCGGCCGCAGCGCGCCACGTGACACCCGGGTACCGCAGATCACGGCGAAGTCGTCCATTCACCCGTAAACGGGTCGCCGCGAAGGGACAATGCTGCGTGCCAGAGGTTTGCCGCCGGGGTTGCCGAGCAGCCTCCGCACCGCGCCCGGGAGCGAGAGAGGTCGCCGTGAGCGAGATGTCCGCAAGCAGTATCCAGGCGTACGACTACGGGCGCGGTCATCGGCAGGCGACCTCCACCGTGCCCTATCACGAGCGGGGGGCAGAAGCTCCGCCCGCGCTCGATCCACTGCCCCAAGCTCCGGTGTCATCCCAGCCACCCGCGGCCGCGGCGCAGCCATTGATCACGCCGGCCGCGGCGTCCGCGGCTTCCCCACCGCCGGCGGATCCTTCGCAGCCGGTGCGCCAGGCGCCGGCCGGCGCGGGCGCGCCGCAGGCGCGCATGGGGATGGCGCCGCAGCGCCCGCCTGCCGAGGCGTACGGTGCGGCCCGGCCTGACAGCTACGGGTCAGCCAGAACGGGTGCGTACGACCGGCCGGCGACCGGCAGCTACAGCCAGGCCGCGACGCCGTCGGCGCCCGACGACGAGATCATGGTGCTGGCCGCCCCGGCGTCCGTCGCGGAGCAGGTCACGTCCGCGGGTCCGCTGCCCGCCGCCGTCGTGAAGGGGCGTGTGCAGATCGAAGATGAGGTGGTCGAGAAGGTGGCCGGCCTGGCCGCGGTCGAGGTGACCGGAGTAGCCGATCTCGGCGGCAAGGCCGCGCGGGCCCTCGACGGGGCCCGCGACCACGCCGGGCTCAGGCGCAGCATACCGGGCGTCCACGCCCGGATCGAGGACCGGCAGGTCGCCATCCACGTGATGATCGTGATCGAGTACGGCGCCGTCGTGATGGAGGTGGCCAAGGCCGTGAAGGCCAACGTGGCCCGCGCGGTGAGCCACATGCTCGGCCTGCGGGTCGCCGAGGTCAACGTGACCGTCGACGACGTGGCCATGCCGCAGCGCCCCGCGGGCACGCACGCCGCGGGCACGCACGCCGCAGACCACGCGAGCCGCGGCGAAGAGAACTCCGCCGTCACCTCGTAACGAGGTGACGGCGGACAGCCCAGCGGCGAGCGCCTGCGACCCGCCCGCGATCGGTCCGGGTCGGCGGTGGTTCAGACCTGGATGCGGCTTTCGACGGCCTGCACGATCTCCTCGACCGCCTCGCTCACGGGGACGCCATTTCGCTGGGTTCCGTCGCGGTACCTGAACGACACCGCGCCCGCGGCCACGTCCGCGTCGCCGGCCAGCAGCATGAACGGCACCTTCTGCCGCTGCGCGTTGCGGATCTTCTTCTGCATCCGGTCGTCGCCGTCGTCGACCTCGGCCCGGATTCCCCGCTCGCGCAGGGCGGCCACGACCCCGGCCAGGTACGGCACGTGGCTGTCCGCGATCGGGATCCCGGTCACCTGAACAGGTGACAGCCACGGCGGGAGCGCGCCGGCGTAATGCTCGAGGAGGATGCCGAAGAACCGTTCCACCGAGCCGAAGAGCGCCCGGTGGATCATGCACGGCGTGGGCCTCGACCCGTCCGCCGCCTGATATTCGAGCTCGAAGCGCGGTGGAAGCTGCAGATCGACCTGGAGGGTGGACAACTGCCAGCGGCGGCCGATGGCATCGCGCACGTGCACGTCGATCTTGGGGGCGTAGAAGGCCCCCTCGCCCTCGGCGACAACATACGGGAGCCCCGAGGCGTCGAGCGCCTGCTGCAGCGCCGCCTCGGCTTCATCCCACTGCTCCACCTTGCCGACGAACTTGTCCGGGCGGGTCGCCAGCTCCGCCTCGAACTCGGTGAGGCCGAAGTCGCGCAGCAGATCGACCACGAACTGAAGCAGCGACGTGAGTTCGGCCGGCATCTCCGCCCAGGTGCAGAAGATATGCGCGTCATCCTGGGTAAGGCCGCGCACCCTGGTCAGGCCGTGCAGCACGCCCGACTTCTCGAACCTGTACACGGTGCCGAACTCGAACAGGCGCAGCGGCAGTTCCCGGTACGACCTCCCGCGCGAACGGTAGACCAGGATGTGGAACGGGCAGTTCATCGGCTTGGGGTAGTACTTGGCGCCCTCCATCTCCATGGGCGGGTACATCGCGTCCGCGTACCACCCGAGGTGCCCGGACACCTCGAACAGTGTCGACTTGGCGATATGTGGAGTGTTGACGAACTCGTAGCCGGCCTCGGCGTGCCGCTGCCGCGAGTAGTCCTCCATGACCTTGCGGACCACGCCGCCCCTTGGGTGGAAGACCGGGAGGCCGCCGCCGATCTCGGGCGGGAACGAGAACAGGTCGAGTTCCGCGCCGAGGCGCCGGTGGTCGCGCCGTTCGGCCTCGGCGAGCAGCCGCAGGTGCTCGGCGAGCGCATCCCTGGACTCCCACGCGGTCCCGTAGATCCGCTGCAGCTGCGGGTTCTTCTCCGAGCCACGCCAGTACGCGCCGCCGCTTCGCATCACCTTGAGCGCGGGAATGTGCCGCGTGGTGGGCAGGTGGGGTCCGCGGCACAGGTCCTTCCAGCGCAGGTCGCGGGTGGCGGCGTCGAGGTTGTCGTAGATGGTGAGTTCCCCGCCCGCGGCGTCGACCTCGACAAATGCCTCCTCGGGTACGCCGTCGGCGCCGGCCGCGCCGTCTTTCTGCGCCCCGCCCTTGAGCCCGATCAGCTCCAGCTTGTACGGCTCGCCGGCCAGTTCCTTGCGCGCCTCGGTGTCGCTGACCACGCGGCGGGAGAAAAGCTGGCCCTCCTTGATGATCTGCCGCATCTGCCGCTCGATCGCGGCCAGGTCGTCCGGGGTGAACGGGCGGTTCACGTCGAAGTCGTAGTAGAAGCCGTTCTCGATCGGCGGCCCGATGCCGAGCTTCGCCTCGGGAAAGAGGTGCTGTACCGCCTGCGCCATGACGTGCGCGGCCGAATGCCGCATGATCGCCCGGCCGTTCGCGCTGCCGATCGCGACGGCCTCCACGATGTCGCCGTCCGCCAGCGGGCACGCGAGGTCGCGCAGCTCACCGTTGATCCTGGCCGCGATCGTGGTCGACGGAGAGACCACCGCGGGGCGGCCAGGTGGAGCGCCGTCCGCGGTGACCGCGGCGATGGCGTCACCCGCCGTCGTGCCGGCCGCCACCACATGCTCGCTTCCGGCGAGGATGACGCGCAACTGCGGCACGGTGGACACGGGTACTCCCTGGATAGCAGCGATGGATTGAGCGCATTTCGGCCCCAGCACCGATGTTATCGATCCGCGGTGAGGAGCGCGCACGGGTTTCCCCCCGGACGGGCGGCCCGCGGCCCGCTGGGTGGCACGCCGCGTGAGCCGTGGTTATGGCTGTGTTGTGTTGCCCCGGGGACGAACCCCCAAATGCGGGGGTCCGGGGGGTTGTCCCCCGGGCAAGCAGGGCCCCCGCACCAAACGATGCCGCATCCGCGGCAGCCGTAGCGCTGCCCGGGGGGCGACCCCCCGGGATCCCCCCGCACCAAACGATGCCGCATTCGCGGCAGCCGTTATGGATCGGAATTTCAAATGGCCAGCCGGAACTGGGCAGCGGAGACGGTGACAGGGTAGCCGTTGTGGTTGACGACGCTGAACCGCACGCGGTGTGTCGTGTCGAGCGTGTCGAAGCAGTACAGGCCCACCATGACCGGGTTGCCGTCGCCGACCCTGTCCTCGTGGTGGATTTCGTTCACGAACGCGCCGTTGCTCGCGGCGTACCTGCCGAACTGCAGCGATACCCGGTTGCCAGCCTTCAGGCCCGCGATGGCGCAGCGCGCCCAGATGTGATAGTCGCGGGATACCTTCGGTACAATCGAGTATCCATCGGAGGAGCGCAGTCCATTCGGGTCGAGATAAACGACTTCGTATTTGATGGCCTGATCAGAATTGGCCGGGATCGCCTCGTTCGTCGCGGCGCTCATGCCGAGCACGCAGAGCCGTTGCACGGTTTCCTCCTTGCTACCCCCGCCGACGCCGAGCGCGGCTAGCTGGCTAGCTGTCCCGTTGAAGACGTCCTGATCAATGGGGCTGTTTGCGTACTGGTGAAAGGCCCACGTGCGCCACGGCCCGGGTACGGTGGGCCGGCCCTCGGGCGAACTCGGATCCGCGATCCACAGCGGGTAACCGCCGAGCCCGGCGCAGTTGCCCTGCTGTGCGAAGGACAGGAACGTGTACACGACCGGCTGGACGTGCGCCACCCCGGCCACGTGCGCGCACCAGCGCTGCGCGAAGCTCGCCACGCCGGCGGGCGAGACACCGTCGGTGACCTCTAAGTCCAGGGCGAGCAGGTCACCGGGGCCAAGCCCCTGCGCGCGCACGTAGGACAGGAAGTAGTCAGCCTCCGCCACCGGATCATTGCCCGGATGTGCGAAATCGTAGGCTCCGCGGACCAGCCCGTTCGCCTTGATGCCCCGCCAGTTCTGCGGAAAATCGCCATCCTGGAAGCCGATACCCTCCGTGGCCTTGGCAAAGGCGAAGTCAAGGGTCCGGTAGTTGCCCCAGTTGACGACGCCCTGGTTGTTGGACACATCGATGCCATGCAGCATGAAACTTCCTGGAGAAAGGGCCAATACACTCCGGTATGTGAGCGTCGCCCATCCTAGGCCAGCGAGGACGCGGACAGCGGCCACTTACGGCATCGCGCCTGGCGGGGTGCGTGGGGAGCCGGACGGCAGGTGACGCGGTACCCGGTCGGGGCCGCGGCGACGCTGGCGGAACTCGAGACAGACCCGCACCCACTGCTCGCGCGCCTGCGCGCCCGCGAGCCCGTCTCCTGGCTGCCGGCACTCGGCGGATGGCTGGTGACCCGGCATGACCTCGCCCTGCGCGTGATGCGCGACGCCACGACGTTCACCGTCGACGATCCGCGCTTTTCCACCGCGCAGGTCATCGGGCCGAGCATGCTGTCGACCGACGGCGGGACGCACACCCGCCACCGCGAGCCGTTCGCCAGGTCGTTCCGCCCGGCCGACGTGCGGACACGCTTCGCGGCGTTCGTCGCGGCCGAGGTGGACCGCCTGATCGCCGGCGTCCGGCCGGCCGGCGCCGCCGAGGTACGCGGGGCGATCGCCGGTCCCCTGTCGGTCGCCGTGGTCGCCGACGCACTCGGCCTGGCCGGCGCCGACGCGACGGTCATCCGGTCCTGGTATCACGCGTTCGTCGAGGCCATCTCGGACATCACGGCCGGGCGGACCGCGCAGCGGGCAGCCGCGGACGCGTTCGGCATGCTGCGGGCGAGCGTGCAGGACACGTTGCGGCACGGGCACCCGTCGTCGCTCCTGGTCGCCGCGGCGGCGCAGGCCGACGGAAGCGGGCTGAGCGTGGCCGAGGTGGTGTCGAACGCCGCGGTGCTGATGTTCGGCGGCATCGACACCACCGAGGGGATGATCACCAACGCGATCGCGCATCTGCTCGGGCATCCCGGGCAGCTCAAGTTGGTGCTTGCCGAGCCGGACCTGCTGCCGAACGCGATCGAGGAATCGGCGCGCATGGAGCCCGCCGCTGCCGTGATCGACCGCTATGCGACTGCGCACGTGACGCTCGCGGGCGCGGCGATCTCGCGCGGGGACCTGGTCCGGGTTTCGATTTCGGCCGCGAACCGCGACCCAGCGGTGTTCGGCGACCCGGACCGCTTCGACGTACGGCGCAAGAACACCCGCCTGCACCTGGCCTTCGCGCACGGCCCGCACTTCTGTTTCGGCGCCCACCTGGCCCGGCTGGAGGCCCAGACCGCGATCGGGGGGATGCTCGGCCAACTGCCGGGCCTGCGCCTCGATCCCGAACACTCTGCCGCGCCGCGCGGTCTCGTCTTCCGCAAGCCAACCGAGCTGCACGTGCGATGGGACTGAGGACTGAGCCTGCCCGGTATGTGCTTGCGCTGCCGCGGGCATGTCGGCCTGCGTTTGATAACACTGAGTAGTTAAATCGCCACGACTTGGCAAAGCGGTCCCGCCGGCGACCGTTCGTCACTTTCCGTAGGAGAAGTTGTTACCGAATGTAATTACGACCCTGCGGGATGCCCCATGCAGCCAGGAACACGCTCGTCCGCCGCCCGTGCGCTCCTCGCCGGCACGGCCAGAGTGCTCGCTACCGCCAATATCTTCGCCGCGGCCACTGTCTTCGCCGCGGCCACTGCTGTCGTCGCTGCCTTCGTGACCGCCGGTGCGCTCACGGCGGGCGCGGCGTTCGCCGCGCACACGCGGCCGGCGTCGCCGGCGCGCGCCGCCGCGCCGGCGTCAGATTGCGGCAGCTCTGACAGCCTGCTCGGCTCGCTGACCGGCATCCTGTGCCCGGTCACAAGCTCGGCCGGCGGCGCCGTCTCCAGCCTGCTCGGCGGGAATGGCGGGAGCGGCTACGGCGACAGCGGGGGCAGCGAGGGCGGCGCTGACATGCGCGGGCGCACTCATGCGTCGGTCGGCGATCGCCGCGGCGGCGCGGGCGCGCCAGGTGACAAGAGCGGCAGCAGTTACGACGGCGGCAGCAGCGCCCGGGCTGGCGTGCACGGCGGCTGGGCCAGTCGCAGCACCAACTCGGCCGACCACGGCGCACAGAGCGACAGCCGTCGCCGCACGGTCACCAGCGACGCCGGCGGGAGCCGCCGGACCGGCGCGTACGGCTCTGGCCCGTTCCACGGCGCTGCCACGCCCTACGGCCCTGGTGGTGGCAATGCCCCTGGCATCCGGGGCACTGCTCGCACCGGGGACACCGCTGGCCGCGCCGCCGCGCAACTCGGCCGCCTGGGCCGCGGTTCCGGCCGCCAGCCGGCGCGCCGCGCGCGCACGAACCGGCTCGGTCCTGCGGCCCACCGCGCGCAGGCACCCAGCGTCCAAGGAACAGGCGCCCAGGGACCAGGCGTCTCAGCCTCGGGTCAGCGCGCGGGGAACTCCGCGGGAACATGGCAGCCAGGTGTGGCCGGGCAGGTGCCCCGGCTGGTGGGTGGGCAGGTGGGTGGGCAGGTGGGCGCGTCGGCCAGGCGAACAGCCGGCGCGGCACCCGCCGGCGCCGCGCGTCCGGGCACGGCCCGTGCCGGTGCAGCACGCGCCGGTGCGGGGCATGCTGGCGCGGTGCCCGGGAGTACCGGGGCCCGGTCCGCAGCTCGCACCTTGCCGTGGCAGCCGTTGGGCCAGTTCCGCGCCAAACTGGGCCTGGGTCAGCCGGCCGGCCCGGGCGCCGCGCCCGCACAGTCCCCCGGCCGGGCCGGCGCGCTGAACGGCGGTCGCGCGCTGGCCACGACGCCGGCGGCGCGCGGACGATCCGGGCCGGGCACCCTGCCCGCCATCGCCGTCATCGTCGCGGCCGGCATCGCCGCCCTCGCGGTCGCCTGGCTCCGGCGGCGGCACGACGCCGGCCGCCACTGCCAGCTCTGACCCGCGGCCGCCACTGCCGGCTCTGCCCGCAGGGCGGCACCGCCAGCTCTGACCGCCCGGTCGGCGCGGCCCGGGTGCCGACCCGTCGGTCGGCACGGCCCGCTCTGACCCGCGGGCACGACGCCCGCCCCGGCCAGCTTCGACCCGCACGTCGGCCGGGGCGTGCCAGTGGCGTTACTCAGGCGCGGTTGGAGTAGACGCGATCCGGCGTCACGAGCACGGCGGTGCGGCGTTCGCTGGCCATAACCCGGTCGTAGGCGTCCCAGTCGTCGTGCGCGCCTCCGGCGGCGGTAAAGATCTCGCGGAGCAGGAGCCGCAGCCGCTCCGCGTCGATGCCGGGCAGCGGGTCGTCCGGGCCGGCCAGCTCGACGGGCCCCTCCGCGGCGACCCACTGCCACGAGGCCCTGACCACGAGCGTGGCGCGCGGACGCGCGCGCAGGTTGGCCAGCTTGCGTGTGCCGCCCATGGCCACGAACGCGGCCACCGGGCGCCCGGTCAGCGGGTGCCCGAGGACGCCCGCGTTGACCACGGACGCCTGAATGGTCTCGTCCGGGCGGAGCGTGGCCACCACGCAGAGCCCGTGCTCGCTCGGCACCAGCTTGGCGAAGTCTGTGAGGTCGGTCATCGCTGCAGCGTAGTGCGGTCGCGGCCGCGCCGGTCTGGCTGGCCCTGCGCCGCGGGCTGGTACCTGACAAGCGCGGGCGCCGCGATCGCGAGCAGGAGCACGAGCGCGACGCAGGCGATGCCGCCGCCCACCCAGGACGCGGTCACCCCGACGGCGGCGGCGCTCACCCCGGCCCGCAGGTCACCAAGCCTCGGGCCACCGGCGACCACCACGATGAACACGCCCTGCATGCGCCCGCGCATCTGATCGGGCGCGGTCACCTGCAGGATGGTCTGCCGGTAGACGGCGGAGACGAGGTCCGCCGCACCGGCGCCCGCGAGCAGCAGCACGGCGAGCCACAGCGTGTGCGCGAGCCCGGCGGCCGCGACGAGCAGGCCCCACGCGACGACCGCGCTGACCAGCGCGACCCCCTGACGGCGCACGCGGCTGATCCAGCCCGAGGCCAGGCCGCCGGCGACGGCCCCGATCGCGATCGAGGCGTAGAGCCAGCCCGCGGCGCTCGGGCCGCCGAACCGCTCCGCCGCTACCTGCGGGAACAGCGCACGGGGCATCGCGAAGGCGTTCGCGATGATGTCGAAGGCGAACGACAGTGCGAGCACCGGGCGGCCGGCGATGAAGCGCAGCCCGTCGATGACGGAGCGCAGCCCCGCCCGGCCACCGCCGGCCAGTGGCGGCAGCGCCGGCAGCCGCAGCGCCGCGTACAGGCCGAACGTGAAGAGGCAGGCGTCGACCGCGTACGCCGCCGCGTAGCCGAACCTGGCGAGCACCACGCCCGCGACCAGCGGCCCGGCCACCGTGCCGACGTTGCTCAGGGTGAAGTTGAGCGTGTTCCCAGCCGGGACAAGAGACGCGTCGAGCAGTCGCGGCACGATCGCGCCACGGACCGGCGAGGACACGGCGAAGCCGGTCGACTGCGCTGCCATCAGCGCGAGCAGGATCCAGGCGGAACGGGCGTGCAGGATCGCCTGCAGCAAGAACGCCCCGGTAACCGCCCACAGCACGCATGACGCCGAGACATAAAGCCGCCTTCTGTCGACCACATCGGCGATGGCGCCGCCGTACAGGCCGAACGCGACGAGCGGCACAAGCGCCGCGACGCCGAGCAGGCCCACCCAGAGCGACGAGTGGGTGATCGCGTACATCTGCACGGGCACGGCGACCGCGGTCACCTGGAACCCGATGAACGCGATGCCCTGCCCGAAGAAGAGCCGCCGGAAGTCGGGATTACGCAGCGGCTCAGTATTGACGGCGATCTGGCGCAGGCGCGGCACGGACAGCCGGTACCGAGATAGGACCGGTCACCTCCCCGGTGTGGCTCTGCTCACGCGGCCTGGGCGAACCCAGATGCATAACGGCTGCCGCGG
>WNFJ01210637.1_pt1 | contig 49266 bp, 41 predicted proteins | sample 5400461 | NCBI WGS metagenome assembly WNFJ01 (sample SAMN13153349, study PRJNA577476) | soil metagenome | isolation source: 115 cm saprolite on Douglas fir-dominated hillslope | place: USA:California | collected 2013-09-17
AGGGGCGCGGATCAGGCGTGTGCCTCGTCGCGGCAGCCGTTCGGGATCAACGCTCGGCGCCTGCTCAGGACGTGGCGAGCGCGGTCGCGCCGAGCAGGCTTTTGATGTCCGCCATGAAGCTGTTGCTCGGCTCGACGGAGAACTCCGACAGGTCGATGAGCAACGGGTTCCTGCCCTGCCGCACCAGCTTCAGGTGCACCCGGGTCGGGCCAGGGTGAGCGTGCAGGACGTGTTTGAGCTCGGCCGCGAGGCCAGCGGTGATCTTGTCCTGGTGCACCGCGATGACGAGCGGTGGCCCGGATCCCGGGCCGGCGGAGGAGATGTCGAGCGGGGTCAGGTCCTGCGCGAAGATGCTCACCGTGCTGTCGCGCTCGTTCAGCCTGCCCCGGACGGAAACCGCGGCGTCACCGGCCAGCTCGCCCGTGAACAGGGAGTACACCTTCGGGAAGAAGAGCACCTCGACCGAGGCGTCAAGATCTTCGAGCGTGACGATCGCCCATGGGTTGCCGCTCTTCTTGTTGATCCGGCGGTCCACGGAGGAGATCAGGCCCGCCACCGTGACGTCGCCTTCTGTGCGGCCCGACGCGAGCAGCTCGGCGATGGAGATGTCCCTGTTCCGCTCCAGAATCCGCTGCGCCCCGTCGAGCGGATGGCTCGACACGTACAGGCCGAGCATCTCCCTCTCCTGGCTCAGCAGGAACTTGCGCGGCCACTCCTCCGCGCTGAGCGCGAAATCCAGCCCGATGCGCGGGCCCGGATCCCCGTCACCGTCCGCATCGGCCGAACCGAACAGGTCGAACTGCCCGATCGCCTCCTGGCGCTTCACCCCGATCACCGCGTCGACCGCCTGGTCCTGGATCAGGCACAGCGACTTGCGTGAGTGCCCGAGTGAGTCGAACGCGCCCGCCTTGATCAGGGACTCGACCACGCGCTTGTTGCACACGGTGATCTCGGCCTTGTCGAGGAAGTCGGCGAACGAGGTGTAGCTGCCCTTGCTCCGGCGGGTGGCCACGATCGACGCGACCACGCTGGCCCCGACGTTCCTGATGGCGCCGAGGCCGAACCGGATGTCGGTGCCCACCGGGGTGAAGAACAGATCGGACTCGTTGACGTCGGGCGGCAGGACCTTGATCCCGAGCTTGCGGCACTCGGCCAGGTAGATGGCCATCTTGTCCTTGTCGTCCCCGACGGAGGTCAGCAGCGCGGCCATGTACTCGGCGGGGAAGTTCGCCTTGAGGTACGCGGTCCAGTAGGACACCACGCCGTAGCCGGCGGTGTGTGACTTGTTGAAGCCATAGCCGGAGAACGGCACAAGCACGTCCCACACGGCCTTGATCGCCCCGGCGGAGAACCCGTTCGCCGCCATCCCGGTGGAGAACTCCTCCCACGAGGCGTCCAGGATCTCCTTCTTCTTCTTGCCCATCGCCCGGCGCAGCAGGTCCGCGCGGCCGAGCGAGTAACCCGCGAGCTGCTGCGCGATCGCCATGACCTGCTCCTGGTAGACGACCATGTGGTAGGTCTCACCCAGGATCGGCTCGAGGGCGTCAGCGAGCTCGGGGTGGATCGGCTCGATCCGCTGGCGGCCGTTCTTGCGGTCGGCGTAGTTGATGTGCGTGTTGGCGGCCATCGGCCCCGGCCGGTACAGCGCGAGCACGGCGGCGATGTCGCCGAAGCCGGTCGGGACCATGAGCTTGAGCAGGTTCCGCATCGGGCCGCCGTCGAGTTGGAAGACGCCGAGCGTGTCACCGCTCGAGAGCAGCTCGTAGGTGGCCTTGTCGTCGAGCGCGAGGCGCTCCAGGTCGATCTCGATACCCCGGTTCGACTTGACGTTGGCGACCGCGTCGCCGATGACGGTCAGGTTCCGCAGGCCGAGGAAGTCCATCTTGAGCAGGCCAAGTTCCTCGCACTGCGGGAAGGGAAAGCCTGTGATGATCGCGCCGTCGTCCTCACGGCGGTGGATGGGCAGCACGTCGAGCAGCGGCTCGGCGGACAAGATGATGCCGGCCGCGTGCACCCCGCTGCCGCGGGTCAGGCCCTCGATCCCGTGGGCCGTGTCGATGACCCGCTTGACGTCGGCTTCCTCCTCGTAGAGTGCGCGTACCTCCGCGGCCTCGCTGTACCGCTCGTGCGCGGGGTCGGTGATGCCCGACAGCGAGATTCCCTTGCCGAACACGTCGGGCGGCATCGCCTTCGTGATCTTGTCGCCGAGCGCGTACGGGTAGCCGAGGACCCGGCAGGCGTCCTTGATGGCGGCCTTGGCCTTGATCGTGCCGAAGGTGAGGATCTGGCAGACCCGGTCCTCGCCGAACTTCTCCGTGACGTAGCGGATCATGTCGCCCCGCCTGCGCTCGTCGAAGTCCAGGTCGATGTCGGGCATCGTGATGCGCTCAGGGTTGAGGAACCGCTCGAAGAGCAGCGAGTGCTCGAGCGGGTCGAGGTCGGTGATGCCGAGGACGTAGGCGACCATCGACCCGGTGGCCGATCCACGGCCCGGGCCCAGCGCGATGCGGTTCGCGCGCGCGTACTGGCAGATGTCGGCGACCACAAGGAAGTAGGCGGGGAAACCCATCGCCTCGATCACGCCGAGTTCGAAGTCGATGCGATCACGCACCTGCGGTGGCGGGTCGCCGCCGAACCGGCGGGCCAGGCCCCGGCCCACCTCCTTGCGCAGCCACGAGGACTGGGTCTCGCCCTCGGGGACAGGGAACTTCGGCATCCGGTCGATCGGCGTGAACACCTCGTCGTAGGGCTCGACCCGGTCGGCGATCACGAGCGAGCTTTCGCACGCGCCCGGCACTTCGCCGTCCCAGAGCGCGCGCATCTCGGCCGGGCTCTTCAGGTAGTAGCCGTCGCCGTTGAACCTGAACCGCTTCGGGTCGTCGAGCGTCTTGCCCGTGCCCACGCAGAGCAGGACCTCGTGCGACTCCGCCTGGTCCTTGGTGACGTAGTGGCTGTCGTTCGTCGCGAGCGGCCGCAGATCGAGCCGCTTGGCGATGTCGAGCAGCCCGGTGCGGACCGACCGCTCGATCCCGAGCCCGTGATCCATCAGCTCGAGGAAGAAATTGCCCGCACCGAAGATGTCCCGGTAGGCGGCCGCCGCCTCGAGCGCCTTGCCGAACTGGCCGAGCCGCAGCCGGGTCTGCACCGCGCCGGAGGGGCAGCCGGTGGTGGCGATGATCCCATCGGCGTACCCGGCGATCAGTTCTGCGTCCATCCGCGGCTTGCGGTAGTACCCCTCGATGGACGCCAGGCTCGACAGGCGGAACAGGTTCCGCAGCCCGGTGGCGTTCGCCGCCAGCATGGTCATGTGTGTGTAGGCGCCGGCGCCCGACACATCCCCGCCCTCACCATCGGGGTCGGAGTCGCGCTGGCCGCCCTCGGCCCAGAAGACCGGGCGCTTCAGCAGCCGCGACTCGGGCGCCAGGTAGGCCTCGATCCCGATGACGGGCTTGACACCCACCTTCTTGGCCTGCTGGAAGAACTCGTACGAGCCGAACATGTTCCCGTGGTCGGTCATCCCGACCGCCGGCATCTCCAGCCTGGCCGTCTCCTGCAGCAGCGGGCTCACCTTCGCCGCCCCATCGAGCATCGAGTACTCCGTGTGCACGTGGAGGTGCACGAACGAGGCCGGGGACCGGGCTGCCGCCATGTGCGATCTTCCTCCTGCTGAGCCTCGTGCGGCGGGCCAGGGCATGCCACGGCTCGCGTGCGGTGCACACGTCGCGAATCAGGACCGGGGGAAGTGGCCGGCACGCCGCGGGAGGCGACCGCACCGGCCCGGCCGTGCTAGCTGTGCCGCCCGGGCAGCGCTTGCTTGGGTGGGCTGTGAACGTAGCCTAACGGGGCATCCGAGACGGCGCCCAGACGACACTCCGGCTGCCCTCATTGCCCTCTTTTCCTGCGCTTGCTGCCGCAGGAAACCGCTTGCCGCGGGTCGCGGCGCGCTCACCGGCAGTGGAAATCTCGCCGCCGCGAAGGGCGGGCGGCGCCGCGAAGGGCGGCCGCGCCAGGTCCCGGTTGGCCGACAGCTCAGCTCTCGGTCCGCAGCAGCGCGAGCGCGTGCGCCAGGTCGGCCGGGTAGCCGCTGGTGAACTCCACCCGGTGCCCGTCACCTGGGTGGCGGAAGGCGAGCCTCGCCGCGTGCAGCCACTGCCGGTCGAGGCCGAGCCGAGCGGCGAGCACGGGATCGGCGCCGTACAGCCGGTCACCCACGCACGGGTGCCTGATGGCCGCCATGTGCACGCGGATCTGATGCGTGCGCCCGGTCTCGAGGCGGATGTCGAGCAGGCTCGCCGCGCGGAACGCCTCGATGGTGTCGTAGTGGGTGACGCTCGGCCTGCCACCCGCCACGACCGCGAACCTGCCGTCACCGGACGGATGCCGGTCGATCGGCGCGTCGACCGTGCCGCGCAGCGGGTCCGGATGACCCTGCACGAGCGCGTGGTATCCCTTGTCCACGTCGCGCTCACGGAACGCGCGCTTCAGCGCGCTGTAGGCACGCTCGCTCTTGGCCACCACCATCAGGCCGGTGGTGTTCACGTCCAGGCGGTGCACGATGCCCTGGCGCTCCGCGGCCCCGCTCGTCGCGATGGTGTAGCCGGCGCCGAGCAGGCCTTCGAGCACCGTCGGGCCTGACCACCCCGGCGCCGGGTGGGCCGCCACCCCGACCGGCTTGTCCACCACGACGATGTCAGCGTCGACGTACACCACCTCGAGCCCGGGCACCGGGCCGGGCTGGAGCGCCGTGACGGGCGGCGGCGGCAGCGTCACCTCGAGCCAGGTCCCCGCCGTCACGCGGTCCGACTTGGCCGGAAGGCGGCCGTCCGCGAGCACCTGTCCGTCGGCGACAAGACCGGCCGCCCGCGCCCTCGACAGCCCGAACATCCGGGCCAGGGCGGCGTCCACCCGCTCACCGTCGAGTCCGGCGGGCACAGGTACGGTCCGGCGATCACCCGCACCGGTCACCGCGGCCCGCTCATCAGCTGCCCGCTGCCCGGTCCGCGCGCGCCTCGGCGTCGCGCGTCCCGTCGATCCGCATGCCCTTCACCGACAGCAGAATCGCGAGGGCGCCGCCGCAGACGATCGCGGAGTCCGCGAGGTTGAAGACGGGCCAGTGCGGCAGTTCGATCCAGTCGACGACGTAACCGCGCAGCGGGGCGGGTGACCGCAGCAGCCGGTCAGCGAGGTTGCCCGTGGCCCCCCCGAGCAGCAGGCCGAGTGTGACCGCCCACGGCAGGCTGCGCAGCCTGCGGGCGGTACGCAGGATGAACACGATGACGCCGGCCGCTATCGCGGTGAAGACGACGGTCATGGAGGTGCCGATGTTGAACGCCGCACCGCTGTTGCGCATGACCTGCAGCGTCAGCAGCCCGCCGAGCAGCCGCACGGGCCGGTGCCCGGACAGCCCGGCGACGACGACCGCCTTGGTGATGGCGTCGCAGACGAGCACGGTCGCCGCCACCGCGAGCAGGATGTCGGTTCTGCGCCGCGGCGTGGGACCGGTGGCGGCGGAGCTACCTGGGGTCTGTGGCACGGCCTGGCCTTGTGCGGATCGTGCGGGCACGGTTCTTGACCTTCCTGCTTCCCGCGGCATGGTCAGCGGCGCTCCTCGCGCTGCTTGCACTGCACGCACAAGGTAGCGCGCGGAAACGCCTGCAGGCGCGCCTTCCCGATCGGGTTGCCGCACGATTCGCAGATCCCGTAGGTGCCGTCGGCCATCCGGGCCAGCGCGCGCTCGTGCCGCGCGAGCAGTTCCCTGGCGTTGTGGGTCAGGGCGAGGTCGTGCTCACGCTGGTACGTCTTCGCACCCGCGTCGGCCTGGTCGTCGCCGGCGTCGCCGACAGCATCGGTCAAGCGGGCGGTGATCTCCGACTCCGCCTTGGTGATCTCGGCGCGCAACCCGGCGATCTCCGCGTCCAGCCGGGCGCGGACCTCCGCGAGCTCCGCCTCCGACCAGCGCTGCTCACCCTCGCGGACAGCAAGGACGGCGGCGCCGCCCTTGGCGCCGTGACTGGGCCGGGAACGCGCGGGCCGCGACCGGCCACCGTGGCTTGGGTGACGCGACCGCTCTTCGTCGTCCTTGCTGATGCCCGCCGTACCCGCCATGCCGGCCTCCCTCCGTGCTGATCTTGAATGCAGACAGTGACCGGAGGATAAGTCGCGTACGCACGAGAGGCAAACCAGCGCGGCATCGTACGACCCGGGGGTGACGCCCGCCACACGTTTGGCTGAGATGCCCGCCACACGTGTGGCTGAGATGGCCGCAAGGAACGGTCCGCGGGGCGCATTCGCCCGGCATCTTTGCCGCCCCGGTCCCCGGGCCGCCGCCGGGCCACCTGGCCGGAATTCGGATTCGTCAGTCCACCCGCAGCGGATATCATGACTATCTGCAAGGCGTTGATGGGGACAGCTGCCGTCGGCGGTGGGCACGGAGCGAACCGGGGATGGTGCGAGCCCGGCGCCCGCGCGACGGACCAGATCACCCCTGAGCCGCCGGAAGAAAGGCAGCACAGCAGCCAGCAGGTGCGGGGTGCGCCGAGTAGACCCGGCAGCAGCGAATCGAGTGGGTCACGCGCATGCGCGGCCAAGGAGGGTGGTACCGCGGGAGCGCCAGCGGCGTTTCTCGTCCCTCCGGCCGAAAGAGGTTGCGACCTCTCCGCACGATCGCAGGAGGCCCGCCCCAGATGCCACCCCGCCAGCCGCAGGAGCGTCCGTACCCGGACGCTTTCTTCCCCGCGCTTCCCGGCCAGCCCGATCTGCCCGCCATCGAGCGGGAGATACTCAAGCGCTGGCGGGACGAAAGTATCTTCGAGCGGTCCCTGGCCCAGACCGCGGCCGGGCCGTGGTGGACGTTCTACGAGGGCCCGCCGACCATGAACGGCATGCCGGGCGTGCACCACGTCGAGGCGCGCGTCTTCAAGGACCTGTTCCTGCGGTTCAAGACCATGCAGGGGTACCACGTGCCGCGCAAGGCCGGCTGGGACTGCCACGGCCTGCCGGTCGAGGTCGCGGTCGAGCAGGAGCTCGGGCTGTCGGGCAAGAAGGAGATCGAGGCGTACGGCGTGGCCGAGTTCAACGCCCGCTGCCGCGAATCCGTGCTGCGGCATGTGGACGCGTTCGAGGAACTGACCGAGCGGATGGGCTACTGGGTCGATCTGTCCCACGCGTACCGCACGATGGACCCCGACTACATCGAGTCGGTGTGGTGGTCGCTCAAGGTCATCTACGACAAGGGCCTGCTGATCAGGGACTACCGGATCAGCCCGTACTGCCCGCGGTGCGGCACACCCCTTTCCGACGCGGAACTCGGGCAGCCGGGCGGTTACGAGACCGTCACGGATCAGTCGGTCACCGTCCGCTTCCCGCTGCTCACCTTGCCCGAGGGCGCCCATCCCGCTCTGCAGGGCGCCGATCTGCTCGTGTGGACCACGACGCCGTGGACCCTCGTGGCCAACACGGCGGTCGCGGCCGGGCCGGACGTGACGTACGTCGTCGCGCGGCGCGCCGGAAGCGACGACTCGGTCGTCGTGGCCGAACCGCTTTTCGCGAAGGTCCTCGGCGAGGGCTGGTACGTCGCAGGCAAGGTGAGGGGCACTGACATCGCGGGCGCCACCTACGCGCGGCCGTTCGGGATCATTGACATTCCCGATGCTCACCGCGTCGTCACGGCCGACTTCGTCACGACAGAGGACGGCACCGGCCTGGTGCACCTCGCGCCCGCATTCGGCGCCGACGACCTGGCCACCAGCCGCGCGCACGGGCTCCCGGTGGTCAACCCGGTCGGGCCGGACGGCCATTTCAGCCCGGACATCCCGCTGGTCGGCGGCATGTTCTTCAAGGACGCCGACGCACGGCTCGTCACCGACCTCACCGAACGCGGCCTGGCGTTCCGCGTCGCGGACCACGAGCACAGCTATCCGCACTGCTGGCGCTGCCACACCCGGCTGCTCTACTACGCGCTGCCGTCCTGGTACATCAAGACCACCGCGGTCAAGGACAAACTGCTCGCCGCGAACGAGCGGACGAACTGGTACCCGGCCACGATCAAGTACGGCCGGTACGGCGAATGGCTTCGCAACAACGTCGACTGGGCGCTGTCCCGCACCAGGTACTGGGGGACGCCGCTGCCGCTGTGGGAGTGCCCGGACGGGCATGTGACCTGCGTGGGCTCGCTGGCCGAGCTGTCCTCCCAGGCCGGGCTCGACCTGTCGGGCCTCGACCCGCACCGTCCGTACGTGGACGAGGTCACCATCACGTGCCCGGAGTGCGGGAGCGAGGCGCACCGGGTGCCCGAGGTCATCGACGCGTGGTACGACTCCGGTTCGATGCCGTTCGCGCAGTGGGGCGCACCGCACCGGGGCCTCGAGGAGTTCAAGAAGGCGTACCCGGCCCAGTTCATCTGCGAGGCGATCGACCAGACGCGCGGCTGGTTCTACTCACTGATGGCCGTCGGCACCGTCGTGTTCGGCCGGTCGTCCTACGAGAACGTGCTCTGCCTGGGGCTCATCGTCGCCGAGGACGGGCGCAAGATGAGCAAGCACCTCGGCAACGTGCTCGAGCCGATCCCGCTCATGGAGCAGCACGGCGCCGACGCGCTGCGGTGGTTCATGGCGGCGAGCGGGTCGCCCTGGGCGCCGCGCAGGGTCGGCCACGGCCCGCTCGAGGAGATCGTCCGCAAGGTCCTGCTCACGTACTGGAACACCGTGTCGTTCCTGGTGCTCTACTCCAACGCCGCCGCCACCACGGGCGACGCCTGGGGGCCGGGCAGGCTCGGCGAGGCACCGCCGCCCGCGCAGCGGTCGCTGCTGGACCGGTGGGCGCTGAGCGAACTGCACACGGTCGTGTCCGATGTCACGGCCGCGCTCGGCGAGTTCGACACGGCGCGCGCCGGGCGCAGGATCGCCGACTTCGTCGACGACCTCTCGAACTGGTACGTGCGGCGGTCGCGGCGGCGGTTCTGGGCCGGGCCGGGAGCGCCGGAAGCGAGCGCTGCCTTCGCCACGCTGCACGAGTGCCTGCAGACGCTCACCACGCTGATGGCGCCGACGATGCCGTTCCTCACCGACTACGTCTGGGACGTGCTGCGCGCGCCGGGCCAGCCGGATTCTGTCCACCTGACAGCCTGGCCGGCCGCGGACGAGGCGCTCATCGACCGCCGGCTCGCCGAGCAGATGGCGCTGACCCGTCGTCTGGTCGAGCTCGGCCGGGCGGCCAGGGCCGCATCCTCGGTGCGCACCCGCCAGCCACTGGCGCGCGCTCTCGTCGGCGCGGCCGGTTTCGCGGACCTGCCTGAGCAGCTGCGCGACCAGCTCACCGACGAGCTGAACGTCCGCGACCTCGGCGCCATCGGTGATGTCGGCGGCGACCTGGTCGATTTCACCGTGCGGCCGAACTACCGCGCACTGGGAAAGCGATTTGGCTCCAGAACGCCTGCGGTGGCGGCCGCGATCAGTGCCGCCGACGCCGCCGCGGTGGCGTCCAGGCTCCGCGCGGCCGGCGAGGCGACAGTCGAGGTGGACGGTACGACGGTGACGCTGCAGCCCGGCGAGCTCATCGTCACCGAGACGCCGAAATCCGGCTGGGCGGTCGTCAGCGACGCGGGGGAAACCATCGCGCTCGACCTGGAGATCACTCCGGAGCTGCGGCGGCTTGGGCTCGCCCGTGAGGTCATCAGGCTGATCCAGGATGCGCGGAAGAGCGATGGCCTCGACGTGACCGACCGGATCGAGCTGTGGTGGTCGGCCACCGATCCCGATCTGACCAGGGCGCTCGCCGAACACGGTGACATGATCGCGCGGGAGGTTCTGGCCGTAACCGTGGCGACGGGCCAGGGAGACGGCGGCGCCGGCCTGTACGAACACCGCGACGCCGGGCTAGGCCTCGCCTTCAGGTTCCGCCGTCACTAGTCGATGTGGCAGGCCTTGCACGGGGTGCAGTCCATGGCCTCTGCTTCCGCCAGCGTCATGGTGTCCACGTCTTCCTCGCCGACGACGTGGATGAGCACGCAGTCGTGCAGGTGATGGCGGGAGACGCCGCGCACCACCCAGACCGTCGCCGTGGGATCCGCCGCGCCGGCGGTCGCACCGTCGGCTGATTCTGAAGGCGCGGTGCCCGGGGGTGCGGTGCCCGAGAGTGCGGGGGGCGGGGAGGCCGCCTCGTCGGGTGCCGTACGCGCATCGCGGCCCTCCCCCGATGGGGCTGGCGCTGGACGATCCGGGCCCCTAGTTCGGCGGGGACGCGTCCGCCGTGGCGTTCGAGGCCGAGCTGGTTCTTCAGCGTCCAGATGATTGCCTCGACGCGCTGGCGCAGCCAGTTCGGGAAGGGCCGGGCTTGCTTCTCGTCCTTGCGGGCCGGGCGGATCAGGGTCAGGTCCAGGTCCGGGCTGGCGAAGAACGCCTCGGTCTCCTCCCCGGACAGGCCCTTATCGGTGACGACGGCGGTGCCGGGCGCCGGGCGGTTCGCCGGCTGGCCGGTGAGCATCTGCCGGGCCTGCTCCCGCTCGCCGTACAGCTTGGGGTTGGCCAGGCCGAACCCGGTCACCGTCCCGTCGCAGGTGCAGATGATCAGCAGCTTCGATCCCCAGTACCAGCGGGAATGGCTCGGGCAGTAGCCATACCCGGCCCACCCCCCGCACGGGACCGGGGTGGCGTCCATCAGCCGCACCAGCTCCGCCGATCCGGGGCTGTGATCGGCCAGCCACCGCAGCGCGGCCTCCATCAGCGGCGCGAGGTCCTTCAGCCGGGCGTTGTACTCGCTTTGGTGCAGCAGCCGCGGGAACAGGTGCCCGACCCGGCTGGCCGCAGCGCGCAGCCAGTGCCGCTCGTCGTCAAAGCGCAGCAGCACCTGCGCCACCGCGATGCACATCAGCTCGGCGTCGGTGACCTCCGGCGGTTTGCCCGGGCCCCGGCGGGTGAACCCGCGAGCGGGGATGATGCGGTCGGTCAGTTCCACGTACAGTGCGGTCAGGAGGGGGTCCAGGTCGGCGATCATGACGGGCTCCAGGGTCCGGACGTGTGTCAACACGCCGATCCTGGACTCTCTTCGCTTAACGTTCACCCATCACGTGCGGCATGTCGTCGTCACCCAGCGCCAGCCGGCTGCACGCGGGAGTAATGCGGTACCGATTCCCCGCCGGGCAGGGCAAGATTGTCCCGTGACCCGGTTCGCCTCCTATGACGGCACCCAGATCGGCTACCGCGTCCTCGGCGATGGGCCGCCGCTGGTGTGCCTGCCCGGTGGCCCTGGCCGGACCTGCGAGTACTTCGGTGACCTGGGCGGCCTGACCCAGTTCCGGCAGCTGATCATGCCGGACACCCGCGGCACCGGGGAGTCGGCAGATGCTGGCGACCCGCTGAGCTACCGCTGCGACCGGCTCGCCGGCGACGTCGAAGCGCTGCGCGCCTACCTCGGCCTGGACCGCATGGACCTGCTCGGCCACTCCGCCGCGGGCGACCTGGCCATCCTGTACGCGGCTGCTTACCCGCAGCGTGTGGCGCACCTGATCCTGCTGACACCTGGCCTGGATGCGGTCGGCGTGGAGGAGACTGACGAGCAATGGCGCGCGGCGCTCGCGCGTTGGTCCGGGGAACCGTGGTATCCCGCGGCGCTGGCCGCGGTGGAGAAGGCCGAAACCGGGGACGAGTCGATGGACACCCGGCGCGCGTACATGCCGTTCCTCTACGGCCGCTGGGACGACGCGGCCCAAGCCCACGTCGACGTGGGGGTCAGCGAGCGCTCCCGCCCGGTGCGGGACGGCTTCCGCGCCGAGGGAGCGTTCAACCTGGCCAAGACCCGCGAGGCGGTCACCCGGCTCACCGCGCCCGTGCTGATATATGCAGGCGAGCTTGACGCCGGTCCGACACCGCAGACCGCCGCAGCGGGCGCGTCCTTGTTCCCGAACGCTACGGTGACCGTTCAGCCAGGGGCCGCGCACTTCCCATGGCTCGACGATCCGGCCTTCTTCACCGCCGCGATCAACACATTCCTGAGCTGAGCGGCGTCATCGTCATGACGTACCGGCGATGGGTTAATTCCCGGTCATCGATCTAGTCGATGTGGCAGGCCTTGCACGGAGTGCAGTTCATGGCCTCCGCTTCCGCCAGCGTCATGGTGTCCACGTCTTCCTCGCCGACGACGTGGATGAGCACACAGTCGTGCAGATGATGGCGGGAGACACCGCGCACCACCCAGACCGTCGCCGTGGGATCGGCCGCGCCGGCGGTCGCACCGTCGGCTGATTCTGAAGGCGCGGTGCCCGGGGGTGCGGTGCCCGAGAGTGCGGGGGGCGGGGAGGCCGCCTCGGCGGGTGCCGTACGCGCATCGCGGCCCTCCCCCGATGGGGCTGAGCCCCAGGCTGGGGGGACCGCGACCGTCTGTACCCAGGCCGGTGGTGGTGGCAGTGGAATGGCTGCGGTGAAGGTCGCAGGCGCGTCCCGGCCGGTGGCCCACGGGTCAGGTGCGGCGTCCGGCAGGCATGAGGTGCACGGGCTGAAGCCTTCCTCGACCGCCTCATTGACCGTGAGTTCCTCGGTGAGCCGGCCGGTCAGGTGGGTGCAGCCGGATACGTGAAAGCGGCGCCGCCCGGGCACGACAAGGACGATGTCGCCCTCCGGCGGCAGCGCCTGCGCGGCCGGCCGGGACGGCCCGAACGCGCTACGACCTGCGGGCGGCACCTTCGCTGACGTCGTCTCGGCGGCGCCACCGGCAGCCTGCTCGCCCGCCCTCGCTCCCCGCTGGCCTGCCCCGGCCGCCTGCTCGGCTGGAAAGGCCGCCGACTCGGCTGGAAAGGCCGTGTGCTGGCCCGCCCCGGCCGTCGGCTCTTCCGGCCAAGCCATCCGCTGAGCAGCCGCCGGTGTCTGCTCGCCCGGCCAAGGCGTCCGTTGGGCCGCCCCGGCGGTCCGTTCGGCCGTCCTGGCTCCTTGGTTGCCCGGGCCGGCCGACCGCTGGTTCCCGTAACGCGCATCCGCTGTGTGGACGCCCACCGCGGCCACGCCCGCTGCCGCCCCGCTCGGCGCTGCCGCCCCGCTCGGCGCTGCCGCCCCGCTCGGCGCTGCCGCCCCGCTCTGCGCTGCCGCCCCCGCCTGCGCTGCTGTCCCGCCCTGAGGTTGCCCGGTGTTCGCGGCAGCGACGCCCATGGGCGTGACGCGAGCGAACAGCTCACGGCGCCGGAAAACGCCGGCCGCAAGCAGGAGCGCCGCGGCGATACTGATGCCGATCGAGATGTATACCAAGAGCAGGCTGCTTGCGATCATCCCGGCGACCAGCAGCAGGATCGCGATCGCGACCGCTACGGCGCTAATGACGATCACAGGTAACCTCCTCTCGGCCGATTTCAGAACGTCGCCGCGTCATCACGAGGTGCTTCGGGCCGGTCACACCGGCCACCGCGGACCTGGCCGGGGCGCCACGGTTGCGCCACCCGCTCACTGGGCCAGCCCACCCGCTTGCCACCCGCCGGTCGCGCCATAGCGCACAGCGCCGGCTGGCCGACTGGGGCCGACTGGGCCGCCCGCCGATCGCGCCACCCGCTGACCGCCACCCGGCGCTGACCGCCACCCAGGGCCGACCAGCACCCAGGGCCGACCACCACCCGGCGCCGACCACCACGCCGCAGCTGCCACCCAAGCGACGCCACCCCACCGACACGGATGCGCCGTCAGGGAGGAGCCGGGCTGGCTGGCGGTTAGCGGCGCTCGTGCGGTGACGGCCCATCCGCCGGCCGGTACCCGCCGCCGTGCGGTGCTGTCTCCGCGGGCGTCGGGAACGGGCCCGTGCCACCGGACGGCTGGCCGTTACGCATGTCGGCGTGCTGCATCGCGGCTCCGACCGGCTGCGGCTGAGGCGAGCCGATGACAGGAAAGCCTCCGCTGTCGGTCGCACCGGCTTCGAGGTCGCGCAGCTGGCCCTCCAGGTACGCCTTGAGCCTGCTGCGGTACTCGCGCTCGAACGCGCGCAGGTCGTCAACCCTGCGCTCGAGCTCTTCCCGCTGCTGGACCAGGGAACCCATGGCCTGACGGTGCCGCTCCTGCGCGTCGCGCTCAAGGCTCTCCGCACGCGCCCGCGCGTCGCTGGTGATCTGCTCGGCCTGGCGGCGCGCCTTGCCGAGGATCTCGTCAGCTTCGCGGCGGGCCCGGCCGAGCGTCTCGTCGGCCTCCCTGCGCGCGTCGGCAATGGCCTGGTCCGCGGTCTGCTGCGCGAGCGCGAGCACACGGGCCGCCGTGTCCATGTTGTCCTCGGGAGGCGGCATGCCCGTCATCACGGGCTCCGGCTGCCTCGGCTCCATCGGCGGTGGCTCGGGTGCCATGAGGTCTGGCTTGGGCTCAATGACGGGCGATGTGTGGAGCGCGGGCACCTTGCCCCGCATGCACTCAGCCAGCTTGGCCCGGAGTTCCTCGTTCTCCTGGATCAGCCGGTCAAGCTCTGCCTCGACCTCGTCGAGGAAGGTGTCAACTTCTTCCTCGTCGTAACCCGGCCGAAGCCTGGTCGTGCTGAACTGCTTGTTCCGCACATCCGCGGGCGTCAGCGGCATCTCGTCTCCTTGGCGCGCTTGGAAGTGTCCATAGGACCGTACCTGGTCAAAGCAACCCGACGAGTTTGATCATGGCCAAAACCACAATGAAAAGCACCGTGAAGCTCAGGTCCAAGGCCACGTTACCGAGTCGGACCGATGGGAGGTACCTGCGTAGCAATCTAAGTGGGGGATCTGTTGTTGTGTAAATCGCTTCAGCGAGCACCAGGACGATCCCGGACGGTGACCATGACCGGGAGAACGCCTGTATCCAGCTCAGCACCAAACGCCCGATGAGCAGGAGCAAGTAGACCGAGAGAGCGTAGACGAGAATGATCTTCAGGAGTCCCACAACGCTACCCTGCCCTCACGGCTAACCCACACCTAACCTGAATGGATACGGTTCCGTATCCCTACGTGTTCGCGAAATGACTCTGCGTCAATTAGTCCTGGTTAGCTCTGATTGAAGAAGCCCCGTTCCGCGATCCGTGCTTTGTCCTCGGCCGTTACTTCCACGTTCGCCGGCGACAGAAGGAACACCTTATTGGTCACCCGCTCGATACTGCCATGCAGGCCGAAGATCAGCCCCGCGGCGAAGTCGACCAGCCGCTTGGCGTCGCTGTCGACCATCTCGGTGAGGTTCATGATCACGGGAGTTCCCTCGCGGAAGTGCTCGCCGATCGTCCGTGCCTCGTTGTACGTACGGGGATGCAGCGTCGTGATCCGCGCCAGGTCGGTCGTGTGCTTGACGGAGTCCGGACGCCAGTCGGCCCCTGGGTAGCCGTCCGCCAGGGCATCGGCCCGGCCCGTGCGGAGGTCCGGCCGGTCGGCGGCCTCGGCGAGGTCGAGCTCTTCGTCATCCTCGTCGTACTCCTCATAGGAGTCGTACTTGTCCTGATATCGGTCATCGTAGCGGTGGTCGTCCTCCACGAGGCCCAGGTAGACCGCCATCTTGCGCATCGCGCCGGCCATCCGTTAGTCCTCCGTCATGCCAAATGGTGCAGCCGCGGTCGTCGGTTGCCTGTCAGCGCAGCGGCCGACTCAAGACCTGCCCGCGTCGGATCAGGTGACCCCACGTGCGGGACATTACCTGACGAAGACGCGCCTGGCGCCGAGCAACGCCGTACCGACCCGCACGTGTGTCGCGCCAGCCTCGATGGCTTCCTCCAGATCACCGCTCATGCCCGCCGAGATCATGGTGGCGTCCGGGTGCCCGGCCCTTACCGCCGCCACCACCTCCGCGAGCTTGGCGAACGCGTCCCGCGGGGGGGTGCCGAGCGGCGCGACCGCCATCACGCCGCCCAGCCTGAGCGCGTCCTGTGCGGCCACCATGCCGGCCAGGGCCACCGCCTCGCCGGCACTGACGCCACCGCGCGGTGCCCCGGACGCGCCCGCCGCACCGTCCAGGCTGACCTGCACAAGGCAGGTGACGGCCCGCCCCGCGCGCAGGGCTTCCCGGGCGAGCACGTGGATCAGGTGCGGGCGGTCGGCGGAATGGACCACATCGGTGTACCCGACCACGCTGCGGCATTTCCTCGTCTGAAGCTGGCCGACGAAATGCCAGGTCAGCCGGAGATCAGCACACTGTGCCGCCTTGGGTGCGGCCTCGGCGTCGCGGTTCTCGCCGATATCGGTCACGCCGAGTTCCGCCAGCAGCCTGACGTCGGACGCTGGCCGGGTCTTGGTGACCGCGATCACAGTGATCTCACCCACATCACGGCGCGCGCGCTGGCACGCGGCCGCGATCCGCGCGCGGAGCGCGGTGAGGTTCTCCGCGATCTCCGCGCGCCGGCCGGTTGCCGGTGCGGTCATCGGCACATCATCGCTCGCGCCAGATCAGCGCGGCGAACCTGCCCGCCTTGCCGTCCCGCCGGTGCGAGCACAGGTCCGCGGTCTCGGCGGTGCAGCGCCTGTCGTGGCGGACTGCATGGACGCCAAGCTCGGCGAGCTGGGCCGCGATCGCGGCCCTGATGTCGAGGCCGGGGGCACCGGACCTGGTCAGGCACCGGGCCGACGGAACCGCCGCGGCCACGCGGGCCTGCAGCGGCGCGGGCACGCTGTAACAGCCTCCGCAGATCGCCGGGCCGACCAGGCCGTGCATCCGCGACGGCTGGGCGCCTGCGGCCGTCATCGCACCGACGAGCGCGGGGACCACACCCGCCTCTGTCCCGGCGCGGCCTGAGTGCGCGGCGCCGACCATCCCGCGGTCAGGATCGACGAGCAGGACAGGCGCGCAGTCAGCGGCGAGAACGCCGAGCACCACGTCCGGCAGGTCGGTGAATATCGCGTCCGCCTCCATCGCAGCCTCGCCTGGGCGCACGTAGCGTGCGCGGGTGCCGTGGACCTGGCGCATCCACACCAGCTGGCCCGCCGGGGCGCCGCACGCTCGCGCGACGATCGCGCGGTTGCGCGTCACGGCGGCGGGATCGTCACCCAGGGAAAGCCCGAGGTTCAGCGGGTCGTAGGGCGGCTTGCTGACGCCGCCGCGGCGCCCCGTGACCGCGGTGCGCACCCCGGGGACGAGCTCGGTGCATACCGCGACACTCGGGGACCGCCGGCTACTTGAGGAAGTCGGGAACGTCAAGGTCGTCGTCTTCCTCGAAGACCACGGGCCGGCGCCGGGTGGTGGCGGCGTCGAAAACACGCGACGCGGCGGCCGAATCGGGTTCGGCGGGCCGCGGCACGAACGCACGTGCGGACGCGCGGCCTGCCTGGTCGGCCGATCTCCCGCCGAACTCGGAGAAGCCGTCGGGCGCGTCACCGGCCGCGCCGGCGCCGGCGGATCCGGCCTCGTCTGACGATGTCCCGTCCGGATAGCCAAGACCGGCGGCAGCGGGCCGCGCGGATGCCGCAGGCTCCGCGCCGTAGCCGGATCCGGCGCCCAGCGGGCCAGCCGAGCCCGCAGCACCGGCACCGGCACCGGCACCGGCACCCGAGCCCGCAGCAGCGGAACCGTCCGAGCCCGCCGAAGCCGCCGAACCGGCCGAGCCCGCCTGGGTGCCGCCCGCGGTCGCCGTGACCGGCTCGTACGACGGCGCGGCGGCGGAGTCCCTTCGCGACGAGTACGCGGGGACGGCCGTGGCCGAACTTCTGTTCTCGTCGAACCCGGCGGCGATCACGGTGACGCGTACCTCGTCGCCGAGCGCGTCGTCGATGACCGCGCCGAAGATGATGTTCGCGTCGGGCGCGGCCGAGTTGGCGACGAGCTGCGCGGCCTCGTTGATCTCGAAAAGCCCCAGGTCCGAGCCACCCTGAATGGAAAGCAGCACCCCGTGCGCACCGTCGATGCTCGCCTCGAGCAGCGGGCTCGAGATCGCCATTTCCGCGGCGGCCACCGAGCGGTCGTCGCCGCGCGAGGACCCGATGCCCATGAGCGCGGAACCGGCGCCGGACATGACGGACTTGACGTCGGCGAAGTCCAGATTGATCAGGCCGGGCGTGGTGATCAGGTCCGTAATGCCCTGCACACCGGACAGGAGCACCTGGTCGGCGGCCTTGAACGCGTCGAGCACGCTGACCTGGCGGTCGGAGATCGAAAGGAGCCGGTCGTTCGGTATGACGATGAGCGTGTCGACCTCGCTGCGCAGCCGTTCGATCCCGATCTCCGCCTGGGTCGCGCGCCGCTTGCCCTCGAAGCCGAACGGCCGGGTCACGACGCCGATCGTCAGTGCGCCGAGCGACCGCGCCACGTTCGCGACCACCGGGGCGCCGCCGGTGCCCGTGCCGCCGCCCTCGCCCGCCGTGACGAAGACCATGTCGGCGCCCCTCAGCACCTCCTCGATCTCCTCCCGGTGGTCTTCCGCGGCCCTGCAGCCGACCTCCGGGTTGGCGCCCGCGCCGAGACCGCGGGTGAGCTCGCGCCCGACGTCGAGCTTGACGTCGGCGTCGCTCATGAGAAGCGCCTGCGCGTCCGTGTTGATCGCGATGAACTCGACGCCCTTGAGCCCCTCTTCGATCATCCGGTTGACGGCGTTGACGCCACCCCCGCCGATTCCGACGACCTTGATGACCGCGAGATAGTTCTGCGGTGCTGCCACGAGGAGGGACCTTTCCGCTCGTTTACCTCAACAGGCCGGGCTGGCGGCGCGATCCGCGGGGAAGTGAAATGTCGCGGACCAACCCTCACCCTCAAGTTGAGATTTAGCGTTATGTCAACCTGACGATTGATACGGACAGTAGGGTTGCTCGGCGGCAGGGTCAACTAACCAGCGCCGATCAGGCCCGGCGTGTCGCGGCCTGCCAGGCATCACCGATTTACCCTCCGAACTGGGCGTCGTCAGCGTGTCGTGGCGACCGTCGGTGCGCTCACGTCGTAGAGATGCGCGTGGGTCCGCATCAGGATGGCAAGCACCCGCGCCTTGGCGACGGCGCGGTCGGGGCCTCCCCAGACGACCGTCACCCCGCCGGTGAGGTGCAGCGTGACGTCGTTCGCGGCCGGCGCGTTCAGCCACCTCAGCCGGCCGGAAAGCGCTGCGGGCAGCTCGTGCAGCACCGCGACGGCCGCCGCGACGGAAGGGCTGCCGAGCAGCGGCCCCGCGGGCAGAAAGAGCGGCATTCCGCGCGGCCGACGCGAAGCCGACGCCACGACGACCCCGAACCGGTCGGCCAGGTCGTATCCGCCGCCGTGGGCAACGGCGATCGCGGGGGTCCGCTCGGTGACGGCTATCGTGACCCCGTCCGGCCAGCTCCTGGTCACCCGGGTGGACTGAACCTGTGTGATCTCCTCGACCCGGCGGCTCACCGCGGCGGCGTCCACCCGGATGAGCGGCAGCCCCATGGGGATGGCGGCCGCCTGGATCACCTGCGAGCGCGTGACCCGGTGCACCCCGGTGACCTGCACCGAGCGGACCACGAAAAACCGGGAGCCGAGCAGCGCCCAGGCCACCCCGGCGACGATGGCCGCGAGGGCGATGAGGACGAAGGCGGCCTTCCACGGGTCGAGCGGCCGCCGCGGCCCGCCCCGCGCCCTGCGAGCGGGTACGGCGCCACCTGAGCCCGCGCCGTCCGGGCCCGCGCCGTCCGGGCCCGCGCCATCCGGGCCCGCGCCGTCCGGGCCCGCGCCATCCGGGCCCGCGCCATCCGGGCCCGCGCCATCCGGTGCGGCGGGCCACGCGTCGCCGACGGCGGCGGGCGCCCCACGCGGCGGTTGCGCGGTCTGATCGTGCGGCGCGAACGCGCCGCGTGGTGTGTCACCTTACGGCCCCCGCCTCCGGCCGCCGTGGCGCTCACGCACGGCCGCGACGATCAGCGGCCCGAGCGCGGTGACGTCCCCAGCGCCCATGGTAAGCACCAGGTCACCGGGCTTGGCGATACCCGCGACCACGCCGGGGACGGCGCCGGCGTCCGGCGTGAACTGGCCGCGGCCGCCGGGTACCGCATCGGCGACCAGCCGGCCGGTGACCCCGGGCTCCGGGTCCTCGCGCGCGGCGTAGACGTCGAGCACGAGCGCCTCGTCGGCCAGGCCGAGCGCGGCACCGAGCTCGGCGGCGAATATCCGGGTGCGGCTGTACAGGTGCGGCTGGAAAACCGCGATCACCCGGCCGTTGCCCGGGCCCGCGCCGCCCGCGACGTCCCTGGCGGTGCGCAGATCCGCCGCCAGCTCGGTGGGGTGGTGGGCGTAGCTGTCGAGCACCCGCACGCCGTCGGCCGTCCCCTTGAGCTCCATCCGCCGGTGCGTGCCGGCGAACGCGGCCAGCCCCGCGGCCACCTCATCGGCGGGAAATCCCAGCTCGACGGCGACGGCGAAGGCGGCGGCCGCGTTCAGCGCGTTGTGCCGGCCCGGGATACCCAGATTGATCCCGAACGGCTGCCGCTGGCCGGCCCGCACCTCGAAGCTGACGCCCATGCCGCGGGGAGTCACCCGGGTCACCTGGTAGTCGGCCTCCGCCGCTTCGCCGTAGCTGCGCAGGAGCAGGCCGCGCCCGGCCGCGGCCGCCTGCGCGGCGGCGCGCACCGCGAGCGCACGCGCGCCCGGGTCGTCCGCGGCGGTGACGAGCAGGCCGCCGGGACTGATCCGGCCCGCGAAGCGCTCGAAGGCCGCGGCGATCTCCTGCAGGCCACGGTAGTTGTCGAGATGGTCGGGCTCGACGTTGGTGACGATCGCGGCGTGGGGGGCGAGCAGCAGAAACGACCCGTCGCTCTCGTCGGCCTCGGCCACGAACAGCTCACCGGTCCCCTGGTCCGCGCCGAGGCCGGACGACACCAGCGTGCCGCCGATGACGTAGCCAGGGTCGGCGCCGCAGAACTGCAGGACGGTGGTGAGCATGGCCGAGGTCGTGGTCTTGCCGTGCGTGCCGGCGACGGCGATCCCCCGCCGACCGAGCATGATCGACGCGAGCGCGGCGCCGCGGTGCATGACGCGCAGGCCGCGGGTGCGGGCCTCGGCGAGCTCCGGGTTGTCCGGCCTGATCGCGGTGGACACGACGAGAGTGTCCGCGGCACCGAGATTGCTTGTGTCGTGACCGACGTGGACGGCCGCGCCACCCGCGGCAAGCTCGTCGAGGACCGGCGAGTGCCGCGCGTCGCTGCCGGACACCGCGACCCCGGCGGCGAGCATCACGCGCGCGATGCCCGACATGCCCGCGCCGCCGATGCCGGTGAAGTGGACCGCGCCAAGGCCGGCGACGGGAACCGGGTCGGCCGGCGCTACCAGGCCCATGCGGCGGCGCCCTCCGGGCGGGATGACCGCGCCGGCGTCATGGCCCGCTCCCCTGCTCGCCTTGTGTGACCGCCATCACCTCATTGGCCAGGGCGAGATCGGCGTCGCGGCGCCCGAGCGCGGCGCAGGCTTCGGACATGGCGGCGACCATCGCGGGGTCGCGGAGCACCGGGATCACCGTGTCGCGGATCCATTCCGGTGTCAGCTCCGCGTCCTCGACCAGCAGGCCACCGCCCGCGGCCGCGATCGGCGCCGCGTTCAGCCGCTGCTCGCCGTTCCCGTGCGGCAGCGGCACGTAGGCCGCGGGCAGGCCGACCGCGGTGAGTTCCGCGCACGTCATGGCCCCGCTACGGCAGATCGCGAAGTCGGCGGCGGCGTACGCGAGATCCATGTGGTCGACGTAGGGCAGCGTGATGTACGGCGGGCCGCCGGCGGGCAGCGGCGCTCCCGCCGTGTTCTTCGGTCCCACGATGTGCAGCACCTGGACGCCGGCCTGCCGTGCGTAGGCCGCGGCGCCGAATGCCGCGCCGTTGAGCGAGCGCGCGCCCTGCGACCCGCCGGTGACCAGGAGTACCGGCAGGTCCTGCCGGAGCCCGAAGTGCGCGCGGGCCTTGTCGCCGAGGGCGAGCCGGTCGAGGGTGGCGATCTCGTGGCGGAGCGGTATGCCGATGTAGGTCGCGTGCGGCAACTGCGTGTCCGGGTGTCCGGTATAGACGTACCTGGTGAACCGGGCGCCGAGCCGGTTGGCGAGGCCGGGGCGCGGGTTCGCCTCGTGCACCACGATCGGCACCCGCCGCCGGCGCGCGGCGAGATAACCCGGCGCCCCGCGCGCATCCGGTCCAGGATCCGCGCCGTGGCGTTGATCGCGCCGGTCAGCCGGCCGGGGACGGCGAGCAACTGCGGCGTGAGCGTCCGGGGCAGCGGTACCGCGGGAATGAGCGCGAGCTGGTAGCCGCGCATCGGGACCAGCCGGGTCTCGAGGCCGCGCTCCGTGCCGAGGCAGATCACCTCGATCGCTGGGTCATACCCGCGCAGCGCGTCCGCAAGCGCAAGCGCGGGCTCGATGTGGCCGGCCGTGCCCCCGCCGGCGAGGACAACCCTCATCACCGGGCTTACCTCCTCGCTACGGTGAATCTTTCGCGCGTCCGGTATGTGCGGTGCCGAACGCACTGTGATGCGGCGGCAGGGGCCGGATTCTATTCCAGGGCCCTGCCCAGGCCAAGCCAGCTTAGAACGCGCCGCACCGCGCCGGGGCCACGAGCGGCGAGAGCTTCCGCCGCGCCGGGTTCCCGTTTGGCGAACGCCATCAGCATGCCGATCGCCGCCATCGTGACGAGCAGTGACGAGACGCCGGCGGAGACCAGCGGCAGCGGCACTCCGGTGATCGGCAGCACACCGATGACCGCGCCGATGTTCACCAGCGCCTGCACCACGATCCACGCGGTGACGGCCGTCGCGGCGAACCGCATGAAGGGATCGGTGACCCGGCGTGCGATCCGCAGGCCCGCGTAGCCGAGCCCGCCGAACAGGCCCATCACGCACAGCGTGCCCGCCAGGCCGAGCTCCTCGCCGAGGATGGCGAAGATGAAGTCGCTCGACGGATCGGGCAGCATCCCCCATTTCTGCCTGCTCGCGCCGAGCCCCACGCCGAACCAGCCGCCCGACGCGAGCGCGTACCTGCCCTGCAGCGGCTGCCAGCACGAGGTCGTGGCGTGCGACTGCGGGTGGAGGAAGCAGGTGATCCGGCCGGAGCGGTAGGACGAGGCGACGATCAGGATCGCGACGACCATGCAGATGAAGGCCAGCATGCCGAGGAAGAGGCGCGCGGGCGTGCCGGCCACCCACAGCAGCGCGACGAAGATCGTGAGCAGCAGCAGCGTGGTGCCAAGGTCGTCACCGACCATGACGAGCACGCCGAGAATCACCGCGCCTGGCATCAGCGGCACGAGCAGATGGCGCCATTGCGCCAGCCGCCCGAACTGCTCGTTCCTGGCCAGCAGGTCGGCGCCCCAGATGACGAAGGCGAGCTTGGCGAACTCGGACGGCTGAAGCTGGACGCCGCCGATCGGCAGCCACCGGGTGGCGCCGTTCACGCTGACCCCGATCAGCTGGGTGAGCAGCAGCCCGAGGACCGACAGGCCCATCAGCGGGTAGCCGGCGACGCGGAACGCGGCCGGCGGCAGCCGGGCCGCCAGCAGCATCAGCGGCAGCCCGAGCGCGACCCCGAACAGCTGCTTCTGGAATTCGAGGAACGGCGAGTCGCCCTGCGACAGCATCTGGACCGACGACGCGGACAAGACCATGACGAGCCCGAGCGCGAGCAGCAGCGTGCCGATGCCGACGACGAGGTAGTAGGAGGTGAGCGGGCGGGCGAGCAGCCCGCGCACGCCCGCGACCACCTCGGCGGGCGGGGCCATGCCCGGTTCGCGGGCCTGCGGCGTCACGGCGGGGCCCGCTGACCCGCCGCCGGCCACACTGGTCATGGCGCCGCGAGCCTGCGCACGGCCGCGGCGAAGGCGTCGCCGCGCGCGCCGTAGTTCGCGAACATGTCGAGCGATGCGGCGGCTGGTGCGAGCAGCACCGTATCGCCCGGCCGGGCGAGCGCCGCGGCCTCGGTCACCACATGGTCCATCACTCCAGTGTCGGTGCCGCTCACCTCTGTGACCGGGACATTCGGTGCGTGTCGCGCGAGAGCCTGGCGGATCTTCGCGCGATCGGCGCCGAGCAGCACCGCGGCCCGCAGCCTGGCCGCGGCGGCGCTGACGAGATCGTCCACCTCCGCGCCCTTGAGCAGCCCGCCCGCGACCCACACCACCGCGGGATACGCGGCGAGCGAGGCCGCGGCCGCGTGCGGGTTGGTCGCCTTGGAGTCGTCCACGTAGTCCACGCCGGCGACCCGGCCGACCAGGCTGATCCGGTGCGGCTCTGGCTCGAATGCCCGCAGCCCGCCGGCGACCGCGGCGGGCGGTACGCCGTACGCGCGGGCGAGGGCGGCCGCGGCGAGCGCGTTCGCCACGTTGTGCGGTGCGGCCGGCCGCACATCGCTCACCTGCGCGAGCACGATGGCCTCGCCGGGTGCGGCGTGGCCGGGCGGGGCGTGGCCGGGCGGGGCGTGGGGTGTGGCCGGGCCGGGTGTGGCCGGGCCGGGTGTGGCCGGGCCGGGTGCGCGGAACGCGCGGTCGACGAGCGCGCCGCCGGTGACCCCGAGCTGCCCCGGGGCAGGCTCGCCCAGCGTGACGGCGACGGCTGTGCCGCCCGCAGCGCCTGCCGCGGCGTTCGCCGCTGCGGCCGCCGCCAGGCGCGCCGACCAGGCGTCGTCGGCGTTGTAGACGGCGATCGTGCCCGGAGCGTAGATCCGCCCTTTCGCCTCGGCGTAGGAGTCCAGGCCGCCGTGCCAGTCGAGGTGGTCGGGGGCGACGTTGAGCACGACGGCGGCCAACGGGCGCAGGCTGGTGCTCCAGTGCAGCTGGAAGCTTGACAGCTCCACGGCAAGCACCGGGTAGGGCGTGGGGTCGGTGACCACCTCGGTGAGGGCGACGCCGACGTTGCCCGCGGCGATCGTCCGGTGGCCAGCCGCGGCCAGCATGGCGGCGAGCATCTTCACCGTCGTGGTCTTGCCGTTCGTTCCGGTGACCGCGAGCCACTCCTGCCTGCGGCCACCCGGCAGGGTGGGCCGCAGCCGCCAGGCCAGCTCGACGTCACCGATCACCGGGACGCCCGCCGCGAGCGCCGCCACGAGCAGCGGCGCGTCCGGGCGCCATCCGGGCGTCGTGACGACGAGATCCGTGCCCGCGGGCGGGGCGTCAGGCACGGCGCCGAGGACGACCGCGATCCCGGCGGACTCAAGCCCGGCCGCCTGCGCCCGCCGCACGTCGTCGTCGCACTTTTCCAGCACGGTGACCCGTGCGCCGCGGGCGGCCAGGGCCCGCGCGGCGGGCGGCCCTGACACGCCGAGCCCCGCCACGCAAACGGCCCGGCCGGCCAGATCTGTGGCTTCCTCGCCGCCCAGGCGCGAGTTATCCACAGAACGCGGTTCACCCATCGTGCCCGCCTTGACGACCTGCCAGAATCACAAGTAGGGCAGCGCCCCCAGGGCGGGTGGGTCCTGTAAGAGCGAGTCGCGGTGCCATCCCGGAGGGCGGCCCCCCCGGGTGTCTCACTTGGGCATCCACTCGATGCAGAACATGCCGAGCCCCAGCGCTATGCTCTGCCATCCCGGGGGGCGACCCCCCGGAACCCCCGCGGACGCGGTCGGGCTGCTCACTTGGGCATCCACTCGATGTAGAACATGCCGAGCCCCAGCGCTATAAACAGCCCGCAGATCAGCCAGAACCGGACGACGATGGTGGTCTCGGCCCAGCCGATGAGCTCGAAATGGTGCTGGAGGGGCGCCATGCGGAACACCCGCCTGCCGGTCAGCTTGAACGAGCCGACCTGGATGACGACCGACAGCGTAATGATCACGAACAGGCCGCCGAGAATCGTCAGCAGCAACTGGGTCCTGGTGCAGACGGCGAGGCCGGCGAGGACGCCGCCGAGCGCGAGCGATCCGGTGTCACCCATGAAGATCTTGGCCGGCGGTGCGTTCCACCACAGGAACCCGAAGCAGGCGCCGAGCACCGACGCCGCTACGACCGCGAGATCGAGCGGATCGCGCACGCTGTAGCACTGTGAGGCGAGGAAGTTCGTGCAGTCGTTGCGCTCCTGCCAGATCCCGATCAGCACGTAGGCGGCGAGAACCAGCCCGGCGGCGCCGGTGGCCAGGCCGTCCAGGCCGTCGGTCAGGTTCACCGCGTTGGCTGACGCGGCGATCATGACGACCACCCAGAGCACGAAGAACGGCCCGATCGAGCCGCCGATGTCGCGCAGGAACGAGATGTGCGTATCCGCGGGCGTGATGTCGTAGCCGTCGGGGAAATGCTGCACGAGCAGCGCGAACACCACGCCGACGACAACCTGGCCACCGAACTTCGCGCCGCTGCGCAGGCCGAGGCTGCGCTGCTTGTAAATCTTGATGAAGTCGTCGGTGAAGCCGACGAAACCCAGGCCGCTCATCAGGGCGAGCACGAGCAGGCCGGACACCGACATCGGCGACAACGTGACCACGTGCCCGACGAAGTAGCCGGACAGCGACGCGATGATGATCACGGTGCCGCCCATGGTGGGCGTGCCGCGCTTGGTGGCGTGCCCGGCCGGCCCGTCCTCCCTGATCGCCTGGCCGTAGCCGTGCCGGCGGAAGACGCGGATCGCGAGCGGCGTGCCGAGCAGCGCGAGCACGAGAGAAACCGCGGCGGCGACGAGGATCGTCTTCACGGCGCCACCTCGCCGGGCCGTCGCACCTCGTGCGCAGGCAACTCGCCGAGCAACGCCAGCGCCACCGCCTCGAGCCCGGCCGCGCGCGACGCCTTGACCAGGACGATGTCGCCGCGGGCAAGCAGCGGCGAGACCGCCCGGACCGCGGCCCGCGCGTCGGGCACGTGCAGCAGGTCGCCCGCCCAGCCAGGCTCCGCCTTCGCACCGGCCAGGATCGGCGTGGCCTCGTCACCCACGACGACGAGCGCGCTGACACCGGCTCTGGCGGCGAGCGCGCCGGCCTCCTCGTGCGCGGCCGCGGACGCCTCGCCGAGCTCGGCCATGTAGCCGAGCACCGCGAAGCCGCGCCTGCGGCGGGCGGGCCGCCGTGACTGATCCGGCCGTGACTGATCCGGCCCACCGTCGATCATCGCGTGCAGCGCGGTCAGGGCGGCCGCCATCGCCTCGGGGCTGGCGTTGTAGGCGTCGTTGATCACCGTCACCCCATCCGGCCGCTCCGTCGCCTCCATCCGCCATCTGCTCCGCGCCACCGCGGCGGACAGGCCGTCAGCGACAGCGCCGGTCGGCATGCCGAACTCACGCGCGAGCGCGGCGGACGCGAGCGCGTTGGGCACGTTGTGCACGCCGCGCAGGTTCAGCCGCACGCGCGCGGCGCCCTCGGGCGTCACCAGCGTGAAGGCCGGGTGGCCGGCGCCGTCGACGGTGACGTCGGCGGCGCGCACGACGGCACCGTCCGATCGCCCGAACGTCACCACCCGGGCCCGCGTGCGCGCCGTCATCGCCGCCACCCTGGGGTCGTCGGCGTTCAGTACCGCGACACCGCCGGCGGGCAGGGCGTGCGGCAGCTCACCCTTGGCCCTGGCGACGGCGTCCAGGCTGCCGAACTCGCCGAGGTGCGCGCGTCCCACGTTCAGCACCGCACCCAGGCGCGGCGGTGCGACCGCGCACAGCTTCGCGATGTGACCGGGGCCTCGGGCGGAAAGCTCGAGGATCAGGTACCTGGTCCGCTCGCCGGCGAGCAGGACCGTCAGTGGATGGCCGAGTTCGTTGTTGAAGGATCCCTCCGGCGCGACCGTCGGGCCGAGCCGCTCCGCGAGCTGCGCCGTCAGGTCCTTGGTGGTCGTCTTGCCGGCCGAGCCCGTTATCCCGACGACGGTGAGCCCGGGCAGCCGGCCGGCGTTCTCGTGGGCCAGCGCGGCGAGAGCGCCAGGCACGTCGGGCACGATGAGTGCGGGCGTCCCCGTCGGCCGGGTGGCCAGAGCGGCGACGGCGCCCGCCCGCAGCGCGGCGGCGGCGAAGTCGTGACCGTCAGCGCGGTCACCTCGCAGCGCGGCGAACAGGCCGCCCGGTACGGCGCGGCGCGAGTCGATGACGACCGGTCCGCGCACCACCACGCCGGGATCGGCGACCCGGTTCAGGGTGGCCCCGGTGACGGTGGCGATCTGCGCGAGCGAAAGGGGGATCACACGTCCTCCGAATCAGACGCAGCCAGGGTAGTTGGCCGCGGAGCCCCGCGGGCGCGCTGGCGGGCAAGCGCCTCGGCGGCTACCTGCCTGTCGTCGAAGGGAATCACACAGCCGGCCACGTACTGCCCGGTCTCGTGGCCTTTGCCCGCCACGACGACGACGTCGCCGCGGCGCGCGGCGCGCACCGCGAGCGCGATCGCCGCCGCGCGGTCCGGTTCGACGATCACGTGTGCGCGCTGCGCCGGTGGTACGTCGATCGCCCCGTCGAGCATCGCCGTCAGGATAGCCAGCGGGTCCTCCGAGCGCGGGTTGTCGCTGGTGAAGATGGCCACGTCGGCCAGCCGGGCGGCGATCGCGCCCATGATCGGGCGTTTCGCCGCGTCCCTGTCGCCGCCGCAGCCGAGCACGATGGCGAGCGTCCCCTGGGTGACCGGCCGCAGCGCACGAAGGACCGCCTCCACCGCGCCTGGCTTGTGCGAGTAGTCGACGAACACGGTGAAGTCCTGGCCGGCGTCGACCTGCTCTAGGCGGCCTGGCACACCCGGGCAGGCGCCCACTCCCGCCACCGCCGTCTGCAACCCGATGCCCGCCTCGACGAGCGCGACCACGGCGCCGAGCGCGTTCGCGACGTTGAACGGGCCGGGCAGCGCCACGAAGCCGTCGGCCTCCACGCCGCCGGGGCCGACCACCCGCATCGAACTGCCGTCCGTGCCGAGGCGCACGTCCACGGCCCGCCAGTCGGCTCCCGGGTTGCCCTCGGCCGAGAACGTGGTGACAGGAACCGGCGCGGATCCGGCGAGCATCCGGCCGTACCTGTCATCGACGTTGACCACCCCGACCTGCGAGTACTCGGGTGTGAACAGCCGCGCCTTGGCCGCGAAGTAGTCGTCGATGTCGGCGTGGAAGTCGAGGTGGTCCTGCGACAGGTTGGTGAACACCGCCACGTCGTAGGACGTCCCCGCCACCCTGCCGAGGGCCAGCGCGTGGCTCGAGACCTCCATCGCCGCGGCCGTCACGCCGCGTTCGGCCATCACCGCGAGCAGCGCCTGCAGATCGGGTGCCTCCGGTGTGGTCAGGATGCTCACCGTCGCCTCGCCGTCGACCCTGGTCTGCACGCCGCCGATGAGCCCGGCCCGGTGGCCGGCCATCCGCAGCGCCGCCTCGAGGAAGTAGGTCGTCGTGGTCTTGCCGCTCGTCCCTGTGACGCCGATGAGCAGCAGGTGGTTGGACGGGTGCCCGTACACCCAGGACGCGACCTCGCCCAGGCGGGCCCGTGGGTCGGCCACGGCGAGCACGGGCAGCCCAGCGGCGGCGGCGCCGCGGCTGCCCGCGGCGTCGGTCAGCACCGCGACGGCGCCGGCGGCCGCGGCGTCGCCGGTGAACTCGGCGCCATGGCGGTTGCCGCCGGGCAGCGCCGCGTACAGGTCACCGCCGCGCACCCGGCGGGAGTCGTGCGTAACGCCGGTGAGCAGCAGCTCACCAGGCGCCCGCGATCGCGCCGCCCGGCTCGTGGTGCGGCTCGTGGTGCTGATCGTCGCGCCGAGCAGCGCCGCGAGTTCCCCGAGGGGCCGGGGGCGGACGTGGCGGGGACGCATTGGCACGGGCACGCGGAGAGGCTACCCGGGATCACGGAGCCGTGAGCCGGACGTACGGAGTCTTGCCCCCAGTCGGCGGAACCTTCATCGTCTGGAGCGCGAACTTCATGATCTGATTGAACACGGGTCCGGCGACCGCGTTGCCGTAGTAGTCGGCGCTGTGCGGGTTCTCGACGATCACCGCGACCACCAGTTGCGGGTTGGCCGCTGGCGCGATTCCGACGTAGCTCGAGTTGTAACCGCGCAGGCACCCGCACGCCGGATCGGGCCGCTCGGCGGTGCCGGTCTTGGCCGCGATCGCGTACCCGGGGATGAGGCCCCACGGCCCGATGTCGAGTTTCGGTACCCACTGGAGTATCCGGAGCATCTGCGCCGATGTCCGCGGCTGCAGCACACGGCTGCGGTGCGGCGGCTTCGGGGGGATGAAGCCGCCGTGCGCGTCGGTGGTGCCCGCCACGATCGTGGGCGTCACCCGCACGCCGCCGTTCGCGATGGCCGAGTACACGCTGGCGAGCTGGACCGCGGTGATGTCGACACCCTGGCCGAAGGCCATCGTGTAGCGCTGGTTGCCCCACCACTGCGACGGGGGGGCGAGGATGCCGGGGCTCTCGCCCGGCAGGCCGAGCCCGCTGAGCTGGCCGATGCCGAACTTCCTGAAGTACTGGTACTGCACCTGCGGGCTGACGTGCTGTACCACCTGGACCATGCCGACGTTGCTCGAGTGGACGAGGATTCCGGCCAGCGTGAGGCGCTCGGTGGGGTGAATGTCGGCGTCGTGGAACTGGAAGCCGTCCACGGTGATCTGGTAGGGCACGGTGTAGCGGCTGCCCGGGGTCTGGCCACCTTGTTCGAGCGCGGCGGCCGCAGTGATCACCTTTGCCGTACTGCCTGGCTCGAACACGTCCGCGGCGGCGGCATCGGCGTTGCCTGGCGTCGCGGATGCGGCACGGCCGCGCTGTGCCGACTCGGCCGCGATCGCGAGCACCTGGCCCGTCCGCGGCTGCATGACCACCGCCATGCAGCTGTCGGCCTTCACCTGCGCGACCCGCGCCGCGCAGGCCCGCTCGGCCTCCCACTGCAGGTCGGGCAGGATCGTCAGACGAAGGGTGCGCCCTGGCAGGGCCGGAGTGATGCTCCCGCCCGCGGCCGGGATCGGCTGGCCGCCCGCACCCAGCTGCACGACCTGGCTCCCGCTCCGCCCGGCGAGCAGCGGGTTGTAGGAGTACTCGAGCCCGGCCGCGCCGTGCGGCACGCCGGAGGTGTCGGTGGTGGTGAAGCCGAGCAGGCTGGCCGCGAGCGAGCCATCGGGGTAGTCCCTTTGGTACTCCGGGGTCATCGCGATGCCGGGGATCGGCTGCCCGTTGATCCGCAGCGCGCTGATCCGGTCGGCGGTCTGCGGCGTCACCATGTCCGTCAGCACCACGTACTCACGGGACGTGGGATGGTCGAGCTTGGTCAGGATGTCGCCGGCCGGCATCCCGAGCGGCCCGGCCAGCACGCTCGCGTACTGGGCTCGCTCGGCCTCGGTCTGCGCCGCGGTCGTGCCGACCATCTGAGTGGGGTCCGCGAACACCAGGTCGGCGTCGACCGTCATGGCGAGCGGGCTGCCGTCGGCCCCTTCTATCGCGCCGCGGACCGCTGGGATGGGCAGGTAGTGCAGGCGCTCATGCTGCGCGATCGCGCGGTACTTGCCGTACTCCATGCCCTGCAGTTGCACCAGGCGGCCGGCGAACAGGGAAAGCACGAATGCGATCCCGAGCACCCCGATTCGCAGCCTGCGTGCCGGGTCACCGCGGCGGAATGTCGCCCTATGTGCGGGTGGCCCGCGGCGCGCGGCGGCCACCCGCCGCGGGCCCGGCTGACCGGCACCCTGCGCGCGGCCGTCGGCGCCGCCACGACGCTGGCCCGGCGGGGGGTAGCTCCTCCTGCCAGCCGGCTTCTGGCGGACGGGGATCTGGCCGGCCGCCCGGCCGGCCGACCGGCTGCCAGGACCGCCAGGGCCCCGGCCTGGCCGGTCACCAGGACCACGGCCCGGCCGGTCACGGCCGCCCCGGCCCGGCCGGTCACCCGGCCGATCGCGGCCACCAGGCCGGCCGTCCCCGCCCGTCAATTGCCCGCCCGGCTGACGAGCCCGGGGGTCTGGCCGTAGATGCGGCCCGACTTCAGGTTGACGAACCGCGGCTGGCTGACGGCGATCATGCCGAGTTTCTTCGCGCGCTGCGCGATCGCGCTCGGTGACCGCGCGTAAGCGATCTGCTGCTGCAGTTCCTGCTGCTGGCGCGCGAGCGTCGCGTTGGCCTGCTGCAACGACGTCATCTGGAAGGTGCCCGCGGCCAGCACGGTATTGAGCAGGAGCAGGCAGATGAGCCCCCCGCCGAGCAGGCCCACCACGAGAAACACGAACGGCGGCCGCCGCGGCGCGCCGGCGCTCCGCCGCGCACGGGCCGGGGGTGCGGCAGCCCGCGCCGGGGCCGCGGGCCCGCCCGGTGGGCGTGCGTGTGCGGGCCCCGCAGGGTTGGCCGGGTCACCGGGGCGCGGTGTGCGCCTGGGGCGTGGCGGGCGCGCGGGGCGCGGCGGCGCCTGTGCTGTCTGTGTCGCCTGTGCTGATCGCCCGGTTGGCTCCGCCGGCTGCCATCCGGCTCGCCGGGACGGCGGCATGCCTTGCTGCTTGCGCGCCGCTGGCCGCCTGCCCTCCACTGGCTGGCGCCTGCCCTCGGCCGCCTGCCGCCTGCCCTCGACCGGCTGCCGTCTGCCCTCGGCCGCCTGGCGCCTGCCCTCGGCCGCCTGCCGTCTGCCCTCGGCCGCCTGCCGTCTGCCCTCGACCGCTTGGCGCGGGCCATCCGGCGGCTTGCGGTCGCGGATCCTCGGGGGCGTCGTGACGTCGGGCGCCTCCCCTTGCCGCCGTGTCGTTGTGGTCATGCCGTCCCCTTGGCACTCATCACGCTGCCACCCGCTCCGCGGCCCGCAGCCTGGCCGAGGCGGCGCGCGGGTTGCGCGCCGCCTCCTCGCTGGATGGCCGCTCCGCCCCGCGGGTGAGCAGCCGGAACTTCGGGCTGTTGGCCGCAAGCGGAAGCGGCAGTCCAGGCGGGGTGCTGTCGGTTACCCGGTCGGCAAGCGCCCGCTTGACGATCCGGTCCTCGAGCGAGTGGTAGGCGAGAACCACGATCCGCCCGTCCACCCAGAGGGCGTCGAGCGCGCCGGGCAGTGCCCGCTCGAGCACGGCAAGCTCACCGTTCACTTCGATCCGCAGCGCCTGGAATGTGCGCTTGGCCGGATGGCCGCCCGTGCGGCGGGCGGCTGCGGGGATCGACTCACGGACGATGTCGCTCAGCCGGCTCGTCGACGTGATGGCGGACCGGGCGCGCTCGCGGACCACGGCGTCCGCGATCCGGTGGGCGAAACGCTCTTCCCCGTACTCGCGCAGCACGCGTGCGAGCTGTCTGGCGGTGTAGGTGTTCACCACGTCGGCGGCGCTCAGGTCCTGCGCGCGGTCCATACGCATGTCGAGCGGCGCGTCCGCCGCGTAACTGAAACCGCGCTCTGGCTGGTCGAGCTGTGGAGAAGAGACGCCGAGGTCGAACAGGACACCCTGCACCTGGCGGTAACCGAGCGCGCCGAGGATCTCGGGTATCTCGTCGTATCGGCCATGCACGAGGGTGACCCGGCCGGCCTCGGCGGCGAGTGCGTGCCGCGATCTCTCGATCGCGTCGATATCCCTGTCCACCCCGACAACCACGAGGCCCGGGTGCGCTTCGAGCAGCGCCCGCGTGTGACCGGCCCGGCCGAGGGTCGCGTCGACAAGAACGGCGCCTGGAGAGCCGAGCGCGGGCGCGAGCAACGCGAGGACGCGGTCGAGCATGACCGGAACGTGCTCGTCGGCCGCTGCGTGCACCGGACCCCCTAACGCTCGTGAGCAAGCCGCGCGGCACCCACACCCGCGGCCTGGCGTCCGGCCAGGTCTTCATCCGCGCCAGTGCGTTGCCAGCCACGCCTGGCGCCGGGGAAGTGACGCCAGCCGTCGCGGGCCGGAGCGGGTGAAGACCTCGCCGAACACCTGCGCGCCCGTGGCACCGACGCAGCGGCGCCTGGCGCGCGTTACAGCACTCCTGGCAGCACCTCCTCGGATGCGGCTGAGAACGCCTCCTCCTGGTCGGTGAGGTAGGTGTCCCACGCCTGCGCGTCCCAGATTTCCAACCGCGTGTTCGCGCCGATCACGACGCAATCGCGGCTCAGGCCCGCGTACTCGCGCAGACTCGGCGGGACCGTGATGCGGCCCTGCTTGTCCGGCACCTCGTCGCTCGCGCTCGCGAAGAAGACCCGGCTGTAGTCACGGACGCCCTTGGACGTCACCGGCGCGTTACGCAGCGCCTCGGTGATCCGGCCGAACTCCGCCTCGGGGAAGACGTAGAGGCATCGTTCCTGGCCTTTCGTGATCACCAGACCTCCGGCGAGCTCCTCGCGGTACTTGGCCGGAAGGAACAGCCGCCCCTTCTCGTCGAGGCGTGGAGTGTGGGTGCCGAGGAACACCGGCACTCACCTCCCCTGCACCCCACTGCAGCGCGGTGTGGAGCACGGCCGCTCCACACCGCCCCACTGTACCCCACATTTCTCCACCGTCAATCGCGCCGGCGGCTCTCCCGGCCGCATGTACTGCGCAAATACCCAGCTCATCCGGTGTGGAGTGAAGTGGAGCGAGAAGCACGAGAGTCGCGCTCGGGCGGCAGAGAAATCGAGCCATGAAATGGTCCGCGCGGCGGCGGCCCGCCGGAACCCCCACTGACACCGGCGAGGCCAGCCCCGCATGCGGCGGCAGGGCGTAAGGGGAGATGTGCCAGCCAAGCCATCGCGCGCGGCCCGCGCGAAGACGTACTGTCGGTAGGCACGGCGCAGTATGTGCGGCGGGTATTTTTGCACCCGTAACCGGCGTCACGAAGGCGTGGGCGAAGCGGGGCGCCGCAGGCACGCCCCCGAGGAGGCTACGTGGCATTGAGCACCGGAGCGGGGTCGGAGTACGCGCTCGACGATCTTGTTGGGGTGGTCGGCAAGATCAGCCATGCCATTCAGTCCGTGATCGAGGGCAAGGCCGACGCGGTCAGGCTCACCCTCACCGTGCTGCTCGCCGAGGGCCACGTACTGATCGAGGACGTGCCAGGCGTGGGCAAGACGATGCTGGCCAAGGCGCTCGCGCGGTCAATCGACTGCTCGGTCAGGCGGATCCAGTTCACCCCGGACCTGCTGCCGAGCGACATCACGGGGGTGAGCGCCTACAACCAGGAGAGCCGCGACTTCGAGTTCAAGCCGGGGCCCGTCTTCGCGAACATCGTCGTCGGCGACGAGATCAACCGCGCCTCGCCCAAGACCCAGTCCGCGCTGCTCGAGTGCATGGAGGAGCGGCAGGTCACGGTGGACGGGACGACGTACACACTCGAGCAGCCGTTCATGGTCATCGCGACCCAGAACCCGATCGAGATGGAGGGCACGTACCCGTTGCCCGAGGCGCAGCGTGACCGGTTCACGGCGCGCATCTCGATGGGATACCCGGCGGCCGCCGCTGAACTCGAGATGCTCGACGTGCACTCCGCGTCATCACCGCTGGACAAGCTGATACCGGTCGCCGAGGCGTCCGACGTGCGCGGCCTGATCGGCGCGGTGCGGCAGGTGCACATGTCCGATCCCGTCAGGCACTACATCATCAACCTGGTCACCGCGACCAGGAGCCATCCCGACCTCCGGCTCGGCGCCTCGCCGCGAGCGACACTGCACCTGGTGCGCGCGTGCCGTGCCTACGCCGCACTGGACGGGCGCGACTACGTGATCCCAGACGACGTGCAGACGCTCGCGAGCCCGGTGCTCGCCCACCGGCTGCTTCCCGCGGCTGAGGCCGCCGCGCAGCACCGGATGCCGGGGCAGGTCGTGGCCGATCTGATCCAGCGGCTCCCGCTGCCGCAGCGGCGCTGAGCACGGCGGGGTAGAAGGGATGCCCGCATGCGGGACGTGATCACCGGGCTCACCACGCGAGGCAGGTCGTTCCTTGCCGCGGGTTTCGCCGCCGCCGTGTGCGGGCTCACGCTCGGTGAGCGCGGCCTGCTGCAGATTGGCGTCCTGCTGATCGTGCTGCCCCTGCTTTCCGCGCTCGCCACCAGCCGGACGCGCTACCAGCTCACGTGTGTGCGGCAGCTGAGCCCCGGACGGGTGCCCGTGGGCCAGCCCACGATCGTCACCCTCCGCCTGGCCAACGTGACGCGGCTGCGCACCGGGCTGCTGCTGGCCGAAGACGAGTTGCCGTACCAGCTCGGCGGTCATCCGCGTTTCATCCTCGAGGGCGTGGAGGGCGGGGGAATCCGTGAGCTGACCTACCGGATCCGCTCCGACGTCCGCGGTCTGTACAGCCTCGGGCCGCTCAAGGTGCGGGTCGCGGACGCGTTCGGCATGGTGGAGATCTCCAGGTCGTTCACCGAGCGCAGCAAGCTCGTCGTGACACCGCGCATAGTGACGCTGCCGGCCACGCACACCGCGGCCGACTGGCTCGGCGCGGGTGACCGCAGGATGCGGATAGCCGCGACCGCGGGCGAGGACGATGCCGCGCCACGGCCGTACCGCGACGGCGACGACCTGCGCCGAGTGCACTGGCGTTCCACCGCGCGGCACGGCGAGCTGATGGTCCGCCGCGAGGAGCAGCCGTGGCACAGCAGGGCGTCCCTGTTCCTCGACACCAGGTCGATGGCGCACGCGGGGTCTGGGATCGGTTCGTCGTTCGAGTACGCGGTCAGCGCCGCGGCCTCGATCGGCGTGCACCTGGCGCACCAGCAGTTCGAGATGCAGATGATCACCGATACCGGCCCGGTCGCGGCCGGCGGGATGTTCGAAGAGGTGATGCTTGACGTGCTCGCCGCCGCGCGGCCGTCCCGCGGCGCGACGCTCGCGCGGGGACTGACCGCACTCGCGGCGAGCCCCGGCGGGCTGGTCGTCGTGGTTGCCGGGCGGCTCGACGCCACCCAGGCGAGCGAACTCGTGCGCAGCTGCAACCGGGCCAAGTCGGCCGTCGCGGTGCTGCTGTCGGTCCTGACCTGGGAGGGCCGCTCCGGTGACGAGGCGCGGGCCGGCTCGGACGAGGCGGCGGGAATCCTCGCGGAAGCGGGGTGGCAGGTCCTGACCGTCACCGAGGGCACACCGCTCGCCGAGGCATGGGGACGGCTGCGGGACGCGGCAGCACCTGCTGGCGCGCGGACGGTGGCACCATGAACGGCCGTCCGGGCGGCCCAGGCCCGAGAATACTGGAAGGCACATGAACCTCCGGCTCACGCTGACCGCCGCGATCGCCACCATCGCGGCGTCGATCGCCCTGCACCCGCTCATCGCATCGTCGGCGTGGTTCTGGGAGGGAGTAGGGGCGGTCATCGTGGTGGCCGCCGTGGCCTCGCTGACCAGGCTCCGCCCGCTGCCCGCGGCCGTCTGCCTGGTGGCCACCGCGCTCGGGCTGCTGCTCTACATCAACCTGGTCTTCGCGAACCGCCAATCGTTCGGCCATTTGCTGCCGACGCAAGCCTCGCTCGCGGCGCTGCTCCGGCTCAACGCCACCGGATGGTCGGAGGCGGCCAGGTTCGCGCCGCCCGTGCCCGGGCTGCGCGGCGTCACCTTCCTCGCGGTCGCGGGTATCGGGATCGCCGCGCTGTTCACCGACCTGCTCGCGGTGCGGCTGCGGAAAGCCGCCGCGGCCGGTCTGCCGCTGCTCGCCCTGTTCAGCGCGACGGTGGCGAGCAAGGCCTCGGCGCCCGCCATCGACGAAGCCGGGATCTTCTGCGCGGGGGTGGCGGGGTATCTGGTCCTGCTCGTGGCCGATGGGCGGGAGCGCATCCAGCTGTGGGGGCGGCTGGTCGCCGTGCGTCACGGCGGCCGGCCCAGGCTCGCGCAGCCGCAGCGGCCGGGCCAGGGATCTGGCCAGGATCCAGCCACGTGGCAGGGCCGTGGGGCCCAGAGCCAGCAAGCCCAGGGCCAGCAAACGCGGTTGCCAGACACGCACGCGCTCGCCGCCGCCGGGCGGCGCGTCGGTGTAGCCGCGGTCGCGGCCGCGCTTGTCGTGCCGCTGCTGATCCCCGGCCTGCACGTGCGGGATCTCTTCGGCGGCGGCCCAGGCGCGGGCGGCCAGGGCGATGGGGCCCTCGTCACGCTGCCCAACCCGGTGGTCCAGCTCGACCATCAGCTGAGCCGCACAAACCCGCGGACCATCCTGACCTACCACAGCGACAACCCCGATCCGCAGTACCTGCGCGTCTACGCACTTGACATGCCCACGACCGCCACCACGTGGGGCCTGTTCCTGCAGCAGGTCATCAGCCTGGGCACCGGCGAGGTGCCGAGTGCGCCGGGGCTGCAGACCGCCGAGTCCCGTGTCACGCATACGCGCGTGGTTGTCGAGCGCGGTGTGACCGGGACCGTGTTCAGCGGAACGCACGTGGAAGACTTCCTCCCCATGCCGTACCCGCCCACCAACGTGGACGGCGTGGGCAGCGGCTGGGCGGTGGACCCCGGCACGCTCATGGCGTGGTCGTCCAATTCCATCAGCGGCCTCAAGTACACCGTGGTGAGCAGGGACGTAGAGCCGACCGCGCAGGAACTTCGCACCGCGCAGCAGCCCGCCCCGAGCATCTCGGCCCAGGAGCTGTCCGTGCCAAGCTCCTACAACTCGCTCGTCCCGCTCGCCAGACAGATCACCAGCGGCGCGGTCACGGGCTACGACAAGGCCGTCGAGCTGCAGCAATGGTTCACCGGCGCGGGGAAGTTCACCTACAGCCTCAGCGCGAGCGAACCGAACACGCCCGCCGGGCTCGTGGACTTCCTGCTGCGCAGCAAGCGCGGCTTCTGCCAGCAGTTCGCGTTCGCGTTCGCGGTGCTCGCCCGGCTGCTCGGCATCCCCTCCCGCGTCGCCGTCGGTTACACGGCGGGTACCAGCCTTGGCCACGGCAACTGGCGGGTCACCACGGCCGACGCGCACGCCTGGCCCGAGCTCTACTTCCAGGGCGCCGGATGGCTGCCGTGGGAACCGACGCCGTCGGGTGGTTTCGGCCAGGGGACGGCTAAGCCACCCGTCTACACGATCCCGGTCGGGGGCCCATCGGGCGCCGGCGGCGTCCCAGGGCAAACCAGCCCTGGGACGACCGGACCGCAGCAGGGCGGGTCTGGCGCCACCGGCGTCTCGCAGCACCAGCGGTTCCTGCCCGACCCGAACAGCACCGCGTTCAAGAACCTTCACCGCCGCCACGGGCAATGGCTGTGGTGGCTGCTGGTCCCCGCGGCGCTCCTGCTGATCATCTTGCTGTTGCCGCTCGGCACCCGCCTGCTCACGCGCATGTGGCGGATGATGATCATCACCAGGGGCGCGCCACCGTTCGGCCCGCGCGCCCGCAGGCGCAAGGCCGCGGCCGCGGGTACGGCCGCGGGTGCGGATGCGGGCACGGGCACGGCGGACGTGGCCATGGTGGACGCGGGAATGGCGGGCGCGGGGGCGGCCGGCGCGAGTGCCGATGTCGCGAGCGCGGAGGTCGCGCGGGCGCGTGTGCACGCGGCTTGGCTCGAAATACATGACGACCTTGAAGACTTCGGCGTCGGCTGCCCGGCGCAGGAGTCGCCACGCGCGCTCGTGCGCCGGGTCACCACAAAGCTACGGCTGCCACAGGCGCCCCTCGACGCGCTTGGCCGGGTCGCGCTCGCCGAGGAGCGCGCGAGCTACGCGGCGAGCCTTGACAACCCGCCGGCCCTCCGCGCGGACGTCACCGCGGTCCGCAGGGCCGTCGCAGCGTCGGTGAACCTGCGCACACGGTGGCGGGCGCGCGTCTTCCCCGCCTCGAAGTTGTCGGCGCTGCGGCATACGGCCGTGCAGGCCCTCGATGTGTTCGGCTGGATCGAGGTGGCTACGTCCTGGCTGTCGGTGCACCTGCGGCCGCGCGGACGCGAGGCCGACAGCCCCGGCACGCCGTAGCGGCCGGCGGCCAGCGTTCCGCACAGACCGGGCGGCCGGCGCGCCTTACCGGCCGGGCAGCCGGTGCCCCGCAGGGACAGCACCGATGCCCCGCGGGGCACCGTGCGACGGCGGAGCAGGGGCCTACATGTCCCCTTCCTGGCGCCGGCGCCAGCGTTCTTCAAGCCGCTCCATGAAGCCGTGACCCGAGGCGCGGCTCCGGCCTCTGCGGCGGGCGCGCACCGGGCGCGCGGCCGGCGCGCGCTTGGCGGCCGACCCACTGATGCGCCGCCAGCTTGTGAGAGCCCACATCGCCGTTGCGAGCATGACGAGGAAGCCCGCCACCCCGATCCAGATGTACTTGGATACGACCCCGGCGAGCAGCAGGCCAACGCCGATCAGGAACCCCAGCCCCGCCTTGACCACCCGGCGCTTGTAATGCGCCCGGGGGTCACTGGTACGCACTGCGTGCGCGAACTTGGGATCCTCAGCCTCCAACGCCCGCTCGATCTGGTCGAGCAGACGCTCCTCATGCTCAGAGAGCGGCACGGGCGCCTCCTAGGGACCTTCCGCGCGCGGAGTCGGGACACGACCACGCGGTACTCCACCAGAATACGAGTCTCACCATGCTGCTTGGAAGGGAGCGCCACGGTTCGGCGACGATCGCACGCATCCGCGCCCGATCCGATCAGCTACCGCCGCCGCGTGCGTAACTGTCGTCACCCCCGTCCCTTACCTCGGTGGCGTCAGCCTCGACGAGCGCGGCCGGGCCGACCGCGCCTGGGCCGAAACGCGCCGCGATTTTGTCCATCGCCCGTTCCGCCTCCGGCCAGCCGGACACGCGGTCGCCCAGGGCCAGCTGAGTGCCGGCCCCGGCGGCGGTGGCGACCAGGTTGGCGGCCCGGACGCCGACCAGCCGCAAGGATGCGCGCGCGTCCAGTCCCGCGGATTCGTAGAGCGCGCACGCCGTGGCGTGGATCTGGTGGGCCACGTCGGTCGGCTCGGGCAGGGTACGGGACCTGGTGATGGTGGCGAAGCTGGCGAGCCGCAGCTTCACGACGATGGTCCGCGCCGCGTACCCCGAGGACCGCAGGCTGCGCGCGGTGCGCTCGGACAGACGGAGCAGTTCGCGCCGGATCACCGCCGGGTCGGTCACGTCGGCCGGGAAGGTCTCCTCGGCCCCGATGCTCTTTTCTGGCGTATGCGGCACCACGGCGCGGTTGTCCTCGGCCCACGCGAGCCGGGCCAGGTGGGAACCGGCCGCATCGCCGAACTCGCGTCTCAGCGTCGCCGCCGGGGTCTGTGCGAGGTCGCCGACGGTGCGCAGGCCGAGCCGGGCCAGGGCCTGCGCGGCCCGCTCCCCCACCCCCCACAGGGCTTCCACCGGCAGGGGGTGCAAAAAGGTGAGCACGTCCGCGGCAGGCACGACGAGCAGGCCGTCCGGTTTGCAGCGCGCGGAGGCGAGCTTGGCGATGAACTTGCTCGGCGCGACGCCGACCGAGCAGGTGATCCCGTGCTGCTCGCGGACCTGCGCCCGGATCATGGCGGCGATGCTGGCCGGCGGCCCGAGCCTGCGCAGCGCACCAGACACGTCAAGGAACGCCTCGTCGAGCGAGAGTGGCTCCACGAGCGGAGTCACGGCACGGAAGATGCGCATGATGTCGCGGGAAGCCGCCGCGTACTCGCCGCGGCGCGGCGGCACGAGGACCGCGCGCGGGCACAGGCGCAGCGCCCGCGCCGTCGGCATCGCCGACCGAACACCGTACGCGCGCGCCTCGTAGGTGGCGGACAGCACGACACCGCGGCCACCACCCGCGACGATCACCGGCTTGCCGCGAAGTTCCGGCCGATCGCGAACCTCCACGCTCGCGAAGAAGGCGTCCATGTCGGCGTGCAGGACGTGGCAGCCCGCGTCGTGGGTCATCGGTAGCCGAGGACGTGCAACTGTGTGGCGATGTCGCGCAGCGCGGGGTGCTCCGCGGCGGCCTGCTCGAGCGCGAGCAGCGCCCCGGCCGCGCCGGGGTCGAAATCCACCAGCGCGCTCGGCACCAGGTCGGAAAAGACGCGGATCCCGTGCGCGGCGCCGGGCCGCAGGCCCGCCTTCTCGATGAGACCGGTGAGCCCGGTGAGCGTGAACCGGCGCGGTGGCCCCGCGTCGTGCGCTCCGCAGCCCACCCCTCCGCCGCCTGCCGCGCCGCCACCCACTGCGTCGGCGCCGACCGCGTCGGCGCCTGCCGCGTCGGCGAGCAGCCGCCTGGCCTCTTCGAACCGGCCGGTCAGCGCCCGGTGCAGGGCCGCGGCGACCGCGCCGGCCGCGAGCACGCTCACCGCGGCGCCGGCGCGAAGCACCCGGGCGATCGTCACGAGCGCGGCCGCCGGGTCGTCGACGTACTCGAGCACGCTGTGGCACAGCACCAGGTCGGCGCCCTCCTCCCCCGCGATCGCGGGCAGGTCGGCCACGTCGCCCTGGACCGCGACGATCGGCACGCCCCGCTCGGCCGCGCGGCGCTGCGCCGCGGCGAGCGAATCCGGGCTCGGATCCACCACCGTCACGCGGTGGCCCAGGCACGCGAGCGGCACGGCGAACCCCCCGGTACCCCCGCCCGCGTCCACGATGTCGAGGTGCTCGCGCCCCGTCTGCTCCACCCGGGCCGAGGCCGCGCCGCGCAGCGCGGCCCATACCACCGCCGTGCGCGCCGCGCCCTGCCTGCCCAGATGGTCGTCGGACACGGCCGCCTCCCTCGCCACGTCGCCGCCTGGCCTCCGCGCCTGGCCTCCCGCCGGCCGCCGCGTCTGACCTCGCCGCCTGACCTCAATGTAGCGGCGGGCGCTGACATCCGCCCGCGCCGTCGCGGGCAGGATGGGTCCATGACGCTGCCAAACTTTGAGCGCAAGCCGCTGTATGCACCCCGTGGCGCCGTCGCGACCAGCCAGCCGCTCGCGGCAGCGGCCGGCCTGGCGGTCCTTCGCAGCGGCGGCAACACCGTGGACGCCGCCATCGCGGCCGCGGTGACCCTCACGGTCGTGCAGCCGGCCTCCAACCAGGTGGGGAGCGACCTGTTCGCGCTGGTGTGGGACGGTGAGCGGCTGCACGGGCTGAACGGGTCCGGGCGCGCACCCGCCGCGCTCACCGCGGCGCGGGTGCGCCGGGGCGGGCATCGGACGATGCCGCAGCGCGGCTGGCTGCCTGTCACCGTGCCCGGGGCACCCAGGGCCTGGCGGGACCTGCACGAGCGGTTCGGCAGGCTGCCGTTCGAGGATCTTTTCGGCGACGCGATCGAGTACGCCGACCGCGGCTTCCCTGTGTCGCCGACCGCCGCGCACTACTGGCAGGCCGGAATCTCCGCGTCCACCGCGCTGAGCGGGCCTGAGTTCGAGGGTTTCCTGCCCATGTACGCCCCCGGCGGCCACGCGCCCGCCGCCGGCCAGACCTGGCGCAGCGCGGATCTGGCCGAGACGCTGCGTCGCATCGCGGCGACGGGCAGCGAGGACCTCTACAGCGGCAAGACGGCGGAACAGATCACCGCGTTCGCCGCGCACACCGGTGGCCTGCTGTCCGACGCCGACCTGGCGGAGCACACGAGCACCTGGGTGGCGCCCATCACCGCGTCCTACCGGGGTTACGAGGTGTGGGAACTCCCGCCGAACGGCCAGGGCCTCGCCGCGCTCGTCGCGCTGAACATCCTCGGCGGTTTCGACATGCCGGCCTACGAGTCGGCCGAGCGGTACCACCTGCAGATCGAGGCCACCAAGCTCGCGCTGGCGGACGCTCACCGCTACATCGCCGACCCCGATCACGCCGCCGTGCCCATCGCCGGGCTGCTCGCCCCGGACTACGCGCGGCGGCGGCGGGCGCTGATCGGTCCCCGTGCGCTCGTGCCTGAGCCGGGCGAGCCGGACCGCGGCGGCACCGTCTACCTGTGCGCCGCCGACTCCGACGGCGCCATGGTGAGCTTGATCCAGTCCAACTACCTGGGGTTCGGCGCGCACGTGGTGGTACCTGGCACGGGGGTGTCACTGCAGTGCCGCGGCGCGGGTTTCTCCCTCGACGATGCGCATCCGGGCTGCCTCGCGCCCGGCAAGCGGCCCTACCACACGATCATTCCCGGGTTCCTTGCGCGCGACGGCATGCCCGTAGGGCCGTTCGGGATAATGGGCGGGCATATGCAGCCGCAGGGGCATGTACAGCTCATCAGCAACACGGTCGACTACGGCATGGACGCACAGGCCGCCCTCGACGCGCCGCGCTGGTACTGGGCGCAGGGCCGCCGCGTGCACGTGGAGCCGCGCGTTCCCGCCGCCGTCCGCGCCGCGCTCGGCGAGCGCGGCCACGAGATCACGACGGACGGCGCGGTCGATCTCGTCGGCTGCGGGCAGGCGATCTGGCGGCAGGCCGGCGGCTACGTCGCCGGCACCGAGGCCCGCGCCGACGGGTGCGCGATCGGTTACTGAGCCCTACTGATCCGCGGGCGAGGCGGGCGCCGCAGGCGCGGCGGGCGCCGCAGGCGAGGCGGGCGCCGCAGGCGAGGCGGGCGAGGCGGGCGACGCAGGCGAGGCGGGCGACGCGGCTTGCTTCAGCTCGAGCACGCGGGCGAGCAGGCCGTTGACGAACCCGGCCGAGTCGTCGGTCGAAAGGTCGCCGGCGAGCAGCACGGCCTCGCTGATCGCGACGCCGTCGGGTATCCCGTCGGCGTAAAGCAGCTCGAACACACCGATCCGCAGGACGTTCCTGTCCACGGCCGGCATCCGGTCGAGGGACCAGCCGGTCGAATAGCGGGCCAGCAGCTCGTCGATGTGCCCACGATGCTCCTGCACCCCGCGCACAAGTTCCGCGGCGTACTCGGGCACCGGCGGGCTCGCCTGCGCCGTCCGCTCCGCGAGCACGTCGGCCACCGGGGCGCCGCGCAGCTCGGCCTCGAACAGCACGTCGAGCGCGCGCTTACGCGCCTTGCTGCGCGCGGACACGGCCAGCCCTCACCTTCCAAACCCGATACATAACGGCTGCGCAGGGTGCGCCGCAACGCCGCGCGGCGCGGGTCATGCGCGCCCGAGATACTCGCCGCTGCGCGTGTCGACCTTGATCTTCTCGCCGGTCGTGATGAAGAGCGGCACCTGGATCTGCGCGCCTGTCTCCAGCGTGGCCGGCTTGGTGCCGCCCGTCGAACGGTCCCCCTGCACACCGGGGTCGGTCTGGCTCACCGTCAGTTCGACCGCCGCGGGAAGCTCGACGTACAGCGGGGAGCCCTCGTTGAACGCGATCGTCGCCGTCTGCTCCTCGAGGAGGTAGTCCGCGGCGTTGCCGACCACGTCGGCGGGGATGCGCGGCTGGTCGTAGTCCTGGGTGTCCATGAAGACGAAATCGCCGGCCTCCCGGTAGAGGTACTGCATCTCGCGCTTGTCGACGTTGGCGACGTCGACCTTGACGCCGGCGTTGAACGTCCTGTCCACCACCTTGCCGGAGAGCACGTTCTTCAGCCTCGTCCGCACGAACGCGCCGCCCTTCCCGGGCTTGACGTGCTGGAAGTCCACGACATTCCAGAGCTGCCCGTCGATGTTCAAGGTCATGCCGTTCTTCAGGTCGTTCGTGGTGGCCACGTCTGCCGTCTCTCCCGCAAGCGGGGCCGCTCGTCACAGGACGAGCAGCTCCTTGGTGATCGTCGTAAGGAGTTCTCCAGGTCCCGCCCCGGCCCGCACCACCAGGGTGTCTTCGATCCGGACGCCGCCCTGGCCCGGAAGGTAGACCCCGGGCTCGACGGTGATGGGAACTCGGTCCCCGAGTGTACCGGTCCCGTCGTGGTGCATCATCGGTGCCTCGTGGATCTCCAGGCCGACGCCGTGGCCGAGCCCGAAATGCCGCAGTGACCGGCTTCCTCCCTGGCCGCCGACGGCGCGAGGGTTTGCTTCTGCCAGGCAACGGGAGGCCAAGCCGCCCACGGCAGCAAGCGCCGCGACGATGCCACCGACGTACCCTGGCAGCGTACCTTCGTCCCGGCAAGCTCGCAGAGGTGCTGTCATGCCCGCGTTTCCACCCATGGACCACGATGCACGGCTTCGACGGCTGCGGTATAGCCTTGAATTGCAAGGAAACATGGCGATTCTCGTCACCGAAATAACCAACATACGTTATCTCTGCGGTTTCACCGGCACCGCGGGCATGCTGCTCGTCTATCCCGCTGATAGCGTGCTTTTCACCGATAACCGTTATGCCGAAATCGCCCGCGCCGATCTACTCGGGCGCGAAACCCAGATATCCGCCCATACCAGAGAACGCCAGGCCAATGCTCTTATTGCCGCTTTGCGGCGTGCCAGTGTGTTGCTCTTCGAGTCAACCCACATGACAGTTGACTTCTACCAATTCCTGCAACGTGAACTCCCCGGAGTCCCGTTCCTCGACTCCAACCGGATCATCGAACATCTACGGCTGGTAAAAGATGCTGGCGAGATCGCTCGAATGACATCCGCTGCTAACATCGCAGCCAACGCTTTTGCGCAAGCCGTTCCATTGATCGAGCACGGCATCAGCGAGCGGAAGTTCGCCCTGCAGCTGGAGACAACAATGCGAGATATGGGCGCGGACTCGGCAGCCTTTCCCAGCGTTGTCGCCGCCGGTCCGAACGCGAGCAAACCACACGCCGCGCCGACCGATCGAGAGATCGGCGCAGGTGAGCTAGTCGTCGTCGATTTCGGGGCCGCTGTGGACGGATACCAGTCTGACATGGCGCGAACTGTCTGGTACGGCGAACTCGACAACCTCGCGGCCCGCGTCTACAGAAGCGTCCTTGACGCCAATGCGGCGGGCGTCGAGGCGGTGATTAGTGGCGTGCCACACGCGGCGGTCGACAATGTATGCAGGACAATTCTGCAGCAGCACGGCTTCGCCGACTCTCCGGTTCACCCCTCAGGGCACAACATTGGCCTCAACGTTCACGAGCTTCCCTACCTGTCAGCGACATCCCAGGAGCCGCTTCGCGCACAACAGGTGATAACTGTCGAACCCGGCGTATACTTGAACAATGCCTGCGGGGCTAGAGTCGAAGACATGCTCATCGTGCTCGATGATCGCAATGAAGTGCTGACGAAGATGGTCAGCACCTGGCAACTGGATCCATAGATCGCACCGTGCGGCTATGGGATGCTGCGCGTGGCACCAGGCTCGCAATCTTGGCCGGGCACAAGGCTGAAGTGACACATGTGGCGTGGTCACCGGATGGAACGAAGATCGCGAGCACGGGCCGAGATCGGACGGTCCGGATATGGGATGCCGATAGGCAATGCGACACATGCATACTGCACGGTCACGAGCGACTCGGCGCGGTATTCGGCGTGGCATGGTCACCAGCACCCGGAAAATGGCTCGCCAGCGTTGCGAGAGACCGGACAGTGCGGCTGTGGGATGTTGAACACGAGAGCGAATTCGCGGTTCTGCGCGGCCACGAAGACGCGATCTGGGGGCTGTGCTGGTCGCCGGGCGGCTCCAGGCTGGCAACGAGCTCCGATGATGGCACGATCCGGTATGGGACATGCCGCCGGATCTGGCCACGGCACTCGCCCAGGCTGAGCGGCTGAGACTCCGGTCACCAACCGCCGACGAGCGCCGCCGGTTTCTTCTCCGTCCTGCCGCTCGCCCGCCTGACCCTAGTCGGTAAGGTCGCGGATCCGCTCGATCAGGTGAACCCGCTCCGCGTGGCCTGGGGCGATCGGGCTGACGTTCAGCGTCGTGACGCCGGCCTCCTTCAGCGCGGCGAGCCGCTCGCGCACATACGGCTCGGGGCCGACCAGCGAGGTGCCCGCGAGCAGGTCGCGCGGTACGAGCGCCGCGGCCTCGTCCTTCTTGCCGTCCAGGTACAGATCCTGGATCTGCCTGGCCTCGGCCTCGTAGCCATACCGGCAGGCCAGGTCGTTGTAGAAGTTACGGCCGCGTGCGCCCATGCCGCCGATGTACAGGGCGAGCGCGGGCCGGAAGAAGTCGAGCACTCCCTCGGTGTCCGCCCCGATCGCCAGCGGGGCCTGCGCGATGACGTCGAGTTCACCGAGACCGCGATCCCGCTTGGCCCGGCCGGCCGCGAGCGCCGCACCCCACACCTCACCCGCCTTCTCCGGCAGGAAGAAGATCGGTTCCCAGCCCTCGGCGACCTCGGCTGTCATCGTCACGTTCTTGGGCCCGATCGCGGCCACGACGATCGGGATGCGCTCCCGCACCGGCTGGTTGATCAGCTTGAGCGGCTTACCGAGCCCGGTGCCCGCGTCGGGCGGCAGCGGGATCGTGTAGTAACGGCCCGCGTGGGTGAGCCGCTCGCGGCGCCACACCTTACGGCAGATCTCGATGATCTCCCTGGTACGCCCGATTGGCGCGTCGTAAGGCACACCGTGCCATCCCTCGATGACCTGCGGCCCGGAGGCGCCGATGCCGAGCACGAACCGGCCGCCCGACACGTAGTCAAGGCCGGCCGCGGTCATCGCGGTGAGCGTGGGCGTCCTGGAGTAGATCTGCAGGATCCCCGAGGCGAGCTGCAGGCGCTCGGTCTTGGCCGCGAGGTAGCCGAGCTGGCTTACCGCGTCGAAGCTGTACGCCTCGGGCACGAAGACGATGTCAAGGCCGGCCTTCTCGAAGTCGGTGAGTTCCTCGGCGGTCTCGGCGAAACCGCCCGCATAGCCCAGGGGCATCCCGATTCGCATGCGCCGCACCTTTCACCGGGCCTCGCCGTCCGAACGTCGTTCGGCTTACTCCTGCACAGTAGCGGGCGCATGCGCCGCGGCGGGTGCCTGAGGGCGCCTGACGGTGCCTGCGACGCCTGTCCTGCGCGGTGCCGACCGTGCGGCTTCACCCACTGATGGCCCATCGCTGTTATCAGTGCACGACTGTCAATATGTACCATCAATCGGTTGAAGACCGTATTTGGTAGGACCGGCGGTGGGTCGAGGTGTGCGCCGTGCGCCTAGCAGGGCAGGCTCCGCCTGCCCTTTTGACCTGCCCGCAGGGGCCGCAGAGAGGCTCCAGGGTCAAGGGCGGCGCAGCCGTCGCGCAGCGATCGCGTAGCGACCCTTGAGGCTGGAGGGGCGGACCCGTACCATGCGCGGCGCACACCCTCCCAACCACCACGGGTTTTCCCGGCGCCATTACCGGCAGCCTTCCGCGTGGCTGCCGCACGCACGGGGGGCTGCCTGTTCCTCGCCGTGCGTGCGGCGCTGGTAGCAGAGCACGCGGGCCGCTCACTCAGCGGGTGGCGGTGTGCCGGTCGTTCCTGCCGTCTGGGGTTTGCCACGTTGGCGGCGAGAACGCCCGTGGTCTTAGCCGTTGCGGGTCTTCACCTCGGCCAGGAACGCGCGCCAGGCGGCGCGGGTAAAAGTGAGCGTGGGTCCGTGCGGGTCTTTGGAGTCGCGGACCTGGACCGTGGCCGGGCCGCTGGCGCGGGCTTCGACGCAGTTGCCGTTGTACGCACTGAGCGTGCTTTTCCGCCATCGGCTGTGTTGCGGGCACTGGGTCATGTGTGGCCGTCCTTTCTGTGCCTTCCTGCTGGCGGGACCGCCACCCGGCCGGAGGCGGTGATCAGAAGCGCGAGCGGTGCCCGCGCGGGTCACTTGCCGATCAGCGCCAGGCCACCGGCTACCAGGGCTCCCGCCGAAATGGCGGCGACAATGGTAAGGGTGACCCAGTGCCGGATCAGCCATCGCATCGTTTCCCGGCGGCGGGGAAATGCTGGCTCGCCGGTGTAGGTGTGCACGCGGGTGTGTGTTTCGTCGACTTGGTACCGGGGGGCGCGGTGCATCGGCTC
>WNFJ01668437.1_pt1 | contig 49187 bp, 47 predicted proteins | sample 5400461 | NCBI WGS metagenome assembly WNFJ01 (sample SAMN13153349, study PRJNA577476) | soil metagenome | isolation source: 115 cm saprolite on Douglas fir-dominated hillslope | place: USA:California | collected 2013-09-17
CGCAGGGATCGTCATTTTGCAGCCGCCATCCATCGCCAAGAGCTTCAATCCAACCACCGTTGCCAAGAACACGGCGAGCACCATCACCTTCAGCATCACGAATGGCAACGTGGTCCCGATCAACGGGAGTTTCACTGATACCCTACCGGCGAATCTTGTCGTAGCCACCACGCCCAATGTGGTCAACACCTGCGGCGGGACCGTCACCGCGGGCGCGGCCGCCGGAACAATCACTTACTCGAACGATCCGGTGAGTCAGTCGGGTCAGCCAACCAGCACGTGCACTATCAAGGTAGATGTCCAGAGCGCGATCGACAACATCTACAGCAATAGCGTCCAAATCCTTTCTTCCGACGCAGGCAACGGCAACACGTCGATGGCCAACCTGACAGTGATCAATCCGCCGCATATCGTCAAGGCCTTTGGCACGGCCACGATTCCGCTGAATGGCACCGCCAGCCTAACTTTTACGATCGATAGCAATAGCAACCAAAACCTGACGCTCACCGGGGTCGCGTTTACGGATAACCTGCCGGCTGGGTTGGTCAACGGCTCGCCCAGCAGCGTGACCACGAACTGCAGTGGCGGGACGGCCACGGCCGCGGACGGAGGCGGCAGCGTGAGTTTGTCAGGCGCCAGCGTGGCGCCGAGTTCCTCCTGCACGGTCTCGGTGACCGTTAAGGGAACCACGGGGGGGACAAAGAACAACAGCGTCCAGGTCACCTCGACCAATGGCCTCACGGGAAACACATCGAATGCCACCATCACGGTGGTGGTGCCGCCGACCATCAGCAAAGCGTTTAATCCCTCGACGAGCATTCCGCTGAACGGGATCGCTACGCTGACCTTCACGATTAACAATCCGAATACGACGGCTCTCGGCGACCTGACCGGCGTCGCATTCAGCGACACGCTGCCGTCGGCTACCGGCACCCTGGTAGTGGCGCCCACGCCCAACGTGAGCAACAACTGCGGCGGTTCAGTGACGGCGGCGGCAAGCACGGGTGTGATCAGCCTCAGCGGCGGAACGGTAGCTCACAACACCCCGTGCACCTTGAGTGTCGACGTGAAGGGTACGGTGGCAGGAGACGCCGCCAACACGACCGGGACCATTACTTCGACCGAAGGCGGCACCGGGACGACCAGCAATACGGCGACGCTCAAAATCGTCGCGCCTCCGACCATCAGCAAACAGTTTGGCGCCGCCACGGCGCAACAGAACGTGTCCACAACGCTGACGTTCACCATCGCCAATCCGGCGGCCAACACCACGGCCGAGAATGGGATCGCTTTTTCCGACACGTTGACGAACGGGCTGCAAGTAGCCGGCACGCCGGGTGTCAGCGGCGTCTGTAATGGGACGGTGACGGCGACGGCGAACACTACCAGCATCAGCCTTTCGGGCGGCAGCATCGCGACTCCAGGCAACACCTGCACGATCACGGTGAACGTGACCGGGACACAGGCTGGGAACGTGTCGAACACCACGGGCACGGTGAGCTCGACCAACGGCGGCACCGGCATGACCAGCAACACCGCCAACATCACGGTATTCTCCCCGCCGACCATCGCAAAGGGGTTCAATCCGACCACGATTCAATCCGGCGCGACATCGGTAGTGACGTTGACTCTCGCCAACAGCAATGCGTCCAACCTGACCAGCGGCGCATTTACCGACACTTTGAGCAACATGAGCGCGGTAGGAGGATCGGTCACGGGCACCTGCACCGGGACCACGCCACCGACGCTGACGGCCGGCCAGACGGCACTGAGCTTCACCGGAATCACGATTCCGGCGAGCAGCAATTGCACGGTGATCTTCAGCGTCACCAGCACCAGCCCAGGTGCTCAGGCCAACACGACTTCGGGCGTGACCACGACGCAAACTCCGGCAGCCGGAACAGTCAGCAACACGGCCACGTTGACGGTGTTGGCCGCGCCGACGATCTCCAAGGCGTTCAATCCGGCTTCGATTCAATCCGGCGGGACTTCCGTGGCGACCCTCACGTTGTCGAATAGCAACGGCTCCAATCTGACCGGCGGCGCGTTTACCGACTCGCTGGTCAACATGAGCGCGGTGGGCGGAGCCGTGGGCNGCACCTGCACTGGAACCACTCCAGCCACCCTGAGCCCTGGCGCGACCGCCCTGAGCTTCAGCGGGATCACGATACCAGCCAACAGCAGTTGCACGGTGACCTTCAGCGTCACCAGCAGCACGGTGGGCGGGAACCCCAACACGACATCGGGCGTCACCACTACGCAAACGCCTTCTGCGGGCTCGCCCAGCAACACCGCCACCCTGACGGTGAACAGCTCTCCGACCATCAGCAAGGCGTTCAATCCGACCTCGATTCAATCCGGCGGGAGTTCCGTGGCGACCCTCACGTTGTCGAATAGCAACGGCTCCAATCTGACCGGCGGCGCGTTTACCGACTCGCTGGTCAACATGAGCGCGGTGGGCGGAGCACTGGAACCACTCCAGCCACCCTGAGCCCTGGCGCGACCGCCCTGAGCTTCAGCGGGATCACGATACCAGCCAACAGCAGTTGCACGGTGATCTTCAGCGTCACCAGCAGCACGGCTGGCGGGAATCCCAACACGACATCGGGCGTAACCACTACGCAGACGCCGTCTGCGGGCGCGGCCAGCAACACTGCCACCCTGACGGTGCTCGCGACCCCGACCATCGCCAAGGCCTTCAATCCGACCTCGATTCAATCCGGCGGGAGTTCCGTGGCGACCCTCACGTTGTCCAACAGCAACGGCTCCAATCTGACCGGCGGCGCGTTTACCGACTCGCTGTCCAACATGAGCGCGGTGGGCGGAGCCGTGGGCGGCACCTGCACTGGAACCACTCCAGCCACCCTGGGCGCCGGCGCAACCGCCCTGAGCTTCAGCGGGATCACGATACCAGCCAACAGCAGTTGCACGGTGACCTTTAGCGTCACCAGCAGCACGGTGGGCGGGAACCCCAACACGACATCGGGCGTCACCACTACGCAGACGCCTTCGCCCGGCTCGCCCAGCAACACCGCCACCCTGACGGTGGGCGGTGGAGGCGCAGGGACCTTGGGCGGCAGCATCGGACTGAAGTCCGGACCGCTGAATGCCCGAGTCTGGCCCATCATTATCGGCAACGGCGGAGGAGGCACGGCGACTTCGGCCGAGGTCACCAGCTTCACATTGCTGCAAACATCGGGTACGGCGTGTACTCCGGTGTTGACAACGACGCTGCCGGCGGTGGCGGGCGATATTCCCTCGGGCGGCACGGCGCCCGCGAACCTGACCATCGATTTCAGCACTTGCATGGGGACGGTGTTCTTCAAGGCGACGGCGAGTCTTTCGGCGAGCGGCGGCGCACAGACAGGGACGATGGTGAATTTGAATCAGTTGCCGTAAGATGGGGAAACGCATTAGACTGGAGGAGATATGAGCAAGCGACTGGCGCAGGTGATTGTGGTGCTTGCGGTGCTATGCGGTTCGATCGCGTATGCGATGCCGGTGCTGACGCTGACGCCCAGCGGCAACGTTGCGGGTAACCCGGGTGCAACGGTGGGCTGGGGATTCTCGCTGATGAATGACACGGGCTTCTTTCTGCTGGTGGACGGGTCGTTTTTCTGCCAGCCGGGGCAGGATCCGCAGTTTAATACTTGCACGCAAACCCAGGGCACTTACACGGACTACATTGCAGCCAACGCGACCCTGGTTTCGCCAAACAGCACGGCCAGCCAGTCATTCATGCAGGGGAGTCCGGGCATGGGTGTGGGCCAATACACGATCTCATCGAGTGCGGTATTTCCGGCTATGGATTCAGGGAAGATTTTCGTGAGGTTCCAGGAGTTCAACGGCAACCCGTTTATGGGCGGGACGCAAGCGTCGGGCGACATCGAGATTTCAGCCTTGGCCAGCGTGACCGTGGCGCCGGAGCCGGCGACGTTCGCGCTGTTTGGCGCGGGCTTGGCCGGGTTGGGATTGCTGCGGTTCCGTCGGCGCTCGCGCCGCTGAGTGAATTACCCCAGGAATCCAAGATTACTCGAACTAAAATTCTCAAGACCACTCACTGCGCTGGTTAGGTTACCCATGCCGACGCCGTGCCAGTAAGCGATAGTCGCATCGTATTGCTGATTGCCTGTGGTCGGCATCCAGACACCTGTGTGTGGATTTCATCATCTCGTTGTTCGGGATATTCCCGTCTCAAACCTAAGAAGAAAGATGGCGGATCCATTCCTCGCTGAAGTTCGCATCTTCCCCTTCAGCTTTCCGCCCAAAGGCTGGGCGTTCTGTGACGGGCAAATATTACCCCTATCGCAGAACACCGCGCTCTTCTCGCTGCTCGGAACAACCTACGGTGGCGATGGCAAGAGCAATTTCGCGCTTCCGAATATGCAAGGGAACGCTCCCATGCATCCTGGGCAGGGTCCGGGCCTTTCGCTTCACGACCTGGGTGAGACGGGCGGGTCGGATACCGTTACGCTGCTCGAGAGCGAGATGCCGTCCCACAGCCACGCCCTAATGGCTAATACCACCACAGGTACTAAATCGTTGCCTACCGGCAACAGCATCGCCCGGGCGAGTGGTGCGACGCCGTTTCTGCCGCCCGCGGGCGCGGTGTTGGCGCAGATGTCGGACCAGGCCGTGACTCCTGCTGGCGGCGACCAGCCGCACAACAACCTGCAGCCGTACTTGACGCTCAACTTCTGCATCGCCTTGCAGGGCGTGTTTCCGCCTCGAACGTAACACCCGCTGAAACAGTCCGTGCCCGGGGCGAGCCGCCGGCTCCCTCCGGGCGAGACTTTAGGCCGATGACTCGGGGGACCATTCCATGAAATGGTAGACACCGTGCTCCCGCAGCTTGCGAAATCCCAAGCGTTCATGCTCCACCGGGTAGATCTGCTGTAGGAGCAGCGGCTGGAGCGGCCCGCGAAACAGGAGCGAGAAATTGACGTGCCCGGGCGTCGATCCATCGGCGACCTCCAGTGGGGAATAACGGGGACGGGTAGAGACGTTCCCTATCATTCAAATCGGGTAACGACTCCGTCCCAGGTTTCTCCCATCAGAGGCATGCTATTATTCGGTCGTGCGAATTGTGGAAGCCCGCTATGCGTCCGCGGCCAATGCGAGTGCCACGTCGAACCTGACCGCGGTGATTTCGGGCAACACAATCACGCAGCCGACGGGGACCACAGCAACCGACTGTTAACTAGCCTTTGCGATCTTCCGTGTGGTGTGTGACTTAATCGGAACCGCACGAAGCTCCAGTCTCCGGTTCAATGCACCGGCGATCCGGCGCAACATCGGCAACGAGCTTTCATAGTCCGCTTGCTCCATCCGGCAGATCACGCTTGCGGTAGTGCCCACCTTCTTTGCCAGTTCACGTTGGCTGAGTCCCGCTTTCCTGCGAAGGTTGTAGACCAGTTGAGCGGCTTCAACGTTTACGATTTCCTCATCCAGCATCGCCTGCCGTTCAGGATCGCCGCCAACGAACTTGTGAATGAGTTGGTCCAAAGCGTCGTTCTTTTTAGTGGTCTTTTTGACGGTCATGATTACCCCTTCCATCCGTGCGCTTTCGGGTTCGCTTCATACTTTTTCTTTCGTTCAATGGCCCGATCGATCTCTACGGCTGGAACTTCCGATTCCTTGGAGATGCCGTGCGAAATAACAACGATGTTCTTGCCGCTGAAGAAATACAGAATCCGGTAATTGACGCCTTGATACGTAGGGCGCAACTCATGGATGCCATCTCTCAGAAAGTCGGCAATCGGGCGCCTTAGCTCATGCCCTTGCGATCTCAATAGACGAACTTGAGAAAGGCACTTCGCTTGCACCTTAACCGGAAGTGTTTTCAACCATTGGTCGAACAGAACCGTCTCGCCTTCCCTGTAGAAGACCATTTCCGACTGAGGCACAACCCATGTTCGCACTTCTGCGAACAGCGGTCAAGGCTCTCAACGTGGACGAGGGCGGTGGCTTCACCTTGGCTGAGAACGGCGGTGTCGAGACAGTCACGCTGACCGTCAGCCAGATCCCAGCGCACAGCCATGCGTTTCTGGCATCGAGCAGCCTAGCCACTCAAGCAAACCCCGGCGGCAACGTCGCTGCTGAGGCGACGTTGTTCAACCCGTATCTGAACGTGGCGCCGACGGTGGCCATGGCGCCGCAGTCGATCGGGTCGACCGGCGGCAGCCAGCCGCACAGCAATTTCCAGCCGTACCTGTGTGTGGATTTCATCATCTCGTTGTTCGGGATATTCCCGTCTCAAACCTAAGGAGAAACCATGGCTGACCCATTCGTCGCTGAAATTCGCATCTTTCCGTTTAACTTCCCCCCCAAGGGCTGGGCATTTTGCGACGGGCAGATCCTGCCTCTATCCCAGAACACCGCGTTGTTCTCACTCCTCGGAACAACCTACGGTGGCGACGGCAAAAGCAATTTTGCGCTACCCAATATGCAAGGAAACGCGCCCATGCATCCGGGGCAGGGCCCAGGGCTGTTGCTGCACGATCTGGGTCGAGACGGGAGGATCGGATACGGTGACGCTGCTCGAGAGCGAGATGCCGGCTCACAGCCACAACCTGATGGCACAGGCCACTAACGCTAGTAAACCGTCGTCTGTGGGCAACAGCTTCGCCAAGGTGACTGTCGGCGCGACACCGTACCTGCCGCCGGCCGGCGCGGTGTTGGCGCAGATGTCGGATAATGCCGTGACTCCTGCTGGCGGCGACCAGCCGCACAACAACATGATGCTGTACTTGACGCTCAACTTCTGCATCGCCTTGCAGGGTGTGTTTCCGCCTCGAACGTAGCACCCGCTGAAACAAGTCCGTGCCCGGGGCGAGCCGCCGGCTCCCTCCGGGCGCGACTTTAGGCCGATGACTCGGGGGACCATTCCATGAAATGGTAGACACCGTGCTCCCGCAGCTTGCGAAATCCCAAGCGTTCATAGAGCGCCAGCGCCGGATCAGGCGGCGGTACACGGGCAACCCTAGTCTCGCCTCTCAGGTTCCAAGGTCCACGCTCTAGGGTGGGCTTAACCACGCCGCCCTGGAACGAGAATAAGGTGGCGTACAACACCCGGCCAAACACCGGCGTGCCCTTTACATCCGCAGCCACGGGCGCCGTCAATACCACATAGCCGAGGCAGCTCTGTAGGCTTTCGCCGAACGGTCGGGCCGGCCTTTGACCGAATGGCGCCGCCTTTCTCACAAAAGACGGCGGGGCTTTACTCGTAGGGAATGTCCACCTCGGCAAAGCTGCCGGCTAGAGCCGCGTTCACCGCTGCTACGACCTGCGCCACGTGTGGTCTAATGAGAGTCCATCGTCCCTGACCCAATACGACAATGGCAATCTTGCGGCCCGCAAGGTTCTGCTGATATCTTAGATTCTTGTCCGTCGTAACCAGCACTTCGAATCCCGCGGCCTCGGCTTCGTTCAGCAACTCGCCGTTTTCCAATTCTTCCCATCCACGGGCGCGGGCCTCGGTGACCATGTGGCGATCGATCAGAAAGCGGGCAAGCGTTCGGGGCGTTCCGTTGTCAAAAAGAACCAGCATCAGGGACGAGGCGTGGGCGCTTCCGCGGTCTGCGCGGCAAATTGAAGCACCGCTTGAACCTGCTCACGCGTAACCCCGAATTCCTCCACAAGTTCGTCAACACTCATGTCCAGAAGGTTCTCGAATACCGTCGAAACCGGCATGCGAGTGCCTCGGAAAACCCATGCGCCGCTACGCTTGCCCGGGATGCTCTCCACCGCGGGACATTGTGACCAGTCGAGAGTTGCTGTCGCCATAATCCGCGCTCCTTCTCTTAGGGTACTCCAAAGGCTCTTAGGGTACTCCAAAGGCAATTTCATTGGTGGAGACCGGGCAGACGGAGATATATCGGTTTTCTGATATAGCCCAGGCAGCTTTGGTCGGCCTTCGCCGGACGGTCGGGCCTACCCTTCGACCAAGCGGCGTCCCACTGTTATATGAAGCGGCTCGGTCGGTACGAAGTCGCGCGGCAGCACCGCGAATCGAACCAGTACCTCAAGGTCCGCCAGCGAGAGCGTTGCCGCCGCATAGATAGCCTCCACTCCGGCTGGGTTCCATCCACCGCCGGCAAGCGCCGCGCCTTTCCCGCTGTGCTGGGATAGCGGCCTGAGGACAATCGATGGTGGTTCCGGCTCCACGAAAGAGGTGGCTAGCGCCACGAAGGCCCGGCTCACGCACGAATCACCGCGCACCACCAAGCTCTACCGGCGACCGTGGGCGACATGCCGTACGCAAGCTTGGGCGGAGGATTCGGGCGGCCACTCCATGAAATGGTAGACGCCGTGCTCCCGACAGCTTGCGAAATCCCAACCGTCGATAGAGCGCCAGCGCCGGATCAGGCGGTTGCTGCCTCCCGGGCGGTTAGTGAGCCGCGGGTGTGTGTTCTATCGGTCCCTTCTGCACGACTCTCTTTGTCCGCAACAAGTCACTTAGGATCGGATCGCGCAACAAGCGGGCCTTCCGCCGCTTGCCGGCTTCCTCCTCGCCCAGTTCGGCAATTTCACGCAGGAGCTGTTCTTGGATTCTGGCCTTCATCTGGACACAGTCGAAATTCTTTCCTGGCTTCATGATGTCACCACCTCTCGCGGTGAGTAGATTCGCGGACTCCGGTAGCCACGGAGGCTATTCACGCCTTCGTACCCTCCTATTTTGTCAGAGTGGACGATGTGTTTGAAGTTCCAACTTACCACCATATCGACACCCACCACAGTTGCCACCGCGATGTGCGCCGCATCATTGCTCGATGCCGGCCCCACAACTCGGGCATCTAGATAGGCGTTTCGTAGCTCATCGGACTCAGGCGACGTGTTCACGATCTGTACTTGGTCAGGCGGAAGGTCCGCCAGCCGCGACGAACTTCTTCCGGGGCGAGCTGAAGCTCGTCGAGCGTAACGTCGGAGACGACGACCACGAATTGCCCCTGCCGAACTTCTTCAAAGAACCGAAGGCTATCAGCCTTAAACTCGTCGTCGAAACATCCGCCGAACACGGACGTGTCCGCGTAGATACGCAGAGATCTAGCCACAGTTGTCATTATGGCTCAGTTGGAAACGACGGTAACCGGCCATCTAACACACGCGGCACGCAGGAGTGCGTGCGCCACAGCGAACTACCGGAGACTTAAGCGGAGGACTCGGGCGACCACTCCATGAAATGGTAGACGCCGTGCTCCCGCAGCTTGCGAAATCCCAACCGTTCATAGAGCGCCAACGCCGGATTGAACATCTCCACGTGAATGCTGACCCGCTTTCCGCTGCGCGCGCCTTCGGCGAGGATGTCCTTGAGGATGGCGCTGCCGATACCGGCTTTGCGGTGCTCCCGCAGCAGCGCGATGTCGACGATGCGGATCTCCCGCTCCCAGCGGGCGACATACAGGCGTCCGATGGGCTGGCCATTCCTGAGGATGACAAGGAAATCGCCACCCCGGTAGGTCTCCTGGTAGACCTGGTGTTGCGCGTTGAACTGGGCGCGCAGAAACGCGTCCTTCTGGGACTCGGTCCAATCGACAACCGCCAGCTCCTCCGTGCGAGTCTTGGCGTAGACCGTGTAGAGAAATTCGGTGTCCTCGGGCGTGATGGGCCGGAAGGCGATGTCAGGGGCGTTCATTCGCAAAGGGCGTGGTCTAGCTTACCCGATTGAAGACGGCCTCGTAATACAGCCCGTGCGCGTCGCGCTTGACGGGCAGGATGAAGAGATCGAAGCGTCCGAGCCGGTCATGCTCCACAGGGTAGATCTGCTGTAGGAGCAGCGGCTGGAGCGGCCCGCGAAACAGCAGCGAGAAGTTGACGTGCCCGTGCGTCGATCCGTCGGAGACCTCGATCAGTTCCAGCTCGGTCGTAGCCGGCTGGTGATGAAGCCGAAAGGTGGTGTTCAGGTGCTCGGCGAACGTTGACGCCACGGCACTCTGGATCTCCAGGGTCATCGCTTGTCTCCCGCACTAGTGTGGCACAAGTCGATCTTTGTGGGGCAGGTTACCAATCGGTTACCAACCTGCCCCACATGGTCTTACCCTAGGAATCCCAAATTACTCGTGCTGAAATTCTCAATACCCTGGACGGCGTTCGACAAATTTCCGCCCGTCACTCCGTGCCAATAGGCCACCGTTGCGGCCAACTGCTGGCTGCCCGTGGTGGGCACCCAGATTCCGTCCGTGCCTGCGTCATCCGGTCCACCCAGTTCGAGCGACGGGAACGTCCCGTAGATGTCGCCGCCTTTCACGGAGCCGCCCATGATCATTTCATGGCCGCCCCAGGCATGCTCGGTTCCGTGGTTTCGGTTCGGGCGCAGAGTTCGATTGAATTCGGTTTGCGTGTAGGTCACTACTTGACCGGCAATTCCCAGTTCTTGCGTGGCCGCATAGAATGCCGCCATGGCGTGGCTGAGCTGGCCGAATAGCTCTTGTTGCTGCGAAACCTGGTCGACGTGCGTGTCAAAGCCTCCCATCGTCGCCGAGAAAATGGGACGCGTCATGCCAAATTTCGAGCTGGCCTTCAACAGCCGCGCAATTCGATAAAGTTGTCCGCCGAGCTGCGTTTTCGGGAATCGTGTTTCAAGGTAAGTGCGCTGGATGGCATCGATCAATAACGGGTTGTCCAGCAATGGCCCGTTGATGGCCAGCCGTTGGGGCGAGATCATGGATACGCCGCCCAGAACAAAATCTTGCGTTCCGGGATCCCGCTCGTCCGGTTGCTGCACCGCAGGCGCCCACGGCGGCATGATGGACGCGTTGGGCAAATACGCCGCATAGGACGCGCTCTCGTGGTGGAAGAGATGTTCGGGCAGCCCCACTTTGGCGCGCGCCTGGTCCCGGGTAATCGGTGTGTTGAGCGTTCCCGAATTGGCAAGCACCGCCAGCGAACCTTGCTGGTACAGGTCCCGCAAGTGCGTCAGGTATGGGTTAAAGCCGAAGCTGCCATTCTGCTTCACCGAATTCACCGGCAGCCAATCCGCTTGAGGAAGCGCAAGATCCTGGCGTGCGGAGGCGTATGACGAGTAACCGGCTGAATCCAGGGGGACGATCATGTTATTGCTGTCGTTTCCCCCGACGAGATAGATGCAAACCGCTGCACGCTCCACAGGCACGCCCTCGGCGCGGGCCAGTGACGGAAACATCTCCGCCAGGCCAGCCACCGCCGTGCCGCTCAAAGCGAGCCGCAACAAGTTACGCCGGCTCTGCATCTGGTTCTTGTTTTCAGTCATTGCTCATTCTTCTCCTTCTGTATCCAGGGCCTCAATGGGCCCCTGGTCAGTCAGTCGCAAGTGTACACCAGACGACACGGGTTCTGCACGCGGGTTCGCAGCGCCGAGAATCGGGGGAAAACCTTAGCGCCAAATCGCTGGTATTGGCATGTAAACGACAGATAGATAAAGGCTTAAAGTTTTGGCAGCGAGCGTCTTGTGTGCGTGGTTGTACACCTTGTCTCGGTATATTTTTGACATTTAGGGGTATTGGAACAGTTGCCAGGCTAACGCTTGCTGAAGGCCAGAATCAGCTCTGGCAGGGGCGGCCAGCCGAGGTTCACGTGGAGTTCGATACGGCTCAGCCGGTTGTCGAGTTCGGCAAACCTGCGCAGCGCCATTTCCTCTATGCGCCGGAGAATGGCCTCATGCCGATTCGAACAGGCTTCGAGCAAATCCTGGAATTCGTCGAAGTGACGGTCAATATCGCCTGCGCCGCGTCCCCGCGCGCGGTTTTAACTCCGCCTTTGTCTCGGACGCGAAGGCTTCCTCGATCAAGTCCGCCTGCTCCTGCTGATGGCGCTTCAGCGAACCGGTGGACGGGCTCGCACTGGCCGCGCGTCCAACATAGCGCAACGGGCGCCTGGTGTCGCGAAGTATCTGCCGCATCTGCTCCGCGACGAAATGCCAAGCGCCCATGTTGCGCGGCTCCTCCTGCACCCACGCCACTTCGGTCGTTGGGGCATATCGGCTGAGAATGGCGCGCGCGCCGCTGGCCGGGAACGGGTACATCTGTTCCACGCGCACGATCGCCACATCCTGAATCCCGCGCTCCTCGCGCGCAGCCACAAGATCGTAGTAGATCTGCCCGGAACACATCAAAACGCGCCTCGCCTGCACGCGCTCCGGCGCCGAGGCATCGTCCAGAGTCTCGTGAAACGCGCCGGTCATCAGTTCATCGATCGTCGACACACACTTGTGATGACGGAGCATTCGCTTGGGCGTGAACATGATCAGCGGCTTGCGCACGCCGCGCCGGTCGCGCCCGCCATACATCTGGCGCCGCAAAACGTGGAAGTACTGCGCGGGCGTGCTGGCGTTCACCACTTGCATGTTGTTTTCGGCGCAGAGCTGCAAAAAGCGTTCGATGCGCGCGCTCGAGTGTTCCGGCCCTTGCCCCTCGTAGCCGTGCGGCAGCAGCAGCACCAGCCCGCTCGGCTGGCCCCACTTCGATTCGGCGCTGGCGATAAACTGGTCGATCATGATTTGCGCGCCGTTGGCGAAATCTCCGAACTGCGCTTCCCATAGCACCAGCGTCAGCGGATCGGCCACGCTGTAGCCAAACTCGAACCCCATCACGGCATATTCGCTCAAGGAGCTGTCGAACACGTCGAAATGCGCCTGTTTCGGCGACAGATGCCGCAGCGGCACGTAGCGCGCGCCAGTGTCGGTGTCGTAAAGTTCCAGATGCCGTTGGCTGAACGTGCCGCGCCCGCTATCCTGCCCGCTCAGCCGGACCGGCGTACCTTCCAGCACCAGGCTGCCAAACGCCAGCGTCTCCGCGGCCGCCCAATCCATGGGCGCGCCGTTCAAAATTTCGCGGCGCTTCTTCAGAGCATTGGCCAGCTTGGGATGCACGTGGAAATCGGGTGGAAACGTCGTGATGGCTTCCAGCACGCGCTCCAGCGTCGCCCGGTCAGCCGTCGTGTTGGGGCGCGTCTCGAAAATTTCCTCCGGATGGATCGCGCTCAATTCTTGTACCTGGTAGTGCTCCGCATTCTTCTTTGCGTCGTCGTAGCTCTGGTTCAAGCGCTGCGAAACAGCTTTGCGGATTTCCTTCGCTTGGGTTTCATCCAGCAATCCCTCGCGCTCCAGCCGCCCGGCATACAGCGCCGCCACGGACGAGTGCTCGCGGATCTTGCGATACAGAATCGGCTGCGTGTAACTTGGATCGTCGCCCTCGTTGTGGCCGTGCCGCCGGTAGCAAAACATGTCGATCACCACGTCGCGCTTGAACTCCTGCCGGTAGTCGTAAGCCATCTGCGCCGCGCGGATGCACGCCTCCGGATCGTCGCCGTTCACATGAAAGATGGGCGCTTGCACCATGCGCGCGACATCGGTGGAATAAGGCGTTGAGCGCGCTTCGTCCGGATTTGTGGTGAAGCCGATCTGATTGTTGATTACCAAATGGATCGTCCCGCCTGTCGTGTAGCCTTCCAGTTGCGAAAGATTGAGCGTCTCCGCCACCACGCCTTGCCCGGCGAAGGCAGCATCGCCGTGAACCAGAATCGGGATCACGCGCTCGCGCTTGGTGTCGCCCAACCGGTCCTGCTTAGGGCGTGTGATGCCCTCGGCCACCGGGTCCACCGCTTCCAGATGACTCGGATTGAAGGCCACCGAAACAGCGATCTCGTGCCCCGCCGTGGATTTCCGCACGCCGCATGCGCCCAGGTGATACTTGACGTCGCCCGAGCCCTGTGTGCTCTCCGGGTCGATGCCTTCGAACTCGGAAAAAATCTGCGCCGCCGGCTTGCCGACGATATTCGCCAGCATGTTCAGACGGCCGCGGTGCGACATGCCGATGACGGCTTCCACCACGTTGGTATTGGCGGCGCGCTCCAGAATTTCATCCAGGATCAGGATTGCCGATTCCGCGCCCTCGATCGAAAAGCGTTTGTGCCCGACGAAGCGCGCGTGCAGAAAATGTTCGAACTCTTCTGCCTCGATCACGCGGGTGAGCGCACGCATCTTCACCGCGGAATCCAGAGGCCAGCGGTTTCCCGTGGGCTCCATCCGAAGCTGCAGCCAGCGCTTCTGTTCTGGAATCTGGATGTTCATGTACTCGCATCCGATTTTCCCGCAGTAAGTCTGGCGGAGCGTTTCGAGAATTTCCCGCAGCGTGGCGAGCTTCTGGGGCTCGTCGCCGTCCGACATCAGCGTGCCAGTCAGGAATTCACGGTCCAGGTCCCAGATGGTCAGCCCATACGTAGCCGGATCCAGTTCCGCATGATACGTCGGCTCTGTTCCGAGCGGATCGAAATCGGCGATAAGGTGGCCGCGCACTCGATACGCGTTGATGAGCTGCAGCACCGCGGCTTCCTTCGCGACTTCGTCGAGTTGCGCGCCGCGAAGACCGGGAATTGAAACCGGCCGGTCAGTTTCCCAATGCACCGGCTTGTGCGGGACGTTCAGATGGGCGAAAATCTCTTCGTAGAAATCTTCCTTGCCTTCCAGCAAATCCTGCAAGCGGCCGAGAAACATTCCGGATTCAGCGCCTTGAACCACGCGATGATCGTAAGTGCACGTGACCGTCATCACCTTGCTGAGGCCGAGCAGCGCGCGCAACTGATCCGTCGCGCCGTGGTATTCCGCCGGATAGTCGATGGTGCCGGTCGCGATGATCGCGCCTTGTCCCGGCATCAAGCGCGGCACGGAGCCGAGCGTGCCCACGGTTCCCGGATTGGTGAGCGAAATCGTGGTGCCCTCGAAATCCTGCACGGTAAGCTTGTTGGCGCGCGCCCGCGCGACGATATCGTCGAACGCTTCCACATATCGCGCGAAATCCAGCGCGCCGGCGTTCTTGATGTTGGGTACTTTGAGCGAACGCACGCCATCCTTGCCCGGCACGTCCACCGCGATGCCGATGTTGATGTGCTCGCGCACCACTCGGAACGCCTCGCCATTGGCTTCCGCGTATGCGTGATTCAGCGCGGGATTGGTTTGAACAGCTTTGACAATCGCCCAGCCGACTATATGCGTGTAAGAAATTTTCGTCTTGCCGATCAGCGTGCGGTGCTCGTTGATGATGCGGCGGTTTTCATCGATCACCTTCACCGGAATCACGCGCTGCGAAGTCGCGAGCGGGATCGTCAGGCTGGCAGTCATGTTCTCCGCGATGCGCGCCGCGGCGCCGCGAAGGGGAATCAGTTGCTCGCCTGAGGCAGGTTGTGGCGCGCGCGCCGAAGCGGCCGCGGGCGCGGCCGGCGCGGCGGCGCCATTAGACTCAAAAACCTTCTTCCAGCTTTCGTCTACGGTTTTGCGATCGTGCAGGTATTGCTGATACAGCTCGTCTTCGAGCCAACTGTTGACACCAAAATCTGGGGGGACTGGTTTAGACATGGACGTTCGAGGAGGCTATCCAAGTTTCATCATACCGTGATTCGAAAAGCCGGTAGATCTCTGTAACAAAAGGCAACCTGGACGAGTCTTGCAACATCTTAATGATTGGAGCGAGGTGAAAGATATGAAAGGAAAAGTTTTGACAATCTCTCTGGCTGTTGTTTTGGCCGTTTCGAGCGTTCCGATGTTTGCGCGGGCGCCGCAGGGCGATCTGAATCAGGCCGTCCGGCATGAATTACTGATGCTTCCTTATTACAGCATCTTCGACGGTATCGGCTACAACGTGAACGGCAGCACCGTAACTTTGTATGGCGCCGTGAGGCGGCCGGTATTGAAGTCGGATGCGGAGCATGCTGTCAAGCACATCTCCGGAGTAACAAGCGTCGTAAACGACATCAAGGTCTTGCCGCTGTCGCCCTTCGACGATCGGATTCGAAGGGCTGAATATCGCTCGATCTTCAGCTCGGGCAGTTTGTACCGCTACGCGTTGGGCGCAAACCCGTCGATCCACATCATCGTGGAGAACGGCCACGTAACGCTGGAAGGCGTCGTGGCAAACGAAGGCGACCGCAACCTGGCTAATATCCGGGCGAACGGCGTGCCGGGAGTTTTCTCGGTGACGAACAATCTGCGAGTTGAAGAGCGAGGCTAACAGCAAGGGAATCCAAGAATCCGAGGAATTCAAGGAATCCAAGAAGCCGGGGAACAAGCATTTCTCGAATTCTTGGATTCTCGAATTCCTCGAATTCATTATCCTGAGTATGTGCGCACCATCATCGAGCCTTTCCGCATCAAGAGCGTCGAGCCGCTCCGCCGGACCACGCCCGAGCAGCGTGAAAAGTTTCTCGAAGCCGCCGGCTACAACCTGTTTCAGATCCGCGCCAGCGACATCCTGATCGATCTCCTGACCGACTCCGGCACCAGCGCCATGTCCACCGAACAGTGGGCGGCCATGATGCGCGGCGACGAATCCTACGCCGGCAGCGAAAGCTTCTACCGCTTCGAGCACTCCGTCCGCCAGCTCACCGGATTCCGGCACGTCATTCCAACCCATCAAGGACGCGCAGCCGAGCGCATTCTGTTCTCCATCCTCTGCAAACCCGGCCACACCGTTCCCAGCAACACCCATTTCGACACCACGCGCGCGAACATCGAATTCAACGGCGCCCGGGCCGTGGATCTGCCGATTCCCGCCGCCGCCGACACTCAGGCGCGCCTTCCGTTCAAGGGCAACTTGCATGTCGAGGCGCTCGAAAGCCTGATCGGGACCGAGGGTCCGTCCAAGATCCCGCTGGTGATGATTACCGTAACCAACAATTCCGGCGGCGGGCAGCCCGTTTCGATGGCCAACATCGAGGCCGTCCGCAAGGTGACGGCGCGCCACGGCATCCCGCTGTACCTGGACGCCTGCCGCTTCGCCGAAAACGCCTGGTTCATCAAGAGAGACGAGCCCGGTTACGCAGAGCACACGCCGCGCGAGATCGCCCAGAAGATGTTCTCGCTCGCCGACGGCTGCACTTTTTCCGCCAAGAAGGACGCCTTCGCCAACATCGGCGGATTTCTGTGCACCAACAACAGCAAGCTGGCGGAACAAGAGACCAATCTGCTGATCCTGACCGAAGGGTTTCCGACGTACGGCGGACTCGCGGGCCGCGATCTGGAAGCGATCGCCGTCGGCCTCGAAGAAGTGCTGCAGCAGGAGTATCTCGAATATCGCATCGCGTCCACGGCGTATCTGGGCCGGCACATCGCCGACAATGGCGTGCCGATCGTGGAGCCGCCCGGCGGCCACGCCATTTACATCGATGCCGGGCTCATGCTGCCGCATGTGCCGCGGGAGCAGTTCCCCGGCCAGGCCCTGGCGGTGGAGCTATACCGCCACGCCGGCGTGCGATCCGTGGAAATCGGTTCGGTGATGTTCGGCGATCAGGCGCGTCACGAATTGCTGCGCCTCGCGATCCCACGGCGCGTCTATACGCAGAGCCATGTGGATTATCTGGTGGAGGCAATTCTGAAGGTCCACGAGCGCCGCGAGCGCATCCGCGGATTCGAAATAGTCTCTCAGCCTCAATTCCTGCGTCACTTCACAGCCAGATTTCGCCCGCTTCCGAGCTAAGTGAAGATCCGAGAAGTCCTGTCCCCACGCTAACGCTTGGGGTTGCCATCGGTTGCCCATCTCGCAACCCCGAACGGTAAGTGAGGGGACCCGGCTGCCCGAACGTCTGCAACCGGGCGACTCCGCCTAAGGCAATTAAGGCCCAAACCTTAGGGCAACACTCGATATTCCCTCTAGGTGTTCCCGCCGTTTATGTAGTTTAGCTACAGGTAACACTCGTGAGCGTAGAGGGGGAGTAGCGCATCACAATGAAAAGAAACATAGTTCCATTGCTGGGCATCGCTTTTGTAGTCGCCATCGTGTCCACCGGCGTGTTCTACGGGCTATTTGCGGGCAAGATCCGCAGCGCCCCGGCCGACTCGCTGGGTCAATCCATCGTCGTGGCGGCCAGGAACCTGGACCGCGGAATCGTCATCAAGTCCGACGATTTGCGCCTGTCCCAAGTGAAGGGCAAGCTGAAGGGTTCGTACTCCAAAGTGGACGAAGCCGTGGGCGCAACGCTCCTGGACGCGGTGCAGCAGGACGAGCCGGTGCTCAAAGACCGCGTGGCTTCGCGCGATCCCAAAGCTGGCTCGAATGGAAGCGTGCAGACCGGAATGCGAGCCGTCTCGGTGCGCGTCTCGGATTCGTCCGGCATCATGGGCCTGGTTCATGCCGGCTCCCGCGTAGACTTGCAAGCAGTCATGGACCGCAACGGCTCCACGGAACTCCGGACCATTCTACAGAACGTGGAAGTGCTGGCCGTTAATCCGCAAGTCGAATCGGGCGGAAACCGGCCGGGTGCTCCGGTGGTAACGCTGCTCACGCGCGCGCAGGACACCGATGTCATCGCTCTGGCGGATTCGGGCGCACGCATCCGGCTCGCACTACGAAATCCGCTTGACGAGGCAACCGCGCCCCGGCGCGCGCTCGGCATCGCTTCCGTTTTTAGCGGAACAGGCGGGCTTTCCGTTCCGCGAGTGGCGGCGCAAATGGCGCCGGCGCAGCAACAGGCAAGCCCGGCAGCCTCCTGGGATCATCCCATCCAGCTTCACGTGCAAGTGTTGGGCGCAAGCGCTGCAGCGGTCGGTGAGCTGATCTCCAAACTCGCTGGCCCGGATGCGAACGATTCGTTCCGTGTCGCAGCCTTTCGGCCCGATACCGACGCCGGCGAGCTTGTCCGCAAGCTGGAGCAGAAGCAGGAAGTGGAGATCGTCTCCGCCTGGTGGCTGATGGCGGGAGTCGGACGGCCGATCAGTTTCCGTGCCGGCGTCGCACCGTACCAGCTTCGCGTGCAATTCGCGCCAGAGACAGATGCGGGCGGCAAGCTGAGCTTGCGCGTGCGTCCGGAAATCACTCTGCAACGCGGCGAGGGTTCCGAGACCCGCAAGTACGACGCGGACCTGCCGGATGGAGCCACCTTCCTCGTGAAGGGCTTGCTCGTGGACCAGAAAGATCGCAACTATCTCGATCGGCTCTTTCCCGGCCACTCCTGGGGCGGGAAGGAGCTCCTGATTTTCGTTACTTCACGCGCTCGCAAGCAAGGTGCCGCGTCGGCAGTCGCTCAGACCAATCGGGGGTTGTAGGTGCTCGCATTCACTGCGATCCTGGTGTTCCTCACCACGTTTCTCGCGGCCGGGCTGGCCGTCCTCGTGGGCTGGTTTGCGCTGCAACGAATCGGCGCTCAGGCCGCGGCCGAGGACGTTTCCGAGCATCTGCTGGACGAATCGCCGAGTTTGCTAAAGAACGAAGCCTTGAGCACCATCTCGCCCTGGGCTAAGCTGCTGGAGCGCAGCGATTTCGTCAAGCTCATGGGGCGCCATTTGGCCCAGGCCGGGTTGAACTGGTCGGTAGGCCGCGTGACTCTTCTGATGTTGCTCGCCGCGAGCGTGGCCCTTGCCGTCGCCATGCAGTTTGACTGGATTCCCGGCTTGGCGGCAATGCTGCTCGCCTGCGGCGTGGGCTCCCTGCCGTATCTCTACATCTTGCGCCGCCGCGCCAAGCGCTTTCTCCAGTTCGAAGAGAACTTCCCGGACGCGCTCGATTCCCTGGCCCGCTCGATGCGAGCCGGCCATCCCTTCCCGGCCGCCATGGAAATCGTAGCGGAGGAAAGTGAGCCGCCCGTCTCAGCCGAAATACGCAAAGCCGCCGTCGACGGAAATCTGGGGACTTCATGGAACCAGGCCCTGGCCAATCTCTCGGACCGCATCCCGCTGCTCGAAGTGAACATGTTCTCCTCCGCCGTGGAAATGCAGGCGCGCACCGGCGGAAAGTTAAACGAAGTCCTGGGAAGGCTGTCGGAGAACATGCGCGAATCGACATCCTTGAAAGGCGAGGTTCGTGCATTGGCCGCTCACGGCAAGCTCACCGGAATGGTGCTGACGATTCTTCCCATCGCAATTGCCGCCGTAATGATGGTGGTGAACCCATCTTACCTGCCGGTTCTGATCTATTCGGAATACGGAAAATACCTCATTATCGGAGCGATCGTCTGTCTTGTGGTGGCGCATGTTGTGATTCGGAGGATCGTGGACATCCGCATATGAACGAAGTTTGGTTGTGGGCCGGGTTTTTCGGGTTTGTGATGACCGCGGTTGCGGCTGCCGGTTACTTCTTCTTCCATCGGACCGCGTCGCGCCGCGGCGCAGACGTTCCGGCCAGCCTGTCCACCGAGCCCGCGCTGCCTCCTTCGCGCGCCGCGTTTCTGGACCTGTTCCGCTCTATCGGCGAAAACTTCCCCGCCGCTAAGAACGAAAAAAACCCCTACCGCGTCAAGCTGTATGCGGCCGGCTACCGCTGGCCTTCGGCGTTGCCTGTTTTCTACGGCATCAAGTGCGGCAGCGCGCTGTTCTTCGCCGCCTTGCTCGGGACCATCACGCTGCTCTATCGCGGGGATCCTTCCGCGACGCTCGTCCCCATGCTGTGTGGAGGAGGCTTCGGATTCCTCATTCCCGACCGGGTCTTAAGCTCTCGCGTTCGCGCTCGGGCGCAACGCTTGCGTAGCGCGATTCCCGCCGCGTTGGACCTGATGGTGATGGGCATGGAAGCCGGCCAGTCGTTGGATCAATCCGTGGCGGATGCCAGCCGCGGTTTAAAGCGAACCCATCCGGACTTGAGCGCCGAACTCGCTCAGCTCTATCTCGAATTGCAAACCGGCCAAAGCCGCGCGGATGCATTCCGCAGCTTTGGCGCGCGCAACAAAGAACAGGAATTGCGCAAGCTAAGCAACTTGCTGGTCGACAGCGACCGGTTTGGCACCAGCATCGGGTCCGCCTTGCGTACCCACGCCAAGTACTTGCGCACGCGCTTCCGTCAGCTGGCCCAGGAAAGGGCCCGTAAGGTGGGCGTGAAGCTCATCTTTCCGGTCTTCTTCCTGATCTTCCCCTCAGTGCTGCTAGTGACGCTAGGTCCAGCCTGCATCATGATGTTCAAACAACTGAAGACGTTGTTTGCCTGAAGCTCGGGGCAAGGAATCCAGGAATTCCTGGATTCCTGTTTACTGCTTTTTCCGATCGTCCTTCTTATCGTCCTTCTTGTCTTCCTTCTTCTCTTCCTTGTGAACTTCTTTCTCCGGCTGCCGCTCCTGCCTGCGTTCCTGCTGGACTTCGCGCTGCGGCGGCGGCGGTCGCCGATCCTCTATCTGCCGCTCTACTTTTGGCGGCGGTGGCGTGTTTTGCTGGACGCGCGGCGGTGGCGTCGTGTTCTGCGGCGCAGGTCTTACGTCCTGCTGCACCCGCGGCGGCGGCTGTGTGGTGTTCTGCTGCGGAGGTCTTACGTCCTGCTGCACCCGTGGCGGTGGTTGCGTGGTGTTCTGCTGCGGAGGCGGCGGATTGTATCGCGCCGGCCCCGGAGGCTCGCGCTGGACGCGCGGCGGCGCGTCGTCCCNNNNGGCGTAGTGGTTTGCTGCTGCTGCGCCGGCGGATTGTACTTCGGCGCACCGGGATTGTTCACCCCTCCACCCCCGCCCGCGTTCGACTGCGATTGCACCGGACGCACGAACGTCCGCGCCGGCGGCCCTTGCGCCGATCGGATTTGCTGCACTTCCGAGGAATCCAAAGGACGCCCTGGATTCTGCGACAATGCCTGCTGTCTCTGTGCAAATGACACTGGCGGAGGTGGCGGAGGAGTCTTGGCCACCACAGTCCTGTTTTGCACCGCGGCCGGCGGCTGCGCTACCCGCCCGCCGCTCGCCGACGCCCCTAGCACGTTCGCGCGAGTCGGCGCCACGGGCGCTGTATTCATCACCTGCCCGTTCCGAATCGAATCCGCGCGCACCGCAACCGCCGCGTCTTGGACGCGCCGCCCGCCGAACGCGGTCTGCGGCACGGCCGTAACGGCGCCCGGCGCATTCCTGTTTACGTAATTCACATTCGTCACATTCACGTTCGTGATATTGATGTTGTTCACGATGGTCGTGTTCGTAACGTTGACGCGGTTGACATAAGTCGGGCTGGCGCGATAAGCCGGTACGTAAACTTCCCGCGGACCGAGCGGGAACCAGGCCACGCCCGCCACGCCGCCGCCGAAGGAAACCGACAAACTGAAGCGCGGTCCACCCACCCAGGCGACCAGCGCTGGAGCGTAAACCGGCCGCACGGCAACCGGTCCCGGCACCCAAGCCCAATAGCCCACATACACCCAGCGCCCGTAATGGAACGGAGCGAATCCCCAGGGCGCATCGTCCACCCAGGTCCAGCCCCACGGCTCCACCCATACCCAATGTCCGAAATGGTACGGAGCCCAGCCCACCGCCACCGTCCGCGGCACCCACACAGCGCCGTACTCGGACACTTCGCGCCAATCGCCGTTATCGTCCAAGTCCTGATATCCGACCATCTCGCGCGACACGTAGCGCGCCGAGCGCGATTGATCTTCGCGCCGATCGCGCGCCAGGCACCAGTTGTCCCACTCATCGAAAGGCGGGGCGCCGAACACGCTGGAGGACAACGTATCGCCACCGGAAACTTGCGCTTGTTCGCGCGCATGCACCGGAAATGCCTGCGCGCCTCCGCTAATCTCGCCTTCGCCGCTGCGGACCGTGACCGTGGTCGTTTGACTATCCGGGTTCACGTCAATGCGATATTCACCGGGGCGCAGCAACGAGAATGCCAGGTTGGGCGTGTCCACTTCGAACGATTCCCGTTCGCCCAGGCTGCGCAGCCGGATGTTCAGCGATCCCTCGGCCAGACGGATCTGCATCGCGTCGTCGTTGAGATTCAGAAATTCGAACGCCGTCCGCGAGCGCAGCCGGATCGCCGCGTTGCCGATGTGTATTTCCGCGCGTGCGCCCTCGTCGGCCCACAAATGATCGCCCGTGGTCAACGGACGGTTGATATCGGCCTGAACCCAGTCGTCCAAATCGCCCGGCCGAAAAGAAACATCGCCGCTCATGTAACTCAGGCGGCCAACGCGGCCCGGCGGATCGATCTGGGCCGAAGCGAAAAATGCCGCTACCAGCATCAACGCGAGAACGTGTAGTGTACTTCGCATGTGCGCCCTCCTCTCAATTACCTGAACACTTCCGATTATCGGATGTTTGCATGCCGGCCATTAAGCTATGTGAATCTTGCCGGTGTTCTATATAATGGCTGCGGATGCTCAAGTCTCCGCTGCTCGCCCTCACTATGATCATATCCGCAACCGCTGCCATAAAGATTGAGAAAACTCAATATCGAGGTTGGCCCAACTGCTACCGCATCGCCAACGGCGATGTCGACCTCGTCGTAACTACTGACGTTGGCCCGCGTATCATCCGTTACGGATTTATAGGCGGCCCGAACCTTTTCAAGGAGTTCGAGGACCAGCTTGGCAAGTCGGGCGAGGCGACCTGGCAGCCCCGCGGCGGGCATCGCCTCTGGATTGCGCCAGAAGACCCGGTACTGTCCTACGCGCTCGACAACGCGCCAATCAAGATCGAGGTGAAAGGCGACGTGGTCGAGCTGATCGGCGGCGTCGAAAAAGAGACCGGGCTGGAGAAACGTATCATTGTGAAACTCGCCCCCACGGGTTCCTCGGTGGACGTCGTTCACCGCATTGCGAACAAGGCGGCGAAGGCGCGTGATTTCGCGCTTTGGTCGCTAACCATGATGGCGCAAGGCGGCATCGCCATAGTTGCCTTTCCACCGCGCGGTACGCATCCCAAGGATCTCCCGCCCACGAATCCGCTGGTGATGTGGGCTTACACGGATTTCAGCGACAAGCGCTGGCAGTTCACCAAAAAATATCTGCTGCTGCGCCAGGACCCGAAGAATCCCAGCCCGCAGAAGACCGGCTTATTCAATAAAGATACGGTCGGCGCCTACCTGCTCGGCTCGGACCTCTTTATCAAGCGAGCCACCGCGCAGGACCCGCACAAGCGGCCCGATTTCGGCTGCTCCTTCGAAACGTTCACCAACGATCAGTTTCTGGAGCTGGAGACCCTGGGAGAAATCAACCACGTGCTCCCCGGAGCGTCCATCGAGCACACGGAGCACTGGAGCCTGCACAAGAACGTTAAAATTCCTTCCTGGACCGACGCCGATATCGACCGCGCTTTGCTGCCGTTGTTGAAGCGTTAACGGAGCCACCCGCGTCTAACGAGGTAGCATGGGAAATATGGGAAAACTGTGTGTCATTCGAGTTGCCGCGCTGCTGATCGCAGGCTCGCTGGCCTTCGCCCAGTACAAAGCCGAGCCGGCGGGCGCGCCTCCGTCCGAAGTCGCACCCGCCATCGCTCAAGCGCTTCAAAAGAGCGGCACGAAGATCACCAATAACGGCGCGCCGTACTGTGAAATCTGGTTCCGCTCCGACAGCCCTCCGGCCGCGAAGTCCACCGAGGACAATGTAAGTCTTTCGATCCAGCAAGGCGCGCTTCTCGGAGTGATCAAATGGGACGGGAAAGGTTCGGATCGCCGCGGACAATCCATGAAACCCGGCGTCTACACGCTGCGCTACGGCGTCATGCCGATCAACGGCGATCATCAAGGCGCGGCGCCGCAGCGCGATTTCCTCCTGATGATCCCCGCCGCCGATGACAAAGATCTCAACTCCACGCCCACCTTCGACGCCATGGTTGCGATGAGCCGCAAAGCATCCGGCACGCAGCATCCGGCGGTGCTGAGTTTTTGGAAAGCCGAGTCAGGCGCGCCCGGCCTCAGCAAACAAGGCGACAGCGATTGGGTGCTGCAAACCAAGCTAGGGGACACACCCATAGCGGTCATACTCGCGGGCATCGCCTCCTGATAGGCCTGGGTTCATCGTGAGCCGCTGGAGTCACTGATACAAACGGCGGTCGCGGCGCATGAAGGCCGGGACTTCCAGGTCGTCCATCGCCGGGGCCGGCTCTTCCGCGGGCGGCATTTCGCGGAATAGCGTGCCGCTGCTCATCGCCGGTTCCAACACCGGAGCCGGAGACGCGGCCTCGGGCATCATGCTGTCGCCCGAGGCGGCAGCGGCCCGGCGGGCGAGCAGCGGCAGATTGTCGCGCTGGAATCCAGTGGCGATCACTGTGATCTTCACCTCGTCCTTCATCGCTTCGTTAAACACCACGCCGAAATTGATCTGGGCGTCTTCGTTTGACGTGGCGCCACGAATCAGCGAGCACGCTTCGTTGACGTCGTGCAGGCTCAGTTTGCTCGATCCGGTGATGTTGATCAGCACCCCGCGCGCGCCCTTCACGCCGCCTTCCTCCATCAGCGGAGAACTGATGGCTTGGCGAGCCGCTTCGATGGAAGCATTCTCGCCGGACGCAGACGCAGTGCCCATCATCGCGTAGCCCATTCCGAGCATGATGGCGCGGATGTCGGAGAAGTCGCGATTGATGAGACCAGGTGTGGTGATGATGTCGCTGATTCCCTGCACGGCCTGGCGCAGGATGTCATCCGCGACGCGGAATGCCTCAAAGAAGCTGGTGCCGCGGGGGACCAGTTCCAGCAAGCGGTCGTTGGGAACGGTGATAACGGTATCCACGGTGCCGCCGAGTTCCGCGAGACCCTTGTCGGCTTGCTTCATGCGCCGCGGGCCTTCAAATGCGAACGGTTTGGTGACCACGGCCACTGTGAGAGCATTCAGTTCCTTGGCGAGCGAAGCCACCACGGGCGCCGCTCCCGTGCCGGTGCCGCCGCCGAGACCCGCAGTTACGAAAACCATGTCGGCGCCTTCCAGCACTTCGATGATTTTCTCGGTGTCCTCGAGCGCCGCCTGCCGGCCGAGTCCCGGGTCTGAGCCCGCGCCCAGGCCGTTAGTCACCTTCGATCCGATCGCCAGCTTGTGCGGAACCGGCGATGCGTTCAGCGCCTGAACATCGGTGTTGAGAATGTGAAATTCGACGCCGGTGACCCCTTCGTCTATCATGCGGGCCACTGCGTTCGAGCCTCCACCTCCGACGCCCACTACTTTGATTCGGGTGCCGTGCAGAGCCTCTTCCTGGATGGCGAATTTTAGCGCTTCCATGCGAAACCTCCTTTAGTTAAACCTGTGAGCTATTCATACCCCTGAACCAAAAAACGGGGACACCATTGGGTTTGTGATTGGCCGGAACCGTGTCGGACGCTTGCCCATGATGTCCCCGCTTTTTTGTGGGACGGCATCCAATCGGGCGCTTGCCCATGATGTCCCCGATTTTTTTGTGATGTCCCCGATTCGATCATCGGAACAGTAACCCCATCAAGCCGGGGGCCTTGCGCTTGCCCTCGCGCTTCATCTTCCACTTGGCTGAATAGCGGGCCAATCCGGCGGCGGTTGCCCACGCCGGGTTGCATAAATCTTCGGGGAAATTTTCGATTCCTTCCGGGAGCGCGTTGCGCGACGGACAATTCAAAACGCGCTCGGCCATGTCGCACATGCCGTTGAGCATCGCGCCGCCGCCGGCCAGGATGATGCCTTCCAGCAGTTTCTGCTCCATGCCGATGGTGACCAGCTCGGCGCCGAGGTAGATGAAAAGCTCTTCGGCGCGCGCTTCCAGAATTTCGTTCAATTGCCTGCGGGGCGCCTCGCGAGGGGGCCGGCCTTCAGGCGAAGGAACCTCGATGTAACTGTTGTCGGAAGTCAGCCCCAGCATCGCACAGCCGTACTCTATTTTGAGGCGCTCGGCGTCGTCGTACTGCACCGTTAGCCCCACGGCGACGTCGCGGGTAAAGTGATCGGCGGAAACAGGCAGGCTGCGTGCCAGCAAAACGGCCTCGCCATCGTAGACTACCAGATCCGTCGAGTCCAATCCGATGTCCACGACGGCGACGCCGCGGACGCGGTCGTCGCGATCGACCGAAGCGTACGCAGCGGCAACCGGTTCGAATACGGTCTCTTCCACCTGATAGGAGGCTTGTTGCACGGCGGTGACGATCGAATCGTGCTCCTGTTCGGAAACGGTGACCAGGTGGACGTTGGCTTCCAGGCGCGAGCAGGTGGATCCGCGCGGATACCGTTTTCCAGAGCGGCCGTCCAGCGTGAAGTCCTTCGGGAAGAGGTGCAAGATGCCGCGGTCTTCTTCCAAGCGCCCCAGTTGGTTTCGATCCACGGCGTAGGCCATGTCCTCGAGCGTGACGGGGCGAGGCGTGCCCAACTCGTAGCGGCCGCGGCTGTTGTGCCCGTCGATGCTGTTGCCGCCGATGCCGACGACCATCGAGTCGACTAACACGTGCGCTTCATCCTGCGCCTGCTGCACGGCCGCGCGCGCGCAGGACGTGAGGGCCTGTTGATCCGCAAGCCGGCTCCGATTCCAACCGCTGGAGCGCGTTTCACCGTGTCCGAGGAACTCCAGCCGCCCGTCTTCGAGCGCCAGGATGACGCAGCGGGTCCAGGCGCTGCCTGCATCGAGCCCCACGGCGATCTGGCGCTGATCGGACATCAGTTCGCCTCCAATCCCGTGATCCGGTCGTCCAGACGCAAGTCGAACGCGGCAGCCTGGGGCATCCGGCGATGGATGTCCGCGTAATGTTCCAGGAAGTTCCGGAGCCGCGTGGAAAAATTGCGGTCGCCCATCATCAGGGTGACTGCGTTGCCTTCCACCTGCTCGACGATCTTCAAATTGTCGAGGTCGGCCGCGTCGACTTCCGAAACATGCTCGGCGAGGCCGCCGAGATCTTTCATGAGATGCAGCATCCGGCGCACGCGAATTCCACGCTTCATCAGCGTTTCGCCGGGGAGCACTCCGGCGAGCACCGGCAGGTGGAATGGCACTTTGGGGGGCGGATCGAGTATCACGCCGTCCTCGTCGATTAGCGCCCAGCGCGCCATGCCCGCGCCCGGCAATTGAACGAACGCGGCCGGCTGGCGCTCGGTGACGCGCACCAGAACACGATTGGGCCAAATTCGCTCGATGGACGCGTCGCGCACCCAGCGTACGTTCAACAGCGCCTTCCTGCGCTCGGGGAGCGGGAACAAGTACAGGCTGCGGCCGTAGTCGCGATCGAAGAGTCGCAAGATCTGCGCGCGCGAAGCGTACCGGACGCCTTGCACCTCCAGATTGGGGCTTTCAAAGCCGTAATCCGGCGGGCCGGGCAGGAAAAAGCGCGGGTCGCGAATCATGAACTGCTCGAACTGTTGCGAAGCGTAGATTCCGCCGGCCAGCGTCGCACAAACAGCGACAACAATAGATCCGTAGCGCAAAATGGTCCGGACGCCCACGCGTTTGCGGCGATTCGCGTTTGCCAGGGGCGCCATTTACGCCGCCTCCCGCAGCTTTTCGAGCACGCGCTCGCCCACCTGCCAGACATTGCCGGCGCCGAGAGTCAGGACGACATCCTTGTCGCGAACATTCGCGGCCACTGCATCGGCCGTTCGCTCGATGGTTCCGGTGAATTCGACGCAGCGATGGCCGAAGTCGCGAATCCGCTGGGCGAGCAGGCTGCCCGTGACTCCCTCGAGGGGCTCTTCCGACGCCGCGTAGATGTCCAGAACGTAGACCGTGTCGGCCTGATGAAAGCTCTTGGCGAATTCATCCATGAGGAGCCGTGTGCGCGTGTAGCGATGCGGCTGGAAGACGGCGTGGATGCGCTGGAAGCCGCATAACTGCGCGGCGGCAAGCGTGGCGCGAATCTCGGTGGGATGATGGCCGTAGTCGTCGATCACGGTGACGCCGCGCGCTTCCCCGCGAGTCTGGAATCTGCGCTCGACGCCGGAAAAGAACTCGATCGCCTCGCGGATGGATTCAATCGGCACCTCCAACTCGAGCGCCACGGCGATGGCGGCGGTCGCGTTCAACACATTGTGAATTCCAGGAACCTTCAGGTGAAATTTCCCCAAGCCGCGCCCGCGCGCGCGAATGGTGAAGTGGCTTTCAAACGGTCCGCAATCGGCTTCGACGATATGCAGAGCGGCCTGGTTGCTGCGGCCGTAAGTAATGGTCCGGCGATTGACGGAGGGAAGAAACTGCTGCACGTTTTCGTCGTCCAGGCACAAGATGGCGGCGCCATAAAAGGGAACTCTTTGCACAAACTCGAGGAACGCCGCGCGGATTTCGACGATGGAGGGATAGTGATCCAGGTGCTCGCGGTCGATATTGGTCACGACGGCGAGGATGGGGCTGAGCTTCAGGAAGGATCCGTCGCTCTCGTCCGATTCGACTACCAGAAAATCGCTGTGTCCGATGCGCGCACTCGCGCCGCCCATGGAACCGACCTTGCCGCCGACGACGACCGTGGGATCGAGCCCAGCCACGCTCAATACCGTGGCGGTCATCGACGTGGTGGTGGTCTTGCCGTGGCTTCCGGCGATCGCGATGCCGTACTTCAGGCGCATCAACTCGGCCAACAGCTCGCCGCGCGGGATCACGGGAATCAGCAAACGGCGGGCTTCCTGGACCTCGGGATTTTTGGAGTCGACCGCGGAACTCACCACCAACGCCTTCGCTCCGGCGACGTTGGCGGCAGAATGGCCTTCGTAAATTCGGGCGCCCAGCTTGCCTAGCCGCTCGGTGGTCGCGCTCAGTTTCAAGTCCGAGCCGCTGATCTGATAGCCCAGATTTAGCAACACTTCGGCGATACCGCTCATGCCGATGCCGCCGATGCCGACGAAGTGCAGGTGCTGGGGCTTAAAAAACATTTTTCTATCGTATTGTTTCGGCTTTCGCGCCAAAAGTCAATGGGCGCAGAACTCCTCCACAACCTCCGCCGCCCTTTTTGCGGCGTTCGGATGCGCGAACGCACGCGCCTTCTGCCCCATCTGTAGCAACACTTGGGGCTGCGAACCGAGCTTCGAAACCTCTTCAAAAAGCTGGCCGCCGTCCATTCGGGAATCCAGGACAAGCTGCGCGGCGCCGGCGTTCGCGAAGGCTTCGGCGTTGCGAAGCTGATGCTGATCCGCGGCGGTGGGCAGCGGCACCAACACGGCAGGCTTTCCGGCGGCCGCCAATTCCGCCATAGCGCCTGCGCCTGCCCGGCAAATCACCAGGTCGGCGCGCGCGAACGCCGCCGGCATGTTCTCGATAAACGGCAGCACCTCGCCTTCGACGCCGCTTTCGGCGAACTTCCGCGCGAGCGCTTCGTAGGCCGCGGAGCCGGTCTGATGAATGAAGCGCACGGGAAATCGGGCTTCGCGAAAATAACTCCAGCTTCCGCGGGCCGCTTCGTTTAATGTGCGCGAGCCTTGGCTTCCGCCGGTGATCAGGACGGTCAGGTTTGCTTCGCGCGGTCTCGGCGGGATGCTGAAGAACTCTGCTCGAACCGGAAGCCCGGTGATTTCCGATTTGCCCGGCGGGAAGAAACGCGCCGATTCGGGAAAATTCAGCAGCGCCCGTGCGACGAATTTGCCAATCTGGCGATTGGTCAAACCCGGCGCGGCGTTGGGCTCCATCACGACGATGGGCAGCCGCTTCGATAAGGCAGCGAGAACCACGGGACCGGCGGCGTAACCGCCCATGCTGAAGATCGCCGACGGCTTGTGTTCAGTCAACATGCGGCGTGCTTTCCCTACGCTCAGCGGAAGCTGGACCAATGTGCGCAGAGTCTGCAATGCGCCCACGCGCTTGAGCCCGCCGATGTCGATGAACTCGAGAGGGAATCCCTGCTTCGGAACCAATTTCGCTTCGAAACCGGTCCGCGTGCCGATGAAGACGCAATGGTGCCCGCGCGCTTTCAACTCGCGCGCCACGGCGAGAAGCGGGAGCACGTGACCCCCGGTCCCGCCGCCAGCCATCACAATGGTTGCCATTTGCGTTCATTCGCGGCCAATTGTGTTCATTGTTCGGCGTGCTCGCTTACGCTCAACAACATTCCCAAACACATCAGCGTGCTCAACAGCGAACTGCCGCCGAAACTGACCATCGGCAACGGAATTCCCTTGGTGGGTCCCATGTCGAGCACGACGCTTATGTTGATCAGCGCCTGAATCACGATGGACGACGTGATGCCCAATGCCAGGTAGCGGCCGAAGTCGTCCTCGCACACCCAACAGACCTGGAGCCCGCGCCAGAGAATGATCAGGAATCCGGCCAGGACCGCGCTGCATCCGAATAATCCCAGCTCTTCGCCGACCACCGCGTAGATGAAATCGGTGTGCGCGGCCGGCAGATAAAAGATTTTCTGCTTGCCTTGCATGAGGCCCAACCCCGAGGCTCCGCCGCTGCCGAGCGCGATGCGGGATTGCAGCGCCTGGTAGTTCGGATCTCGCGTGCTAAGCGATTCGTTGATGTATTTCTTGATCTTGCCCCTGGGATCGAAGATCGAGACGATTTTGTATTGCGGATCGCAGAACGCAATCACACGCGCCAGCCGGTACGGTTTCGAGGCTATGAATGCCACTGAGAAAAGCAGGCCCGCGGCCACCGCCGCCGTAACAAACTTGCGCTTGAGTCCGGCAACGTAGAACACGGTCGCAACCGGAACGATCAGCACAATGGCGGTACCCAGATCACCGAATCCCACCGTCGCCGCCAGAACGGCCAATGGGAGACACATGGCGAACATGGTGCGCTTGGTGTTGATGGTCTCCTGCTTCAATGTGACGAACCAGGCGAGAAAAACAAGCAACGCCGGCTTGGCGAATTCCGAAGGTTGCAGCGTTCCGATTCCTTCCAAACGGAACCAGCGATGCGTCTTGGTGTCGACAATGGCAACGAGAATCTGCAGCACCAGAACCACTCCCAGCGATCCGAATGCCCAGACGGGGCTGTGCAGCTTGCGGTAGTCGCGTTTCTTGAAGAACATCAGCACCAGGAAGGAAACGGCGGCCCAGATGAACTGGCGCTTGGCGAAATAAAAGCTGGATCCGGTCCGGGGGTTCAATTCCGCCACCACCGAGGAGGAACTATAGACCATCACCAGGCCAAATCCGACCATCACCAGGATGGTTGTGAACAACAGCCAGTCCGTTTTCAATCGTTGAGCCATTAACGCACTCCTTCCGCTAACGCATTCACGAGTTCCTTGAACACGCGGCCGCGGTGCTCGAAATTCTCGAACTGATCGAAGCTGGCACAGGCCGGAGCGAGCAAGACCGTATCGCCCGGCTGTGCTTCGCGATGGGCCTCGTCGACGGCGGCGGCGAGCGTGCCGCACTGGACCACCGGCGCCGCGGCATCGCCAAGCTGCCGCGCGATCTTCTGCGATGCCGCGCCGATCAGCAGCGCCGCTTTCGCCTTGGCGCGCAACGGCTGGCGTAGCACGGTGTAATCGCTGTCCTTGTCCTTGCCGCCCAAAATAATCCAGAGGCCGCCGGGGAAGGCGTCAATCGCTTTGAGCGTGGCGTCTACGTTGGTAGCTTTGGAATCGTTGTAGTATGCGACTCCATCGATCTCGCGCACCAGTTCCAGCCGATGCTCCACGCCGGGAAAAGTGCGCACCGCGGCGGCGATCTGCGCTAAGCCCGCGCCGGCGCGGCGCGCGGCGATCGAGGCGGCCAGCGTGTTCTCGATGTTGTGGCGGCCGCGCAGAGGGATTTCCTTCGCTTCGAGGAGCGGGGCGCCTTCCAGCCGGATGGTCCCGTTTTCGAGCCAGGCTCCCGGCGAAACCGGCCGTTCCAGACTAAACCAGAGCGTTTTACCGCGAGTGCGCGATGCATAAGCGGCGCAGACCGGATCGTCCGCGTTCAACACGGCGAAGTCGCCCCGCTGCTGCGTTTCAAACAGACGCCCTTTCGCGGCTGCGTATTTCTCGAAGGTGTGGTGGCGGTCCAGATGGTCGGGTGTGACGTTGAGGCAGGCGCCCACGTCTGCCCGAAATGTTTCGATCGTGTCCAATTGAAAACTGGAAAGCTCCAGCACGTTCCACTGATCCGGCCGTGAAGCCTCTACCATCGCGGCGGGCGGAATTGTGCCAATGTTGCCGCCCACCTGGCATGCGATTCCGGACTCGCGCAGGATGTGGCCCGTTAGCGCCGTGGTTGTGGTTTTTCCGTTGGATCCGGTGATGCCGATAGTTTTTCCCAGCAAGAACGGCGCAGCCAGTTCCAGATCGCCGATCACCGGGATGCCTCGCGCGCGCACCTGGTTCAACAGGTCGAGATCCGCCGGCACGCCCGGCGAAATCACCACCAATTCCGCATCTCGGAATGCAGCCTCGGCCTGAGGCTCAACCGCGATTCCTAGAACATTTTCCATCGGCTTCTCGTCTACAGCTCTTACCATCGCGCCGTGTTGGAGCAGCAACTTTACGGCTGCAACACCGGAGCGCGCCATGCCTACGACAACTACTTTTAAACCGCCAAGTCTCGTAGCGCTCCCTTCCGGTCGCGGCTCAGTTACGGACATGCCCTCGTCCCACCACCCACCGCCCACCACCTTCGCCCTAACGAAGCTTCAGAGTAGTTAGGGCGAACAGCGCCATCACCAATCCTGCAATCCAAAATCGGGTGATGATCTTCGATTCCTGCCAGCCTAGCGCCTCAAAATGATGATGGATGGGCGCCATCTTGAAGATCCGTTTTCCACGCATCTTGTAACTCGCGACCTGCAGGATCACGGAGAGCGCTTCGATGACATATACGCCGCCGATAAACAGCAGCAGGATCTCCTGCTTGATCAACACCGCCACAACACCCAGCGCTCCACCCAGGGCCAGCGATCCGACGTCGCCCATGAAAATCTCCGCCGGATGCGCGTTGTACCAAAGGAACCCGATGGAGGCGCCTACCATGGAACCGCAAAAAATGGTCAGCTCCGAGGCGCCCGGCAATCTCGACAAATCCAGATACTCGGCCAAGCGGGCGTGGCCCGTGACATAGGTCAGGATGGTCATCGCGCCTGAGGCGATGATCATCAGCCCGATCGCCAGCCCATCCAACCCGTCGGTCAAGTTCACCGAGTCCGACGCGCCCACGATCACCACCACCATGAACACGTAGAAACCGACAAACGCCAGCGGATACGTGAACCAGTTTTGGATCAGCCGGTCGATGATCAAATCCGGCTTGAACGACTTGAGAAAGGGCACGTTGATGTTTGTGGAGTAGACGCGGTGCGCATGCAACGTCAACAAGATCAACCCGATGGTTAGCGCTACCAGCACCTGCAGAGAGAACTTTTGCTTTATGCTGAGGCCCTGGTTCTGCCTCCGCCGGATCTTCGTGTAGTCGTCCCAGAAACCGATCAGCCCGAAGCTGAGCAGGCCGAACAATGCGATCCAAACATACACATTTCGCAGATTCGCCCACAGCAGCGTCGGAACCAGGATGGAAATGATGATCAGAATTCCGCCCATGGTTGGCGTGCCGGCTTTCTTCATGTGCGACTTGGGTCCTTCTTCGCGGATGTACTGGCCGATCTGGAACTCGCGCAGCTTTGCAATCAGCCAGGGGCCCAGCGCGATGCAGAGAAAGAGCGCAGTCAGGCTGGCGCACGCAGTGCGGAACGTCACATAACCGAACTCGCGGAACGGCGTGAAGAAATGAAACAGTTTCTCGTAGAACAGCCAGTACAACATTTACTGAATCTCGCCTATTACGGTGACCGCTCGCGGCGTGGCGCAGGCACTCGTGCCTGCCGCGTCGGCACTCATGCCGACGCTCCTGGACCGCGCTGAACAAGGGGCGAGACGAGTCTCGACCCGGCAGGCTGAAGCCTGCGCCACCTCGCTGCGTTGACGAAATCTGTCATTCAATTCTGCGGACCTCATTAGTTCGGCGGTGACAAAAACCTCTCCAGGGCGCGCTCGACCTGGGCGCCGCGTGAGCCCTTGAACAAAATCACGTCGCCCTCCCGGGCGATCTTGCGGAGTTGGTCGCCGGCAGCGGCGGCATCGTCGAAAAAAAACGCGGCGTCAACTGCTTGGCCCGATTCCCTGGCGGAATCCACCAGGTAACGGGCCGCGCCGCGTATCCCAACGAGCACATTAATCCCTGTCATCGCGACGTAACGGCCTACTTCGCGATGCAGGGTCTCAGACCAACGTCCGAGCTCGAGCATCTCCCCCAGCACGGCAATGCGCCGCTTGGCTGGCGTATCCCGGAGCACGTCGATCATCGCGCGCGCCGCGTCGGGATTGGAGTTATAGCAATCGTTCAAAATCAGAATTCCTTTGTGCCGGAGCCTTTGTCCGCGCATCGAGCCGGGTGAAAGCTGGCTCACCACGTCCGTGAGCTGCTCCGGACGGATGCCGTAGATTCCAGCCACGGCCATTCCCGCGAGCAGGTTCAAAACGCCATGACGGCCGAGGAATGAACTGGCGAACTCCGCGCTGCCGACGCGGAAGCGCACGCCCTCGGAGGCGCATTCCAGGTTCTCCGCGCGAACATCCGCGCCTGCGTTCAGGCCAAAGGTGATGGTCCGGCCAGGGTGCGCGTCGCGGAATCGGATCGCCAGCGGATCGTCGGCGTTCAGCACGGCGATACCGTCGGATGGCAGGGCCTCGATCAATTCGCGCTTCGCCGCCGCGATCTCTTCGATGGAATGGAAAGCTTCCATGTGCGCACGGCCCACGTTGGTGACCACGCCGATGCGCGGCTGCGCGATAGCGGATAACTCGCGGATCTCGCCGGCGTGATTCATGCCGATCTCGAGAACCGCGACACGCGCGTCCGCAGGTAGCCCCAGGATGGAGAGGGGCACGCCGACATGGTTGTTGAAATTCCCAATCGTCTTCCCAACCGGCATTCTCACCGCCAGCATGGCCGCGATTACATCCTTAGTAGACGTTTTGCCGGAACTGCCAGTGACACCGATTACCTCCCCGGCCCATTGCCGGCGCGCCCATCGAGCGATGTCCTGGAGCGCCGCGAGGCTGTCAGCTACAAGCAGAACCGGACCTTGCGCCGGCTGGTTGGCGATGGCCGCCACTGCGCCCTTTTGAAATGCTTGATCTATATAGGCGTTGCCGTCGTGATGGGGCCCACGCAGGGCGAAAAACAGATCTCCGGACACAATTGTGCGAGAATCGACACTCCAGCCGGTGATCGGCGCGTCCACCGCCGCCGGAACTCCAATCACAGCGCCAATTTCGCTCACTCGAAACTCCACCGGGTACCCATTCAGCAATTCAATCGCCGATAGTCCGTGGCGCAGGCACTCTTGTCTGCCGGGTCGAGACTCGTCTCGACCCTCGTCCTCGCGCGTCCACCGTGCGCCGGCATGAGTGCCGGCGCGGCAGACTGAGAGTCTGCGCCACGACTAGCCACGGCCAAATCCCATACTCTGCAAGACCTCACCAGTTACTTCGCGATCGTCAAAGTGTATGACGCGATCCTTAAAAACTTGATACGGCTCATGCCCTTTTCCCGCCAGAATCACGATGTCGCCCGGTTTCGCCTCTTTGAGCGCGGCGCGGATGGCCTTGGCGCGGTCGGGCTCGACAATATGCGGCGTGTCGAAGCGCCGCAACCCCACCAGTGCGTCGTTGATGATGGCGAGCGGATCTTCCGAGCGCGGGTTGTCCGAGGTTAGAACCACGAAGTCGCTCGCCTCGCCTGCCGCCATTCCCATCAGAGGCCGCTTCGACCGGTCGCGGTCGCCGCCGCAGCCGAACAGAGTGATGACGCGCTTGGGACCCAATTGCCGCGCGATCGCGATGACGTTGCGCAGCGCGTCGTCCGTGTGCGCGTAGTCCACTGCGACCATGAAGGGCTGCCCCTGATCGACGCTTTCAAATCTGCCGGGCACGCGCCGGCAGTCCGCGATTCCCGCGGCGATCGTTTGCCAGTCCAGACCGTAGCTCAACGCTGCGCCGCAAGCGGCCAGGATGTTATACGCGTTAATTTTACCCACGAGCGCCGAGCGAAGCCGCTGTTTCCGGCCGTCCTGCTCTACCGTGAAGCGTAGCCCTTCGAAATCCGATTCCAGTTCCGATCCGCGGAGGTCGGCCCCCTCCTCGAATCCATACTTGACCACCTGGCCGGCGGGATGAATCTCGCGCCCATACGGGTCATCGCTGTTGAGCACGTTCCAAGGCGGCGGAGGCGCGCCCTCGGGCTCGAACAGCAACCGTTTGGCCGCGAAATAAGCTGGCATATCTACGTGGAAATCGAGATGATCGCGCGTCAGATTGGTGAAGACGGCGGTGTGAAAGTCGATCCCGTAAACCCGGTCGAGCGCCAGCGCGTGGGACGAGACTTCCATGCTGGCGTGCGTGCCGCCGGCCTGTTCCAGAGCGTGGAAAATGCGATACAAGTCCAGCGACTCCGGCGTTGTGTTCACGGCCGCGTGCGCTTCTCCGGCCAGCCGGTATTCGATGGTTCCCACCAGCGCCGTCGTCTTTCCGGCCGCGCGCAGTACCGCGTCGATCAGATAGGTCGTCGTGGTTTTTCCGTTCGTTCCAGTCACGCCCGTCAGTCCCAGCCTCTCGTCTGCCCTCTCATAAAAATTGCGTGCCGCGAGAGCCAATGCCCTGCGGCCGCGTTCCACTTCGATCCACGCGCCTCGAAATCCAGCCGGCGCGGGAAGCTCGCTCGCCACCGCGATCGCGCCCTTGTCGATTGCGGCCTGTGCGAACTCACGCCCATCCGCTCGCGATCCCGGAAAGGCGAAGAACAAAAATCCCGCCTCCACGCGGCGGGAGTCGTACTCTAACCCCGTCACTTCGATTCGCAGCAGGTTTCCGCTGAGCTCCGTGCGAAGCGGAACTCCATGGAGGACCTGTTCCAGCGTCATGACGCCCGAGTCAACGGCCAAATTGAACGCGAACACTCTGCCCCACCGGCAGAATGGCGCCAGGCCCGGGAATCTGCGCGCGCGCAATTCCACCACCAACGAATTCCAACGGAAGCCCCAGCGCCGCCGACTGTTCGATCACATCCCGCAAAGTCTTGCCTTGAAAATTGGGCACACGCGGGCCATCCAGGTCCTTCACGGGCTGTGCGTGACCTCCCGCTAAAAAAGCCCGCTGGTCCGAAGCGCTATCTGCGGAAGCTGCCGGTCGGTCGTCGGCAGCAACGGCATCTCCCGCTTGGACCAGCGGGGGAGGGATGGAAGAACCTAGACCAGCGATCGCCACGTCGTTTTCATCGGCCAGATCGCCGTCTTCGGAGGGTTGCATCTCGGGTAAATCTTTCGGCACGTCCAGCATGCGCAGCGCGGCGGCTGTGACTTCGCGGAACGCGGGCGCCGACGTGGGACCTCCGTAACCGGAGATCCCCTCGGTGCCGTTCACGGTCACCACCACCACGATGGCCGGATTCGTTACCGGCGCGAAACCCATAAAGGACGCGTTATAAGAGTGCGTATATTGGCGTGCGCGATAGTCGTAAATCTGCGCCGTTCCCGTTTTGCCCGCTGTCGTGTAGCCCAAGATGCGAGCGTATTTGTGTCCGGTGCCGTAAGGCTTGAGCACAACGCTCTCCATCATGCGCCGCATGGTGATCGCAGTGTCCGGCTTGAGCACGCGAACTGGTTGCGCCACGGGCGTCTCCAGCGTCAATCGAGGCTTCACCAGGAAGCCTCCATTGGCGATGATCGAACAGGCCTGCGCGAGCTGCAGCGCCGTCACTCCCAGCTCGTGCCCCATGGCCACGGAGCCGATGGAGCTTTTCTCCCAACGCCGCAACGGCCGAAGCATGCCGCCCGACTCACCCGGCAGCGGGATGCCGGTCTTTTTGCCGAATCCGAATCGCCGGACGTACTCGTACATATTTGCCGGCCCGACCCGCAAGCCGATATTGATCGCCCCGATGTTGCTCGATCGCGCCAGGACGTCTTCCATCGATAGCGACCAGTAGCGCCCGTGATCGTGGATGGTGCGCCCAAACAGCGTGATGCTCCCGTTTCCGCAAGGGATCACCGATTCGGGCCGAAGGTGCGTGGTTTCAAGCGCCGCTGCGAGCGTGATCACCTTGAAAACTGAGCCCGGTTCGAAAGGCGCCGCCACCGCGAGATTCTCACGCGCTGACGTCTCCTCAGGCTTAGCAGGCTCATTCGGATCGAAGGACGGGTAGTTGGCGAGCGCAATGACGTCTCCGGTCTTCGGATCCATCGCAACAAAGCTGCCTGACTTGGCGTGGTGCTCTTCGACAATTTTCTTGAGCTCTCGCTCGCCCACGTATTGGATGCGCGAATCGATGGTCAGCTTGATGTCGCGGCCGGCTTGGGGCTCGCTGGCTACTTGCGAGTCGAAGCCGCGCTTCTGGACGTCGCTGGTGACGTGCAACTGGCCGGCATGCCCTTTCAGCGCGTCGTTCATGGACTGCTCGACGCCGCCGTTGCCCTTGCCCTCGAAATCCACGCTGCCGATCACGTGCGCCGCCAGCGACTTGTTGGGATAGTAGCGCTGGCTCTCCATGCGAAATTCGATCCACTCCAGCTTCAAGTCCCGCAGGCGCTTGGCTTCCTCGCGCGTGATCTTACGCTTCACCCAAAGAAACCCGCGCTTGTTGCCGCCGGCCGATTGCATTCTCGCGAGCAGCTCCTTTGCATCCAGGTTGAGGATCGCCGCCAGGATGTTCGCAGCCATTTCCATGTCCACGATCTTGCGCGGGTCGACACAAATGGATTCGGTCGCGAGGCTCATGGCCAGGCGTTGGCTGTATCGGTCCAGAATGGCGCCGCGCGGCGCCTGCAGTTCGACAACTTGCTGCTGCTGTTGCAGCGCCAGTTTCTGATAGGCGGTGTGCTGCACGATTTGAAGCTGGATCAGGCGCATCACGATCAGCAGGGCCCACACGAACGCCAGGCGGGCCAGCCAATGCACGCGTCTTGTATCCAATGTGCCCATCGCCAATTCCCGTTTCGAGGCCTACTCCTTAGCTGCCGGAGCGGTTGTGCTCCTGGATGCGCGCAGCGTCGAATCCTTCCCCTCCAGGCGAACCACTCTCTGCGGCGCCGGATCCACGAATCGTTGGATCCTGGCCAGCTCTTCCAGACGCGCCGGATTCATGAGCCTGGACTCCTGAAGCTCGAGTGAAGCGCGCTCCAGGTCCAAGCGGCCCTTCTCCTGACGCAGTGTCTCGATGCGGTAGCCCGCCACCAATCCGTATAAACTCGGCAGCAGCAAGCCCATCACCAGCATCGCGACCGCCAGCGTGGAGCCGATCAAACTCCAGCAGACGCGGTGCGCGGCGGGGTCCACTTCGCGCGCCACGCCCGCGTTGTCGATGCGCTTCATATAGAAATAGACATCTTCGTTGGGGAAGAAGGGCACCGCGTACGGTTCCTCCAGTTCCAGCGCGCGCGACCTAGGCGCGGCTTGTTGCGCGCCTTTCGCCATGATCCAATCGAATATCGTTGCCAGCGTTGCCATGTGTTCGTTCCCGACCTACTGCAGCTCCAGCGCCCGGAGTTTCGCGCTCCGCGATGGAGGGTTATTGACTGTCTCCTCTGGTGCCGGCCTGACCACGTGCTTGGTGAGTATCCGTGCTCTTCCCGCGCGGGCCAAAGCCTGAAAACTGCGCTTTACTTTGGTGTCTTCGAGCGACATGAACGAAATGGCGACAATCCGTCCGCCGCTCTTTACCAAGTCCGGTGCAACTTCCAAAAATCTGTCCAATTCGCCTTGCTCGTCGTTCACGGCCAGCCTGAGTGCCATAAACGTTTGCGTGGCGGGGTGCAATTTGCCCGTTCGGGGCACGACCTCCTCGATCACTCGCGCCAAATGCCGCGTAGTGTGAATTGGCCGCGCCCGAACGATTGCCCGGCTGATTTTCCGTGATCTCCTTTCCTGGCCGAACCGATAGATCAGGTCGGCCAACTGTTTTTCTTGACTGAAATTCACAATCTCGTCCGCGGTTGCGTCCTGGCTGCGATCCATGCGCATATCCAAAGGTCCATCCGCCATCAATGAAAAGCCGCGCTCCGGTTCCGTGAGTTGATAACGGCTGACGCCCAAGTCGGCGAGCAGGCCGTCCACCCGTTCGACGCCAAGCGCCCGAAGCGCAGCGCCGAGGTTTCCGAACGATCCGGGGTGATAACGGATCCGGTCCGTCCATTGCGCGGTATTGCGTTTCGCTAACTCGAGCGACTCCGCATCGCGATCGTTCGCGATTACGAAGCCCGTGGTCAACCGCGCCGCGATCGCCGCGGTATGTCCGCCCAGGCCGGCTGTCGCGTCCAAATAAATCCCCTCCGGCCGTGGGGCCAGAAATTCCAGACATTCGCCGAGCATCACGGGTACGTGCATACATGGCCGTTACACGAACCCTTTCCGGGCCGCCGCCAGGTTGGCTTCATCCAGGTGGCCCTCCGCCGTCTTCAGTTGCGCGTCGTACTCGGCCTTGGAATAGAGATTGATGCAGCCTTCCGGCGTGACATCCATCCAGACCTCTTGCCCTTCGATACCGAGCAGGCGCCGCAAATTCGTGGGAATCATCACGCGGCCACTTTGGTCGACCTTCGCGTCGTCGCCATAGTGGCGCGCGGTAATGGACAACGACTTGGCCAGCAGCGGATTCTCCAGCGCCAGTTCCGCCAGACGCTTCAGATTTTCCTTCCAAAGCAAAATGGGGTACAGTCTAGCTATGCGCTTGTCCGTTGTAGTCGCAAACAACCTGCTGTCCGGCAAGCTTGCAATGTACTCTTGGAGGTTGACTGGTACCTTGAGGCGGCCTTTTTCGTCCACATGGGCTGAGTAGGCACCGAGAGGCGGTTCTGACACGTGTTTTTGCTGGCCGGACACTTTAGTACACTTTAAGACACTTTTAGTAACATTTGCAAGGATTATTTTGCCCTTACCTCCAGCCGGTGAATGGCTTACGGGCACACCACTAGCGCTGGTGGCTTCTGATCGATGAACCCGAATCTGTACGATTTGGACCCTGGTCCCGAGTCCCCGGACTTGGTGCGGATGATCGTCGAAATCCCCAAAGGATCGACCAACAAGTACGAGTACGACGGAAAACTGGGCCTTTTCCGCTTGGATCGGGCACTGTATTCGCCGGTGCACTACCCCGGCGACTATGGCTCAGTTCCGGGACTCTGGCGGACGACGGTGACCCTATGGATGTGTTGGCCCTGGTGGAGCAGCCCAGCCTTTGCGGCTGCATGATCGAGGTCCGGCCGATCGGGATGCTGAACATGATCGACCAGGAGCAGACCGACCAGAAGATCCTGGCCGTGCCGAACCGGAACCCGCGCTATGACGAGGTCCACAGCATGGAGCAGATCTTCCCGCATGTCCGCCGCGAGATCGAGCATTTCTTCAATATTTACAAGGAGTTGGAGGGCCGGGAGACGGCGATGCTGGGCTGGGGCCGTCCGGATGAGGCGCACAAGGTGATCGCGGCGAGCCGGGCGACTACCTGTCGCGAAAATCATAAGACGTTGCGATGAGTCTCTGTTGGCAAAACGGTGGCGGAGGAGGATGCGATTTTCGCTCCAGGATCAGCGCATGGTACTCCCGGTCGTTTTCGTCTAAAAGGTAAAGGCTGTCTCCGGCATCGGCTTTGGGCTCTATGGGAACCCTAATTGTACCGATTGTAAAGCGCGGTTTCCGGCGGAAGGATTGCAGGGGGCGCGCTGTGAAGATCCCGAGTTGGCTGTCGATCACATAGATCTGCCTAGCGCGATCTTTCTCAACGGAAGTTATGACGGCTCGATGAAAATAGTGAGGCTTCGCTTGCAGGGTACCAATCAGAGCCAGAGCAGTGATCGTAACCGTGCTCTGGCGCATTGCTCACTACACTACCACGAATGGGTGCTCACAAGTGCTCTTGTTCGGTCGGTACACTAAAGGTTTGGAAGAGACACATGCGAAGAAATAACACCGGAGCTCGCACTGCGAAATCGTCCGCCCTGCGGACCGAGGACTATTTTCGCGAGCGCGCTGCGCGGGGCAGTGTCGCGAAGGCAAAACGAATCCTGAAGCGCGCCGGGAAGGGCCAGCATCCCCTGCCCGGCGACGAAATTTGAGCCTCGCTCAGAACGTGAGCTTGGCGGCCAGGCTCTCAATCCGCCGCTAAGCGCGCTCGGGAGGTGAGGGCCGTAGGCTCGCAGGAACTCTGCGTAGCTCGCTTCAAGCAACGGGTTTCGCCTCATCCCGCTTGCCTTCGGCCAGCAGACCGGCCCCCAACGCCCCCGCAGTCTCCGCCGTACAGCGATCGCCCGGGGCACCACCCTTCGCCGCGCCGCGAGCGGCTCTCCGCTTGGAAAGGCCTAACACTTCCGATTAGGCCAGGTTCATATCTGGCCCCCCGAATTGGTGTACGCAAAATGCTAACATATATGCATCAACGTGATTAGCCAACGTGGACTGAGGATGCTGCTGGAGGGGAAGTCCAAGGATGTGGTGAAGGAGGCAATCGAATGGTACAAGATCGCACGCGCCTCCCGCTGGACAGGCCTGGAAGACGTTCGCCGGCATTACCCGTCCGCGGATCAGGTTGGCCACGTTCTAGTTTTCGATATCAGGCATAACAGGTACCGCTTGATCGCCACTGTGGAGTACCGGAAGCAGAAGATCTACTTGAAGGCCTTGCTGACTCACAAGGAATATGATCGGGAGGAATGGAAGAGATGGGTGTAAGTACGCTCAACCCCGCCAAATATGGCCGGCTTTGTGCCGATGCCGTGCCGAAGATCATCGACAGCGATGAGGAGTTTGACCGGATAGTCGCAAAAATGGAGGAGTTGGACCGGAAAAGGAACCCCACTCCGGAAGAGGAGGCTCTTTCCGCCCTGCTCATGAAGCTGATCCAGGATTACGATGACAGCCATTATGAGCTACCGCAGGTCGCGCCGTACAAGCTCGTCTTGCATCTCATGGAGCACAAGGGCCTCCGCCAGGCCGATCTGCTGCCAGTGTTCGGATCGCGCAGCGTGGCGTCGGAAGTCCTTCGCGGCAAACGCGAAATCAGCAAAGCTCACGCACGCAAGCTCGCCGATTTCTTCCATCTTCCCGCGGACCTGTTCATCTGAGCGACGCCATCGTGAATTGCGCGCCCCGGCGACGAAATTTGAGCGCGCTCAGAACGTAATCTTGGCGGCCATCTGCAACTGCCGCGGGGTGCTGGCGATGTTCGTGACCACGCCCGCCGAGCTTAACCCGATGGTCGTTCCGGGCGTGCCCAGGATCTGAAGATTGAGCGCGTTGAACGCCTCGAAACGAAGCTGGATGGCCAGGCGCTCCCGGAGTGGGATGTTCTTGATCAGAGAGAAATCCAGATTGTAGAATGGCTCGTTCCTGACAAGACCGCGGCCGGCGTTACCGAAAGAACCTGCCGGGGACACGAAAGCGGCCGGATTATACAAGCAGTTGATTGTCCCGACAGGAATCGTTACTCCATTGACTGTGCAGTCGCTGCGAGGATTGCCCACCAGGTTCGGCCTCGAATAGCCGGTCACCGTTCCGCCATTCCCGGAGATGTTGGCAACGTCGCCATTCACCACCAAGTTGAGCGGCTGGCCCTTGCGCGCGAGGAAAACGTAGTTGGCCTCCCAGTTGCCCAGAACGTAGGAAAGCGGGCCGTGATTCAGCCAGTGTTGCCCATGCCCGAAGGGCAGTTCGTAGGTTGTGCTCCAAGTGAGAAGCTGGGGAATATCATAGCCCGACGGTCCGTAATTCTGATGGATCGCGAAGTAGTTTTGAACCGACGATCCGCCGCTCCCGGCGCCGTTCTCGACGTTGAAATAGCCGCTGCTGGTGTCCAGCGATTTCGACCAGGTATAAGACAACAACGTCTGCAATCCCTTGGAGAAGCGTTTCTGGAACTTCACCTCCAGCGCATTGTAGTTTGACCAGCCAATACTCTGCGAATAGGTCCAGTTCGGCACCATGAACGGGATCGCCTTCAAAGCGTCGATGGCGGCGTTCGGGGTGCCGTTGGGCGATGCCTGGCGGGCGGCGTTGGCCTTGCCGCTGTAATCGAGCCTCGAGTTATGACTGCCCACGTAAGCGACCGAGAGCATCATATCTCCGGCGAATTGCCGTTGGATCTCCGCGCTGTATTGCTGGGAGCGCGGATTCTTGTAGTTCGGATCGTTCGTGAACCCGCCTCCGGCCGATGTCCAGGGGCTGGCGGCTACCACCGGGTTCGGGAAGCTACCTTCAATGTTCGTAATGAACTGCAAGGGATTGCCCGGGCCGTTGGGCCAGACGCCGCCAACCGCCACATTTGCGCTTTGTGTACCGATGCCCGTCGTCCAGGGCCAAGTGGGGCCTTCCACCGTGTTCTGCGCATATTGACTGCGCGCCGAAACCGTGTCGTAGAACACTCCGTAGCCAGCTCGGAGCACCGTATTCCTCATGAAACCCCAGGCGATCCCAACGCGGGGGGCGATGTTGTCTCTTACCGCGGGAGGAGCGACACTTTGTTCGCCCGTAAGTATGATGTGGTCGTTAAACGGCACGCTCGATAGTCCGCCTGGAACGCAGGGATCGACAAACGGAGTACCGCAGGCGCCAACCGAGGAAGCGCCGATCAGCCACTTCTGGTTGAACAGGTCCAGGCCATTTGAGAGGCGATTGTTCAGGGGCGTGATCTTAGTCAGATAGTCATCGCGCAGTCCCCAGTTGATGGTGAAATTGGGCTTGATCTTCCATTCGTCCTGCACGTAACCGGCCCAAACATTGAATCGGAAGAATACTTGAGCATACTGGGGCAATTGGCCGGTATAGCTGTTAGGCAGGCCTAATAACTCCGAAGCCAGCGAATTTCCGGTCTTGGCGGCGCCGATGTTGCTGGTTTGGGCGTCGGCGAAGCCGTACGACTGGAACAGGTTGTTCTGCAAGCGATTCACGTAGATGAATTGCGCGCCGGCCTTGATGTTGTGATTGCCTTTGATCCAATTGATGCCAGCGTCCCAGTTCACGCCCGGATTCCCACGGTCGGAGAGGCCGCGCTGTCCTGTGTCGGAAGTGAAGTAGGGAGTGGCGAGAGTAGTTACCATTCCGCCATACTGTTCCACATTCTTGAAGCCAGCGCTGGTCGCCGGCCCCGTTCCGGCGGTCGCCGCGGCTTGATTGAAGACGTAAGGCTTCAAGACCGCACCGCCGCGCACGTCGAGAATCAGGTTCGGCCGGAAGATGTGAGTCCAACCGCCGCCAAAATTGTAAGCATGGTAATCGGAAGGAGTGGTTTCCGCGGCTCCGGATACCGGCGCCACATCACTCACCCACATTTGCGACAGCCGGCCGAATACCGCGTTTCTTTCGCTGAAGGTATGATCGACACGAAGCTGCCAAGCGTTGTTGGTGTCAACTTGCGGCCGCGTCTCCAGGTAATTGTTGCCGCCGGACAACGGAAAATTCGACGGACGCAGGTAAGCCTTCAGATACGACTGCATGGCCGTTGAGATCGAACTGGGAGAAACGGTATTGCCGTTGAAAGGCGTCACCGTGCACTTCCCGCCTGAGCATGTGGTCGAAGACGGATTGTAGATCTGGTTGGTGTAGAACGAATGCGAAAAATCCCCGTTCAACTCATCTGCCGTCGGGACCAGGGACAGCGTAAGTGGAGCTTTGCTGTAGCGCCAGCCCTCATAAGCCGTGTAGAAAAAGGTCTTGTTCTTGAAGATGGGGCCTCCGGCGGCGCCGCCAAATTCATTCTGGTGATACGCCACGGGCGGGGCCGGCGTCGTGGGAAGCGATCCGGGGCCGCAGCGGGCCGGATTGCAAAAGTCCGTGAATGGATTGCGCGCGTCGAAGGCGTTGTTCCGCACGAATTCCCAGCCGGCGCCATGAAAGCTGTTGGTCCCCGACTTGGAAACCAGGTTGACGACTCCTCCCAACACGCCGCCAAACTCCGTCTTTTCGTTATGCGACTGTACCTTGAACTCTTCCACGGCGTCAATGATCGGCTCGACGCCATAAACTGAGCCGCGGAAGTCGGTGTTAATGATTCCGTCGAGATAATAGAGCACGGAACGGTTCTGCTGTCCATGCAGAGAGACCTTGAAGAAGGCCGTATTCGGGATTCCCGTGATGCCCGCGTCCTGGAACCCGACGCCGGATCCTTGCGCCGTGGAAACGGGATTGGCGCCGGGTGTGAGAATCAGCAACTGCGTAAAGTTGCGGCCGTTGAGCGGGAGTTCTTTCAGGGCCTGTTCCGCGATCACTGTACCCAATTCAGTGGTGGATTGCTGCAGCAGAGGCGCTTCCGCGGTGACCGTGACCGTGTCGGCGACGTTGCCTACGTCCAGGACCAGGTTCTGCGTCAGCGTCTGGTTCACCGTGATTTCAAACTGGGGAACCTGCGCCGTCTTGAAGCCGGGATTTTCCACGCTCAGCGCGTACTGACCGGGCTGCACGTTGATGAACACGAAGTAACCGCTGGCGTTGGATTGCGTCTGGCTGAGTATCTTGGTGCCCAGGTTCGTCAGCTTGACGGGCGCGTTGGGAACTGCGCCGCCTGACTTGTCCGTGACGGTTCCGTTTATTTCACCGGTTGCTCTTTGCCCATAGATGCTACACGCGGAAAAAAGCGCGATAGCTGTACCGAGCAGGAGCGTACTGATCGGCGAGCGTTGGAATAGCATGGTTTGCCTCCTGGATAGTCAGTACTTTAACGTTAACTGACCCTATGGGCCGTGTCAAGGGTTTTCGTCGCCGCGCCTCTAAGATCCCTGCATCTCGTCCCCGCGCTTACACTTGGGTTATCTGAGGCTGAGCTTTACGATCGACGCCGCGGCCATGAACTTTACCGCATCATGCGAATCGGTGAGATCCAGCTCGAGTTTGGGAATCGTGTCTTGATTGCCACATTGGCCGAGCGCTTTGGCCGCGGCCGCTTTCACTATCCAGTTCTTGTCTTCCGAAGAGGTGCGTTCGAGCAGGCGCAGCGTCTCGGCGTCACATTCGGTCACGAGCAATGTGACTGCCAGCGCTCGTCCGCCGGCCGAACTATCTTTGAATGCCTGCTCTGCGGCAAGGATCCCGATATTGAATGGCCCCAGCAGCGCGCCCGACGCTTCCTTGAAGCCCATCATGGCCAAGGCCTTGGGATCGCGTATTTTGCGCTTAGCATCGCGCATGGCGCCGCTCACCACGCCTTCCGACGCCTTCTGCTGGCCGGTCAAGACGTCTTCGATCAGGTCGCGGCCGCTTCTGTCGCCCATCTCCCACAAGGCTTTGGCAGCGGCGAACGCTACTTCGCCGGAGACGTCATCGAGCGCGGATTTTAGCGCCGGGAGCGATTGCTTGGATTTCATCTGACCCAGCTCGGCGGCGGCCGTCTGGCGAACCAACGGTTCCTTATCTTGTAACGCCTGCTCGATCCGCGCCACTGCATCCGGCGCCAGCCCAATGGATGCCATCGCGGTGATGGCTTGCCTCCGTCTGTCGGGATTCTTGTCATCCAGACCTTGCTTGAGGACGTCCCAGGCGGTTTTGTCGGGCTGGGCCAGCAATAATGCGGCCGGCAGCAACAACGCGATTGCAAGTTTCGTGCGCATGGTTACCAGAATATACCGGACAGCGTCTTGTACACTGAAGTTGGACACTATGCTGAAATTCACTTTCTCCATTTTCGCAATTGCCGGTAGTCTACTCGCGCAGGTACAGCAGTTCGAGGCGAAGCTGCCGGCGCCTTTCGCGACGCCATCCTCCGACAATCGCCCCAGAGTGGTGGCTCGCCCGGATGGCGCGCAGTTACAGGTTCCGCATGGATTCGAGATCGAAGAGTATGCAACCGGCTTCAACACGCCGCGCTTCATGTACACGGCGCCGGGCGGTGAGATCATCCTGAGCGACAGCTCCGCCGGTGCGGTCTATGTTCTCGTAGACAAGAACAAGAGCTACAAGAACCCGGAGCGGAAGAAGATTCTCGAAGGACTCACCCGGCCGTATGGGCTGGCGATCTGGAAGGATTATCTCTACGTCGGCGAACAAACGTCGGTCAAGCGCTACAAATACGACGCGAAGAACATGACCGCCGGCGCCGGCGAAGAGATCGCTTCCTACAAGGATTTCACGGCCGGCCACTGGACGCGCAGCCTGCTGTTCGATCGCAAAGGCGAGAAGTTATACGTGGGAGTCGGTTCGGGTTCGAACGTCAATACGGGCGAGGATCCGCGGCGCGCCGCCATCAACCGCTACAATCCGGACGGAAGCGGGCATGAGATTTATGCATCGGGGACGCGCAATCCGATCGGCATCCATTGGTATCCAGGCACGGACACGCTATGGGCGGCGGTGCAGGAGCGGGATGCGCTGGGCGACGATCTGGTGCCGGATTTCTTCACGCACATCCAGCAAGGCGCGTTCTATGGCTGGCCGTATGCCTATGCCGGTCCGAACGAGGAGCCGCGCCATGCAGGTGACCGGCCGGACCTGGTGAAGAAGACCATCCCCGGCGACATCCTGCTGCAATCGCACGTGGCGGTGCTGGACTTCATGTTTTACACCGGCAAGCAGTTCCCGGCGGAGTATCAAGGCGGCGCTTTCCTGGCGCTGCATGGCTCGTGGAATCGCTCGAAACGCGTCGGCTATTCGGTGGCGTTCGTTCCGTTCAAGGACGGCAAGCCGAGCGGTCCGGTGCGGGATTTCATGACGGGCTGGATGATTGCGC
>WNFJ01028459.1_pt1 | contig 49026 bp, 52 predicted proteins | sample 5400461 | NCBI WGS metagenome assembly WNFJ01 (sample SAMN13153349, study PRJNA577476) | soil metagenome | isolation source: 115 cm saprolite on Douglas fir-dominated hillslope | place: USA:California | collected 2013-09-17
CAAAGAGGGACGGTGGGCTCGCATCCTGCAGGTCTTGCAACGAGCAGAGGTGCCCATCACTTCCTCTGCTTGAGCTTATTAAGTGTCGCTGTAGTACTAGCTCTCCCGCACGCGGAACAAGAACGTCCTGGTGAGTGCTGCCGTAAAGTGCTGAACCGTCATGCCTGCCAGGTCGGCTGTGCGGCAGACGTAATACTCCTGATCGGTGCAATCGACGGCGAAGACACCCGCGAAACGAAAGCGCACTGTGCAATTGTGGGCCTTGAGGATGCGCATCAGGCGGGCCTCGGTCAGGGGTGCTCTGGCTGGGCGGGAACGCCAGAGAGGATGGAGGAAGGACATGGGAAGACTCTTTGAGAGACGAGACGAGTGGACAAACGAGGATGCAACGAAGAGGAGGGCGCAGAGCGTCCCGTGATTCTTCCTATCGGCGCCGCCGCTCATTTCTGAAGGGGACCAACGCCACCCCCACGCCTCGAGAACTCGTGCTATACTGCTGGAAGCAGGTGTGTTCTCGAACGAAGGAGCAGTCCGATGCGCGATGACCGGATCGACCGGTTTCCCGTGGGCAGCCGGGTACGACTGGAAGAGCTGAGTCGCGACCCCTATCCGGTGCTCAAAGCCCTCCAGGAGCGCGAGCCGGTCTCCTGGGTTCCTGAGCTGCAGGCTTGGTTCGTCACCCGGCGGGCCGACTGCCTGGCCATCCTGCTGGACAGCGCGACCTACAGCGTGGCCTCCAGTGCCTCCCTGCTCGAAGACACGCTGGGCCAGACCATGCTCAGCACCGACAGAGCCAGGCAGCGCCAGCTCCGGCAGCCCTTCAATGGGTCCTTTGCCTCCAGGCAGGTACACGCCCACATGGCCGCTCCCTTCGCGGCCTACGTCCACCACCTGATCGATGCATTCGCAGCGAGAGGACAGGTGGACCTGAAATCTGCCTTTGCGGACCCGCTGGCGCTCTGGACGGTGCTGACAGTGCTCGGGCTGCCTATCCACGACTTCCCCACTGTACGCGACTGGTTCACCGACATCGCCCATGCGCTGGGTAACTTCGTCCGTGACCCCAAGGTGCGCGAGCGCGGACGGGTTGCCGCCTCCGCATTCGGCGCATATGCCGCCGCGCACCTTGAGCGGCTGAGGCGGGAGCCAGACGACTCCGTCCTCGCGGCGGTTGCTTCCTCTGGCGATCTCTCCGACGAGGAGATTATCGCGGCGGCGCGCGTCATCGTCTTCGGAGGACTGGAGACCACGTCAGCCATGCTGGCCAACACCCTGTGGGCCCTGCTCAGTCACCCGGCCCAACACGTGGCAGTGCGAGCCAACCTGGATCTACTCCCCCAGGCCATTGAAGAAGCGCTGCGCTGGGAGCCACCCGTGCAGAGCTGCACACGCTTTGTGACGCGCCCGGTTGTCGTGCAGGATGTCGCCCTCTCCCCGGGCGAGATGGTGCAGTGCATGGTGGGGGCTGCCAACCGGGACCCGCAGCACTTCACGGACTCTGATCTCTTCGACTTGCGGCGCACCAACGCCAGGGATCACCTCTCCTTCGCCATCGGCAAACACTTCTGCCTGGGAGCCGCGCTCGCCCGGCTGGAAGGGGAGATCGGGCTGCGCATCCTGCTGGAGAGCTTGCCGGGATTACGTATGGACCCGGCGCAGCCAAGCAGACCGCGAGGGCATGAATTCCGCTCGCCACCCACACTGCATGTGCAGTGGGATACGGTCTAGGAGAGTCAACCAATACAGCGACAGGGAAGACCAACCGGGAGTGAGCGGATTCTTCCTGGATAGGTAGCAACGCATCAGGTGCGAGAAACGAGGAGAAAGGAATGAGTTTTGCCGACGGGATGCTGACCGAGGACCTGGACCCGCTGCGCCAGCGCCTGCTTTCCCACCCGCTCTGGACGGGCATCGAGCAGGGCACGCTGCCGCTCGAGACCCTGCGCGTCTTCGCCCTGCAGGACTGGTGGCTGGTGCGTGAAGCGTATCGTCTCGATGCGCTGGCCGTGGCCGAGATGCCCGACCTCGACCTGCAAGACTTGTTGCTCGCCAAACTCGTGCCCAAGATCGGCGGGTACCGCCTCCTGCTGCGCTTTGGGGAAGCGCTGGGCCTTTCACCAGCCGATTTTGATGCGGCGGAGCCGCTTGCGGGCTGCATGGCGCTCATCACCTTCTTCTATTGGATGCTGGCCTACGGCTTGGTCCCGGAGAAAATCGCCGCCGTGAGCGCCAGCGAAGACATCTTCATCCAGATTTGCGCAAGAATCGGACCGGCGCTGATGCGCCACTATGGGATGAGCGCCGAGCAGGTGGCCTTCTTTACGGCTCATGAGGAGATCGGGGAGCAGGTCACGCCCATCGATGCGCTTTTGCTGGCCCGCTACGATACAGCGGAAGATCGCCAGCGCATCACGCGGGCCGTGCGCCTGAGCCACGAGTTCGAGTTGCTGTTTTACGATACCGTGATGGCAATCCCGCGCTCCGAACCGTGATCGGGAGCAGAGCGTCCCTCTGAACCAGAAACACCTGCTTTAATTCCTACCCCAGGTGCTGAGCAAGTATGAGAGCAATTGCCGATCCGCCTGTAGAGAAAAAGAATAAGAAACATGTTGGCTTGAAGCTAACTCAGGCGGGGGTATCATCGCGAGAGGGATAGCGGGTAAAAGAAACAAACGTTCCTATGACGAAAACGGAAGTAGAGGCGTTACTGGAGGAATTCGACGAGGCCCTGGTGCAGGCCTTCCCTGGTCCAAAACCGATGAGTGTGCTCCTGGTCGGAGGAGCGTGCTTACTCTTGCAAGGGATCACTGCTCAACCCACCGACTCCGTGGAGGTCATTATTTTTGAGATGCTGGGCAGCCCGGAGCGCACCCTCATCTTCCACTCGCCGATCGCTGACAAGATTCGCCGCATCATCAGAGAGATCGGAAAACGCCGCGGACTCAAAGGCGAGCGTCAACAGTTCATCAATGATGATTCTGCGCCCTTCTTACTTGAACTCAGCGAGCACGAGCTTCCTCCGATGCTCCTGCTGAAAGCCTACCGCAAGCTGTATCTCTACGCCCCGAGGAATCTCGGCTATCTCCTGGCCTGCAAGCTCATGATAGGCAGACCCGAGAAAGACGGTGCCGATCTTGCTGTCCTGTGCCAGGTGCTTGCGATTCAGAACCGGGCACAGGCGCAGCAGATTGTGGACCGGTACTTCCCCTCACCTGTTCACCAAGCCAATCTTGAGCACTCGTCGATGCATTTCCTGGGCAAACTGCTCTCCATCTGGCTTCTTCCATCGATTTCTTGTAAATTGGAGGGAAGAAAAAGCAAGAATCGCGTGAGCTCGAAAGCCAGGAGATGTCTGATCAGGGGAACACACTTCCTCCTTTGAGAGTTTACCAATCCTGGCATTGGAAAGTGGCAGATGACGCCTCTTGTCAGAACAAGATGATGAAAAAGGGGAGGATGTTGTCTCGGGATGGAGTGGGTCATACCATGACGCCTGATCTGACCTGATTGTGAAGAGAAAGGAGCAAGAAGCATGATTCCTCCCACGAATCTCGACCTGTTCGCGGGAATTCCCGTCGCCGACTACGCGGCGGCGCTCTCGTGGTACGAACGGCTGCTGGGCTATTCGCCCACATTCTTTCCCAACGACAGAGAGGCCGTGTGGGAGCTGGCTCCGCATCGGTACGTGTACATTGTGCTGCGGCCGCAGCACGCTGGCCACACCATGCACACGCTCTTCGTCGATGACCTCGATGCGCTCGTCGCGCAGATAGCCGATCGGGGACTCGACCCTGTGGAGCGGGAAACCTACTCCAACGGCGTGCGCAAGATCACGTACCGCGATCCCGACGGAAACGAGATCGCATTCGGCGGCGCTCCACTGTAACCTGGTCAGTTGAAGATGCTCCAGATCCGACGTTACCGCTGCAAGAGTAACAGGCGACCTAGCGCCGGATTCGTGATGCGCTCTGGACACAGATGGCCCTGGAATTTCGTTTCCAGGGCCGGGATGCTTGCAGTCGTTCCTCAACACAAGTACATGGCTCATGACAGAAAGGAAGACGACCTATGACATCATCTCACCCAAGTCAACCAACGCTCATTTCCATTGCTCCTCGTTCTCTTGTCAGAGATATGGAGCAAGCCCTGGCCTTTTATGGACAACTCGGCTTTGTAACCACCTATCACGACGAGGGGTTTGCCATTGTCGAACGTGACGGGGTCGCTTTGCACTTCAATGCCTCTGACTCTGAAGACCCACCAAATGACCACGTGCTGGGTTGGATTGGCGTCACCAATATCGAGACATTGTATCAGCAGTATGTGCCGACTGGTGCTATTCAGTCTCCTCTCCAGGTTCAGCCCTGGGGGATGAAAGAATTTGTCCTCTGCGATCCTAATCGCCATCTCCTGATTTTTAGGGAAAGGATTCCTGTGACATCATCTCACCCGGGTCAACCAACGCTCATGTCAATTGCTCCTCGTATTCCGGTCGGAGATATGGAGCAAGCGCTGGCCTTTTATGCTCAACTTGGTTTTGCGACCACCACGCGTGACGGGGAGTTTGCCATGGTCGAACGAGATGGGATCAGTCTGCGCTTCAATGTGTCCGAAGGGCACTCGGTCTGTTGGATTGGCGTGACCAAGATTGAGGCGTTACATCAGCAGTATGTGCCGACTGGTGCCATTCAGTCTCCACTCACGTCTCAGCCCTGGGGCATGAAAGAATTTGTCCTCTGCGATCCTTTTCGGAACCTGCTCCTCTTTGGGGAAAGCATCCCCGAAGCGGAGAGCAGCACGCCACAAGGAGCGTGAGGACACCAGCGATGGAAACAGAGCCACCGAGAGAACCACTGGCAGAGATTCCGAGGCTTCGTGGACAACTGACGCCTGGGATCGTGCGCGTAGGAAACACCGTGCGCAGGCGCGCCCTATGGCAGTATCGCGTTTGTTCATGATCTTCTGGTCTTCTTGGTGGACCAGCGCTTCCCGTTCGCGCCGCGTTTTTTGGGGATGGATGAGCAAGGCCGCGAAATCCTGAGTTACCTGGAAGGAGAGATCTGGCCGGACAGTGGCTCCGGGCTCTCTGATGATCAGCTAGAGCAAGCGGCCAGGGCCATCCGGCGCTATCATGATGCTACGGTTGGATCGTCGTTGGCACAAGGCTCTGAGATTGTTGCCCATCACGACCTGGGACCACACAACACCATTTTTCAGGATGGGCACCTGGTTGGCTTCATTGATTGGGATGATGCAGCTCCTGGCACGCGGTTACGTGATCTGGCGAACGCCGTCTACAATTATGTCGATGTGAGCCATTGGTCCAACCAGGAGGCGAACGAGCAAGCGCGACGCATTCGCCTGATGTGTGTGGCCTATGGCTGGAACGATCCTATTACCCTCGTCAATGATTTCGAGGCTGATTTACAACAAGCGTTACGCAATCATGAGCAGGCTGGCCGCGCAGGGGCCATCAAGATCTTTGCCCAAGAGGTAGACTGGATGCGGAAGCTCGCGCAAGAGTTGCGGCTGGCGCTCCGGTAGCTCTCCGTTTTTTTTCACAAACTTGAGAGCTGACGCGAGCTTTTGTTTTTCTCCCTCCAATTGACAAGAGATCGATGGGAAAAGCCAGGTATGGAGGGATTTTTTCAGGTTTGAGGGCCAAACCTGCTCACTTGGTAGGGCATTTACCAGCTGTGCGCAGCACAGGTCTGCTTTGATTCGGTTGCTCTAGATTTTGGAGAAAACGTCATGCACGAGACTTACTATTCACTGTATCCAATAGGCTACCTTCACTCGCCTCTCAAGGATCGTGGAGCAGCCCCCAATCAGGGCCGCGAAGGCGCGCCCGACGCCTGGCTTGAGGTAGATGCAGCGGTGGCAGAGGGGTTGGGGGGGATTGCGGTGGGTGATGATCTGATCATGATTACCTGGTTGCACCAGGCTGAGCGCGACATCTTGAAAACGCATCCCCGCAATGACCAGACCAGGCTCCTGACCGGCGTCTTCGCGACCCGGTCTCCCGATCGACCCAATCCCCTGGGCTTGCACCGGGTGACGGTCCGGGAAATCGCTGGCAACAGAGTGAAAGTGGGACCGATCGAAGCGATTGATGGAACGCCGGTCGTCGATATCAAGCCCATGCTTTCAACGTCAGCAGACTCCTAGTGGTAGTCTGTGAGCAAAGAAGCAAAAAGGAGGAAACGGTATGACTGAACACCCGATGGAGACGACGTTGCGCACTGCTCTGTGGCGGCAGTTCGGCGCGGCCATCGAGATGCTTGAAAACGCCCTGGTGGCCTGCCCCGCCTCGCTGTGGCAAGAGCGCCTCTGGAGCGACCCCCCGCCACCGGAGTTCCCGCCGCAGTTCGCGGAGTTCTGGTATGTCACCTTTCACGCGCTGGTCTGGCTCGACATGTATCTCTCAGGCGTCCCGGAGGAGGAATTTGCCCCTCCCGCTCCCTTTGCCCAAGGGGTGCTCGATTCCCGAGAGGCGCTGCCCGCACGGCCCTATACCAGGGAGGAACTGCGCGCCTATCTCGCGTCTTTGCGCCAGAAGTGCCACACCCAGCTTCTGCGACTTTCGGACGAGCAGGCGCGCCGGCCCGTCGAGTATCCATGGTCAGCGGGGCAGTCCATCAGCTTTCTGGAGTCGCAGCTCTACAATCTGCGCCACGTCCAAGAACATGCGGCCCAACTGAGCCTCTTTCTCGGACAGCACGCCATTCCTGGCGAGGCGCTCGACTGGGTTGTGCGAGCGCCTCGGTAACTGGGGCGCGCAGAGGCGCGAGTGGGCTACTCATCGGGCCGCCTTTGCCATCCCACACAGACTCTAAAATCGGGTCTTGCGTACATTGAACAGAGCAACAGTGATCAAAAACGGCGATGGTGGTGAAACGGCTGCGCTTTCGTCTTTTTCTCATTTCCTCTGAGTTCTGTTGAGGTTTTCCACCGAAAGTGCGCCATACCAACCTGCGTTCTCACCGGCAAGCCTGAAATGCGGGGAGGAGGTTAGAGAACGCAGCGGCTCGGGATCAGACGAGAGGCGCGCTTGGGCCCATCGCAGACCTTCTCGATCACCTCATCACGCGTGTCCAGAGCCAGATGTGGCAACTGCTTGTCGCGCCGTTCCTCGCCATCGATGCTCCACTGGGTTCCGTTCCGGACTGTCACACTGCGGTGCCTCTCCGCAGCTCATCAGCGGCTTGTCGCGAGCACGGCCGTGCGCTTGCTCAAGAGAGCAGAGTCCGCTGGCGCGCGCAGGGGAAAGCCCCGCGGGATCTTTCGGGCTCACTCGTCTGGGCCTGAGCCAGAAGTCCATGCGCCCCTTGCTGGTCCCTGGCGGATTGTGGCACAATAGTTCTGCGGACAGCGTGCACGACGCATCAGGCGGACAAATCACGCCGTCTCCCAGGGGAGCAACTGGACGCGCTAGGAGCGCGCCCGACGCTGCAGACACCGCAGGGACCCTCATCGAAGCCTCCCACCCGTGCCGCCCCTCCAGCAGAGGCGGCAGCCAGACGGCGCCACGGAACGCTCGCAGCCGGCAAACGTGTGCTCGGTCCGCCGGTCGCGCGGGTGGCCACAGCCGTTCTGGGCGCGAACATCCCGCGTGCAAAGCCAGGGAACATCGTGTCCATGCACTGGAGTTCGACGTGCGAGGGGCTCACCCGCGGCGACCTGACACGGTTCCCCTCGGCGACCTCGGCTGCGCTGGCCACCTACAACCAGACGAGTCTCTGTTCGGCGAAGGAGTCACCCATGCGGAAGATCGATGCGTTCGCGCACATCCTGCCTCGTGCGTATCTGGAGCGGCTGGAGCGGCAGCTGAAGCAAACCATGGCTCCGAGCCAGCTCGACTACTACCGCCAGGGCGTCTTCTCCTTCGATCCGGTGCTGACCGACCTGGACGCGAGGTGGCGCAAGATCGAGCCGTACGGCGATTACGCCCAGGTCCTGGTGCTGGCCGTGCCGCCGCTGGAAGAGGTCGGGCCGCCGCCAGTCGCGGCGGAGTTGGCCCGCCTCGCCAATGACGAGATGGCGCAACTGGTCCAGCGGTATCCGGACCGCTTCGCCGGCTTCGCGGCCGCGCTGCCGCTCTCGGACGTCGACCTTGCCTTGCGCGAGCTTGACCGCGCCCTGAGTCAGCTCGGCGCGCTGGGCGCCCAGCTCTACACCAACGTCCTGGGCGTGGCGCTTGACGATCCGCGCTTCGAGTCGCTGTTGGCCAGGCTCGAGGAGGCCGGCCGCGCCGTGTGGCTGCACCCGACGCGCAGCGCGGCATGGGCCGACTATCCGGTCGAGAGCCGGTCCGACTATGGCCTGTGGTGGTCACTGGGCTGGCCCTACGAGACCGCCGCCGCCCTGGCACGCCTCGTCTATTCCGGGCACATGGAAGCTCACCCGCGCCAGCTCGTGCTCGCGCACCACGGTGGCGGCATGGTGCCGCACTTCTCCGCCCGCCTCGCCATGGGTCCCGGCTACCGGCAGGTCAAGGACCGACTTCCGCGGCCCCCGCTGGACTACTTCCGCAGGTTCCACGTCGACACGGCGCTCTTCGGCGCGCCACACGCGGTGCGCTGCGTCCTCGAGTTCTTCGGCCCCCGACAAGTGCTCTTCGGCACCGACATGCCTCTGGGCCCCTCGAACTCGGTCGAGGCGACGATAGCGGACATCGACTCGGCCGGGCTTTCTGGCGAGGACAGGGCTGCGGTCTACTCTGGCAACGCCGTGCGCCTGCTCGGGCTGCCGACCGGCTAACGATCACTGCTTGTGTTGTCCGGGTGGCCGGTGTTCCCCAACGCCATCCGGTCACGCAGCACGCGGGCCCGCTTCGTGCAGCCGTGAGCGCTGGTCGGCGTCCTCGCGCGAGCCGGTTGCGGCTGGCGTCATAGGCAAAACTTGTTCCAAGACCGTTAGAAGCAGCAGGAAGACTCAATCTTTCCAGTCACCGCTATAGGGAACAATACATTGACCTCGCTCTACGTCTTGTGGAGCATCAACCACCTGGATGAGAGGCGCAATGACAGATTCAACGGATTGGGAGATCGACTCGAACGGCTTGTACGTGGCCACCCGCTCCTTCCTGGTGCGGCGGGGCTTCTGTTGCGCCAACCAGTGCCGCAACTGCCCCTATATAAACTGGCACAACTCTCCAACATGGCAGCCTCTTCCAGCAGAGGCGGTCAAGGTAGCCGCCGTCTCACTAAAGGCGCTGGAGGGCGCGCGGAAAGCCCTGGCGCAGCATGAACAACAAAGCCAGCAGTTGGGTCCGAGCGAAGCAGCGTATCACCGGGCGATGATCGCCCACTATCGCTTGCTCCTGGAAAGGTGGGAACCAGCGGGGGGCTAGCCAGGGCATCGATTTCCCCCTGGAACTGCCTTTCCTCAACGAATCACCTCGACGATCGGTGGAAGAAGGAACTCCAATCCCTCGTGTGTCCATGTGGAAAGGAACTGGGGCCAGATCCCGCGATTCTCACAGAGACCGCCGCAGGGTTGACAATGACGAGGGAAACAGAGCAGAATGGAAAGAGAGGAAGCTCCACTTTGTCTGAGATTTCAGCAGAGCATAGATGAAGAATGCCAGATGTTCCAAGAACGGAGGACGCAGCGAGGACCGATGACACGCTATCTTTTTCGCAACGCACAGATCCTGGATGCCGAGCGCGGCAATTATCTGGCTGCTAGCTCGGTCCTCGTCGAGGGAGACCGCATTCTGGAGGTCGGAGGGGCCGAAATGCAGGCCAGCGAGGTGCAGAGCCTTGACCTGCGTGGCATGACCTTGCTGCCCGGCCTGATCGATGCCCATGTCCATGTGACGGCTGTTACCGCAGACCTGGGGCGGCTGGCCGAGTGGTCCCCTGCTTATGTTACGGCGCGAGCGGCCCGCGTGCTGGAGGGCATGCTGCGGCGCGGCTTCACGACGGTGCGCGATGTGGGCGGAGCCGATTACGGGCTGGCACAGGCCATCGAAGAGGGCTACCTGGAGGGGCCGCGCCTCCTCTTTGCTGGCTCGGCCCTCTCGCAGACGGGAGGACATGGCGATTTTCGTGGCCCCGGCAGGCAGGCTCACGATCGCTGTCACTGCGGCTTGGCTCGGACCGTCATCTGTGATGGCGTGGAGGAAGTGCGCAAGGCAGCCCGTGAGGAGATCCGTGCCGCCGTCGAGGAAGCCGAGGCCGCCAACCTCTATGTCGTGGGACACGCTTATACCTCGCGGGCCATCAATCGGGGCCTGGAGTGCGGCGTGCGCAGTATCGAGCATGGGAACCTCATGGATGAAAGCAGCCTGCCCCTCTTCAAAGAGAGCGGAGCCTTGTACGTGCCGACTTTGGCGACCTATGCCGCCCTGGCCGCTCGCGGGCGCGAGTTTGGGCTGCCGGAACACAGCCATCGCAAAGTGTTCGAGGTCCTGGATGCGGGCCTGCATGCCCTAGAGCTGGCGCATCGGGCGCAGATTCCGATCGTGTACGGGACAGATTTGCTGGGCGGCATGCACGAGGAGCAACTCAGCGAATTCACGCTCCGTCGCCAGGTGCAGCCGCCCGCCGATATGCTGCGCTCGGCGACGACGGTCGCTGCACGCTTGCTGCGCCTCGAAGGGCAGGTGGGCGTCGTGGCGCCTGGAGCGTCTGCCGATCTGCTCGTGGTTGATGGTGACCCCCTGCAAGATATTGGCGTCCTCACCGATCCGCAGCGTCGGCTCAAGCTGGTCATGGCGCAGGGTCGGCTGTACGTCAATCACTTCGGGTAGGCGCGCTCGCTGTACTCCTGCATACTCCACCAGGGCTTTGCTATACTGGGGTGAAGCCCGGCGACAACAGGGACAAGCGCTCGCTACCTACCGCATGGTATCAGCAGCGCTTGCGTAGCTGTAACTTGGATCGCTTTGTGGTGCAGTTGTTTGATCATTCATGTCGTCAGAGGATGGTGCTCTCTCGGCTTGCGGCAAGCCTTGAGAGGCACACTGGAAGAGTTATGTTCCGACAGACCATACTCAACAAAGGCTGGCTTGCGAAGTATCACCTGTCCCGTCTGGCCATCACCAATCCGTGAGGATCGCCACCGCACGTTCCACGACGATCCTGGCACCCTCCGGTTCGCCAGGGAGGACCGACGATTCCCGTCATCTCACCAGGCATAACCTGGATCGAAGGAGGTCTTAATGTCAAATGCATCGTCCATGCCCCAACCCACCGTCCTGCTGGATGGGCTGGCCTATGTCGAATCGCCTCGCTGGCACGAGGGCCGGCTGTGGTTCGCCCACTGGGGGACGGGTGAGATCGTCGCGGTCGACCTGGACGGCCACAGCGAAGTCACCGGCCACGGACCTGCTGGCCTGGGCTGGTCCATCGACTGGCTGCCCGATGGCCGCCTGCTGGTCACGGGCAAGGAACTGCTGCGCAGGGAGCCGGACGGGTCGATGGTCCGGCACGCCGACCTCAGCGGTATCTCCAGCCTCGGTTGGAACGAGATCGTGGTGGACGGGAGAGGGAACATCTACCTCAATAGCATCAACTTCGGTTTTCTCGCAGGTGAGCAGCCCAAGTCCGGCATCATCGCGCTGGTCACCCCGGATGGCTCGGCCCGCCAGGTCGCCGGCGACCTGGCGTTTCCCAATGGCATGGTGATCACGTCGGATAACTCGACGCTGATCATCTCCGAATCTTTCACCGGGCGGCTCCTCGCGTTCGATATCGAAGCCGATGGCAGCCTGTCCAACCGGCGGGTGTGGGCCGAGAGCCTAGCCCCCGACGGCATCTGCATGGACGCCGAAGGCGCCGTCTGGGTAGGGACGGCCGCCACCTTTGCCCACACCAGACGTGTCGGTACCCCAGCGGGTGCAGTCGTGCGAGTCCGCGAGGGCGGCGAGGTGCTGCAACGGATCGAGTACGACCGTGCAATCTTCGCCGCCATGCTCGGCGGACCGGACCAAAAGACGTTGTTCCTTCTGGCGGCTGAGTGGCGTGGCATCGAGCAAGTGAACGAGACGGTCGCGGCCCGCACGGGGCAGGTGCTGGTCTGCCCGGCACAGGTACCCGGCGCTGGATGGCCGTGACACTGGCACCAAACCGCCGCGCTCGACAGCTCCAACCGCTAAGGACGTGCATCGGTTCGCCAGGCAGCCGGCTGCATTGGTTCAAGGAACCTCCCTCCAAGATCAACAAGTGGGGTCAAAACACCTTCCTGAACCAGGATGACCGGAAAAGTGTGGTAGAGTACGGGAGGAGACGCTGAAGGAAGAAGGAGGATGCTCAGCGTGTTGACTGCTGAACTGCTCTGGAACGCCCTCCTGACCATTGTTGAAGGAGAGGAGCCATGACCGATCGCTACTTACCGGTGCCGGTCTGGAACAACCGCATCGGCCAGTGGGAGCCCCTCGATTTCCGGTAGGGGCAGCGCGTTGCCGCATGGCCGGGCGGATTTGATCTTGCCCGCCTACCAGTGCCGGACTATCGCGATGGGGATCACGTGATATTTGTGCGTGACGAGACCTGCGCTCGCGAGGGAATGGTGCGGATGGTGCTCCTACGCGGAGGCACATACAGCCCCTTGGACCAGGTCGAGGCGCTGATTGAGCAGTGGTATTGCGATCCGGAGAGTCTGCGTTACATTGTGACGGCACGGGGGCATGACCACACGATCCGTCCCGGCAATATCCTTGGGCGCTTTGTCTCACGGGATCGATGGGAACGATGAGGAGTCTAATGTTGCTCAGCTTCGGCTCCTGGAAGGAGCAGCGGCAAAATCACGCGTTCGCCCACCCCGTACTGCCAGAAAAGTCGGGGCAGAGCCGGGCTATGCGCTACGCTTTCCGCGGCTGATCTCCTTCCGGGGGAGACAAGAAGCCGGAAGATTCCACGACGCTCCAGGAACTGATCGAACTGTACCAAAGCCGGGGCAAGAAGAAATAGGCGTGTGTGCTCGACCGGGGACATTTCCTGAGAGACATGGGAGCAGCCGAGAGAGGTCAAGTGAGCAGCGTCAACTCAGCCGCTTTGTGTCAGAGATGATAAATGCCCTGGAACGCAGCTCTTACACACTCCTGATGTTGTGCGCGTGCGTGCCAGGTTGATGCCACCTCAGGGAAACCTTTTGTGGGCTTCCAGTAGCGGTTATGCTTGAACCCTTCAATACGAGAGGTTGTGTTTGTTATAATACAGTCATGAAAAAACCACGGTTACAAGAACTAGAGGTCTTAATAGGCAACTGGAATTGGACTCTGTCCAACGCCTGGTTTCTGGACAGCCCTCAGACCACAGTCGTAGGCACTGCCAGTTTTGAATGGATTGAAAATGCCTTTGTCCTTTGGCGATTCAAGCTCGGTATCAGTGACGTGCCGGAATCGGTCAGCGTGATAGGCTACAGCAGCCCGACGGAGAGGTTCGAAGTGTTTTATTATGATAACCGAGGAGTATCGAGAATTTTCGACATAAGCTTTGATGGCAAGCACTGGAGCATGTTGAGGCAGGATCCGGATTTCTACCAGCGGTTTACCGCACAGGTGAACGGCGACACCATTGCTGCGGCCTAGGAAGCTTCTGAAGACAAGGGTAAAACTTGGCGGAAAGACTTTGATTTAGTGTTCACGAAAGACAAGTGAAAGAATAGCTACGATTGCTCTCCTGCTTGATGCTGAAAAATGGTTGCGCCGCGCTACTAGCAGGAAGTCCTGCATTTCCGTTTTTTCAACCGGATCAAAGAATGTCTCAGTAGTTCTTAGAGCGTGTTTTGGAATGCGCAGCGGTGGCCCTGCGTGGCAAGAAGAGCACGCTAGAAGAAGTTTTACCCCCGAGTTTGTGCTACACTCTTTCTTGTCAAGCACAGACGCGCTTTGCCTCTCCAGCAGAGGAGAGGGCAGAACTCGACGTCAGGAAAGAAGAGGAAAAAACATGTTTCACAAACTCATGGCGACGGAGTTGATCGTCCGAGACCTCGCGGCCTGTACGGCGTTTTATCGGGAGATCCTCGGACTTGAGGTTCGAGAGAGCGAGAGCACGTCCGATTCGGTCTCGTTCCAGATCGACAACGTGTATTTTTTCCCGGCTTGTGGCAAGAGGGGCCGCGCAGATGGTCAGTTCGGAGCCGCTTGACTTCTCGATGGAGGGAAGTCCTCGTGTGCTGCTGGCTGCAGGCGTGGAGGATGTGGACGCCGCCTACGAGACCCTTGCGGCCAGGGGCGTCAGGTTTCTGCGACCCCCAGCTGACCAGCCCTCTTGACTACGCACGGCGTACTTTGCTGACCCGGAAGGCAATCCCTGGGAGATCAACCAACCGAGCAACAGGAAGCCTAGGCAGTAAGCTCACAGCTCCTCCGCATGGGAGCACAGTATCAGAAGCAAGGAGCAGACAGCTATGACAGAACAGGTATCTCCCCTGGCTACGTTTTACAAACCAGGTTGGGAGCACTATCAACAAGCCTTGGTCCAAACCATCGCACCACTTTCATCTGAACAACTGGCCCTCTCTCTTGGACCACATCAGCGATCGATAGGCGAGCTTCTCGACCATCTGATCGGTGCGCGCTTCAACTGGTTCCACCTCTGGATGGGGGAAGGAGATCCCAATCGTGACTGGAACGATGACGAGAACAATGACGAGCCAACCGTGTACCAGGCAGCTTCACTGGTCGCCATGTTTGAGAAGAGCTGGCACGTGATCTCCTCCGCCTTGGACCGCTGGACTTCCGCTGATCTGGAGCAGCTTTTTTTCCCTCCAGCCTCTCATCAGGCATGGCTACGGGATCAAGGGTTAGAAGAAGCGCCTCCGCATACACGGCAGTGGATTGTCTGGCATGTCCTTGAACATGAGATCCATCACGGAGGCGAGCTGTCCCTGGCATTGGGAACCTATGGGGTAAACAGTTTCTATACCTGGTGAGGATCAACGATCCCCCTACGTTCCCTGGTGTCAAGGCCGACGTACTCGTGGTTCTGACCGCTTTTGATGGTACCATGTTGAGAAAAGAAGCAGAAAGGCAAAGGGGCAAAAACTTGACCTCTTGACCGGAAGGGGAGCAGAGATGGCTAATCAACTTCGGGTGACGCTCGAAATCGGACCGAAAGGCAAGAAGGTGGCGGCAGTGGCGCCGGATTGGCCCGGTCTAGAGCGCACGCTATGCCCAGGTGGCGAAGCTGGCTGGGATGGATGTCGAGTTTGCAGCTCTCAGCACGGTTGACATGGTCGAGCACTATCCGGGCACGGGCTCAACCGACTTCTGGGGCATCTCGTTCGCGTTCTCAAGCATCGATAGGCAAGACATATCGAGCGGAGAATTGGAACGTGAACTGACCCTGATGCAGGCGTGCTGGGCGTTTTTCGACGACGTGCGTGTGCGCGTGTCGGCCCAGATGCAGAAAGGTCCGCGAGGGGGAGGGCGTGATCGGGATCACATCGTCGGTCATACGCTTCGCGTGGAGCAAGAGTGGGCAGAGAAGGTCGGGGTGCCCACTCCCCAAGGTGCGATGCTGATCGACGAGGGTCTGCAAGCGCACCGCGACGCCTATCGCAATGCCATTCGGGCGTTCCATTCTGAGGGCAAAATGGCCCGAACTTGGCCGCTCCGGTATCTGATTCGGCACACCGCGTATCACACGCTGGATCACGCCTGGGAAATGGAAGACAAAGACCTGACCGTCGGAGTCAGGTAGGGTGGGTAGGGTGTAACTCCCAGGATGCTGCGGGAGAAACCAGTACAGGTATCCAGGCCTGCTGTGGCCAACACATGGTCTGAAAATGAGGGGCGGCATGGGAACGTCCCGCAGGTTTCTACAAGTTTCTCCCGCAGCATCCTGGGATGTACATGGAGGATGAGGCTCTCGGCCTCGATGAGGCATTGGCGCGTGGATTGGCACGATTCGTGAAGTTTCTCGTCGCGAGCAAGCTGGATGCCACGGCGTTCGCGAGCCGAGGCTCGCGCTGGTGCGCATGCTCTTCCCAGGAAATAGACAAAAGCTTTCACGGAAAGGGCGCGTGAGCCACAGAATGTTGGGATTGACACCGGGCTTTTTTGCCCACTTCGACTGCACACCCCTTTCAAGCATCAGATGGCGAGGTATCCCCCAGCTACGGGTTGTTGGACCTGACCGTGTACGGTCGGCAGGAGACCTGGGAAGACTCGCCCGCTGGCTGGCCGCACCGGTGGGAAACTACTGGCGAACAATAGCACACGGACGGCCGTCCCACCGCCCAATGGTCCCGGCTTGCGACCGGACGCTCCGACGACCTGGGCACCAGGACCCCCTCCCCCACCCCACACGGCAGCCAAAACCAGCCGTGAGCCTTGTGATCAGCACCGACTTAGATGCACGGAGAAAATGAGGAGACCGGCCAGGACAATCAATCGGCTTGGCCGGTTCTGGAGCACGAGAGTTAGAGCAAGAGCTCAGGCCGTATTTTGGAAAAGCAGAACAGTGAGAAGAAACATCTGGCGACGCTTCTTCTCGCCCGTCTGGCTCGGCTCGTCGGTTTCGCATCTGGGGAGCCAATCAATTCATGCGCCCCACTCGTGCGAGCAGCAGACGCACCATCGCCACCTGGATCAGTGTTTCGCTGGTCTGCACCCTCCGCTCGTAGTCTTTGCTCATTCTTCTCTTTCGAGAAAGCCCGCTCAACGTTCGTTCCACCACCCATCTGCTCGGTCCGACACTGAACCCACGGGTGCCTGGCGTGCGCTCGACCACTTCGAGATAAGAGCCACCTTCCGCTTGGCACCAAGCAGCCAACTCCTGTCCACGGGACGCCGCATCGACCCAGATCTTTTTGAGACGTGGGTGCAATGGAGCGAGTCCGGCGAGCAGGCACCGAGCCCCTTTCCCATCGTGCAGATCAGCGGGAGTGACATGCACAGTCAGGAGAAGACCAAGCGCATCGACGAGCATGTGGCGCTTGCGTCCTTTCACGCATGTGTGTGCATCGAAGCCGCAGATCCCGGCAGATTCCTCAACAGTCGTGACGCGGATGCCGCATCCATGATCGCTACGCTCGGGTGAGCATTCCTCCCGACTCGCTCACGTTCGGCTGCTCGTAGAGCCGTGAGCAGCCGGAACCAGGTGCCGGGGATCGCGGAGCCGACGAAAATGAGAGAAGACTGTTTGCCAGGGGGGAAAGTTCGCTGGCAAGTAGCGCCACGGGCAACAGGTGCGTAGCACGTAGAAAATCGCGTCGAAGATGGCTCGCAACAGGTGCGTCGGTGGTCTGCCACGTCTGGACATCGCGGGCAAGTGACGTTGCAGACACTCCCACTGCGCATCAGAAAGATTACTGGGAGAGCTCGTACTCATTCCTTCAGTCTATCACGCGAGGTCATCTCCGCGATTAACAAAACACGCTCTAAGAGAGAAGGTCTTCGGCAGAACACTGTGTAACAATCTGTCTGCTTATTGAAGTTGGTTCAGAGTGTTTTTCTCAGGGGGGAGTGGCTGCACCTCTGTCAGACGCTTCACCTCACCTGTAGGGAGCGATACTCCAGCGCTTCCCCGGTCTTCATCAAGCGGTAGCAGTCCCAACAATCTATGCAGTCGCACCACGTCTGACCAGCGGGATCAAAACGCATCATGCGCGCCCATGGATGATGGGGACAGCGACTCCTGAGGGGAGTGACTTCAACTGGCGCTGGTGCTGCGCCCTATTTCGCTTCACAAGGCGAGCCTTGAACTTCTACCGGTCGTTCTGAATTGGGCCCCACGGGATGCGGAATGAGATGCCAACTCCCGGCGAAGTAGCTCTCGACTCCTACTTGGGCCCGAGAGGGAGATTTGCGCCAGACCCTAGCAAGCGAACATTGCATCGACTATAATCAAGGGGGAGGCATTGTTGCGGAGGGGAAAGAAGGGCAAAAGCCGGCACCAAGGAGAGGGAAACTATTGACAACGGGCAATGATCGACCTCGGGCTGCATTGGCCGAGGTCCATATTCTCTTTCATGGATATGCGAGGGAAGGCGACACGCCCTCCGTGAGCCGCGTGGCCTCGACGGTGGCCTTCGTGCGCGAGGGCGACGTGCGCGTGATAATCGATCCAGGCATGCTCCCTGATCCAGCGTTACTGCTTGAGGCGCTCCGCGCTCTGGGGGAGTCGCCCGGAAGCATTACCGATGTGATCTTCTCCCATCACCATCCCGATCACACGCTGAATGCGGCCCTGTTTCCTTCTGCGCGGTTTCACGATCACTGGGCCATCTACCAGGGCGATACCTGGACGGATCGCCCGGCAGAAGGGTATGAGCTTGCTCCCTCGATTCGATTGATCGAAACGCCCGGACACACCCTGCAGGATATCACCACCCTGGTTGGCACACCGGAGGGGATCGTGGCCTTTACCCACCTCTGGTGGTCTGCCCAAGGGCCGGTTGAGGACCCGCTCGCCAGTGATCTGGCGGCATTGCATCAGAATCGTGCGCGCGTGCTTGAGGTGGCCACGCTGATCGTGCCGGGGCACGGTGCTCCCTTTCTTCCCAGTGAATCGACCCCTCGCTAGCAGTCACAGAGCGCAACCCGATCTTCTCCTGTGGTGATGGGCTTCTCGCAGACCGGCGGCAATTTGATCGCAAGAATCAGATTGCTCCGGTTTGCTTGACAGACTATACTGGGTTCTGTCGGAAGAAAGTGCTACCGAGCGGAACTGCGAATATTCTGACAGAATTAAGCGCGTCCCAAACTGCAGGCAAGCAATTGAGCGCAGGCAGGCAATGTGCTGCTTCCGGTTCCCGCTGCGCGACCAGTGGCATCTGTTGCCGCCAATGAAGCCTGCACGTCACCTATCCGCCTAGCGTCACACGAAAGGAGAGACGCGTGAGCCAGAGCTGGAAACTTGTCGGCCCTGATGGCAAGGCCTTCACCAGCGCTGTGCCTGGGACACTGGGAGGTCACCGACGAAACCGTATCTATGGCCGTCTCGACTGCCCCGCCGCGCTGCGCGCCATCGCTCGAGGAGGCTATGTCCCCCACCGGGTCTTCTTCCTCACCGAAGAACACGCGCTGGCCGCCGGGTACCGCCCCTGCGCCATCTGCCTCCCACTGGAGTACGCACGCTGGAAAGCACAGCAGGGCGATGGATCGGGGCGCAGGCCAGTCCCTGCAAGAAAAAGGAGACAGGCTTGGCGAGCTGGAGAAATACGATCGGTGGAATGATCACAAGCTCGCCACCCACCACTACTCGGAAGGAGGCACACGCTCAATTATGAAGAAACAACAGGTGTTTCAGAAACTGGAGCAGGCCTGGACGGCACTCAAGGAGTCCTACTCCGGCTTGTCCGAGGCACAGCTCACGGAGCCTGGCATGATGGGCGAGTGGTCCGTCAAAGATATTCTGGCGCATGTGACCACCTGGGAGGAGGAAGCCTTGAAGGCTTTGCCGCTGATCCTCACTGGAGGCAGACTGCCGCGATACACCCGGTTCGGCGGCATCGATGCCTTCAATGCGCAGATGGCGGAACAGAAACACGACATGGCGCTCTCCGAGGTTCTGAGGCAACTGGAGGAAATGCATCTTCGGCTCCTTGACTACCTGCACAGCGTGCCCGACGAGCACTTCACGCGGGAGACGCCCTTCCGCCATCGTCTGCGGCTCGATACCTACAGCCATTACCCCCTGCATGCCAGGGCGATACAAGCGTGGCGGGAGCGGCCAGGGGAATAAAGGGGATGCAGAAGGAGGGGAGGCCAGGGTTGCAGCTCGATGCGCATCCCGTGGGAAGGTTCAACTTTCAGCCAAATTACCAGCAGCCTGTCTCCTATCGAGCAGCATGGTTGTGTGCGATAACTCCTTCCCGCAGTTTTCTCATGGGGGAAGGGGCTGCACTTCCATCAGACGCTTGACCTCACCCGATAGGTCAGGCTCCTGGATGCCGAGTGCTCGGCACAGTGCTAAGGCCTCCTGGGTGGCCCAGCTCACAAGAAAGGCTCGTTGCGTGCGCACGTAGGTCGCCCATGCCTCCATCTCCTCTTCGATGAGGAGCTTGCCTCCCTGCTCTATAAGAGAGCGATACTCCAGCACTTCCCCGATCTTCATCAAGCGGTAGCAATCCCAACAATCCAGGCGGTCGCACCACGCCTGACCAGCCGGGTCGAAACGCACCATACGCGCTCGTGGATGATGGGGGCACCGGCTCCTTAGGGGAGCAGATTCAACTGGCACTGTTGCTGCGCCCTGGTTTGCTTCATAAGGAGGCGTGTCTTGAACTTCTACCGGTCGTTCTGAAGTGGGCAATTGATTACACTGATTACGATTGATTACGGTGATGCCGTTGATTATGGCAGGTTCTTGCTGATGACGATCCTCTTGCAAGACTGCCTCATGTTTGCACAGCGTGATGGCCTTCATTCCTTGCTGCTCACTACCCGCATCATCACGAGCACGTTTCTCCGTAAAAGATGCGACAGTAGTATCATTGCCGTAATCAGTGTAATCAGTGTAATCAGTGTAATCAGGTTGTCGTTTTACCGGATTACGCGCACCATCCCAAGTATCATTGCCGTAATCAGTGTAATCAGTCTCATTACTCTGACCTGCGCTCTCATTGTCATTACTCCCATCCACGCCAGCAGAGGCAAGACCCATCATCTGGTGGGACTCAAGGTGTTCCTTTCGATCATCGTTCCCTTGCGATAGCTGTCTATACCCCTGAAGATTCTTCTTATCTGAGAAGACGAGGTAGCGTCCATGAAGTCGCGTGACCTCGCCTGTTTCCTCCATCTTGCGTAGAATCGAACGCGTCGTGTGATAGTTCTTCTCCAGGGCTTGGGCAATCTCAGGCGGGCTCATCCCCTCCGGCTGCTCGCAGAGCAGTTCGAGGATCTCCTGGCGGGCTCTGGTGCGACCAACTTCCTCGGTGTTGCCAATGACCGACCACAAAACAGTGGTCGCATCAAAGCTCAAGGCCAGTTGTTGTTCGCGTTCGATATCGCGCCCGGTCACAAAAAGCGAAGCCTCGGCCTGCCCACGCTCGCGTTTGAGGATGAGTGTCCCATCCACCGCCCCGGTCATGCCAATCGAGCCGGTGATCTCATCGAGCACATCAGTGGAGGCGGTCTTGCGCAGATGATGCACCGCCAGGATCGAGACGTGGTAGGTGTCGGCCAGGCGTTTGAGCGGGCTGAGCGCCTCGTAATCGCCCTCGTACTGCGAACTGCGGCGTTCTCCCGATGGTGGCGCTACTCTGGCCCAGGTGTCGATGACCACCAGCCTCAAGTTGGGATGCTCCTTGAGATAGTCTTCGAGGGAGGCCAGGCCGCCTTCACCCAGCCGCGGCCAGTCGAGCGCGAAGTGGATGCGGCCCGGAACACTCCTCATGGAGGCCAGCAGTTGCCTGGTGCGCGCTTGCAGGCGTCGCGCATTGTCTTCCAGCGCCAGGTAGAGGACGTCGCCCTGGGTGACAGGCTGCGCGCCGAGAGCCACGCCGCCGGACGCGATGGACAGCGCGGCGGAGAGCGCCAGCCAGCTTTTCCCCAGCTTGGGTTTGCCCGCCAGCAGCGTCAGCCCTTCTGGCAAGATCTCTGGAATGGCCCAGCGTGTAGGCGGCAGGTCCCAGGAGAGCAACTCCTGCAGGCTGAAGACTCTCGGCTTTGCCGCCGCTGGAGGCGCAACCGGACGAGGGCGATTGGGCACAAGCGGTTCAGCGTGCTCCAGCGCCTGTTGAAAAGCAGCGCGAAACGCTTTGCGATCCCGTATATAGAGATCACTCGGGTCTTTGGCACCGGGTAGATGTACCACGAAGGCTTTCCCCTGCCACTGCCACCCTTTCAGGCGCTTGGCGAGACCCTTCACGAAGGCGGCCCCTGCTGCATCCGGTTCCTGCACGATATAGAGCCGGTCGATCCCGGCGAGGGCCGACTCCTCCAGAACGCCGGCCATCTCAGCGCCGGGGAGTCCGAGCGCCGGAAAGCCCTGGTACCACAGCGTCCAGCAGTCCGACTCCCCTTCCACCAGCACCAGGTAGCACGCCTTTCTCGCGTCACTCAGCCGTTCCAGGCCGTAAGGGACAAGCTGGCCTTTGCCCTTGCTCCAACGCGACCCTTCGCGAGCCATGAGCGCCGTGCGGATGCGGGAACGGGGCGCGGGCGAGCCGTCTGCAAGGTGATAGGGAATGCACAGGCCGCGAGAGGGATGCTCCATGACGCCGAGGTTGAAGAGGTACTGCCAGGGCAACTGCTTCTCCAGCGCCAGGTCGAGCAGCGTGGGCGGCGCGTGATGCCCACCGTTTGATGATGCTCTTTCCGATGTCGAGGTGCCACCAGGAAAAAGATCGGTGAGAGTGAGTCCCATCGCCTCGGTGATGCGTTCAAGAGAACACCCGGCAAAACACTTGAGCAGGACCTGTCCCTGCTCGCCCAGACCGATGCTCAAGCTCGGTTCGCGGTCCGCATGCGCCGGGCAGCAGGCTTTCCACCCACGTAATGAGGGGCGTACCCCTTTGAGATGCGCCAGCACGTTGTCCAGGGCGGGAGAGGATGGTTCTGCAGGAGACATGGCCATCGGAAGTGCTCCTTATATATGTTACTTCCAGTTCTCGACGATGACAGTATGGAAGGTCCCCACCATCACCATGACTCAGGTGTACGACATGTGGAAAAGCTGTGGATAACTCATCGTGGTAACCCTGAAACGAGCAATATGGCCGCTCGTCCCGTGCAACGATGTTTTGATGCTCACGCCCCTGTAGCGTGCTCATGCGACCTGGGTAGCAGCAGGTAGCCATAGCCGGTCAGGCAGAGGATGTCCAGGTCAAAGGGCCAGAGCCTCGCGCGCAGGCGGCTGATGTGCTGCGTCAGGTTGCGCCGGGTGTGCCACTCTACCGTCTGTTTCACCGGCATGCCGAGCAGGCGGTGGAGTGGCACACCCTCTCCGGCATGCCGGAGTAAAGTCTGCAATAAGCTGTACTCGGTCGGGGTGCAGGGAATGACCGTCTCATCGATGATGAGTAAGTGCAGCGCATCGCTGTACTGGATGCGATGCCCGTGCAGTTGCGGACGCTCTAACAGGCGCAGGGTCGCATTAGCTGCCATCATCCGCCTCTACAAAGTATCGGATATCGCCTTCGCTGCCCAACTCGATGAGGCGCACCTGCGGGTAGGCCCGCCTGGCATACTGCCGGATCAGAGGGCGCAGGCAGCGCACGGGCAGGGCCAGACTTTCCCACAAGGACAGTGAAATTGCCACTTCGCGCTCCTGGGTGTCCCACCGCTCGCGCCAGGGCAGCAGGACGAGCGCCGAAAGAGGCGCGGCTCGCTCGGGATGCAGGAAAGGAGAGACCATCCCCGGCTGCATGGCGAAAGTTTCCACCGAGGTATGGGCGGAGGAATTGATCGTACAGCGCTTGAGCGTCCGAAACGGCAGCGCCAGAGCCGCAGAGATATCGCGCAAATGCCAGCGCGTCAGGCTCCCGGTGCCGACGCCAGTACAGAGCAGCAGGCGCTCGCCAAGGGTGACGGAGATGGTCTTCTGGACCAGCACCCCGGGCGGAAGCAGCCCCTGGGTCTCGGAGGCGCGCTGGGAGGGGCCGTGCCGCAGCAGACGAGCGTGCAGCGGGCGGCTGTCCCAGGGCGAGTAGACCGGCACCGGAAGCCGGCGGAGGCAGTCCGCCGCGCACTCATAGAGCAGCCTGATGCTGATCCCTGAGAGCGTGGCCACGCCAAGCATCCGCTCTCGGCGAGCAAGCAGCGAGGTGATGCCTGGGGTGGTGGCAGTCGCGCCGTGGATGTGCCAGTGCAAGAAGACCCCTTCCAGGGGAGGCAAGTCATAGAGCACCTCTTCCGCTAGTTGGAGGTTCAGGGAAGCAGAGGGAATGGAAGCAAAAGAACGCATGATGATAACGATCCTTCTCTAGCAGAGCGTCGGGGCCGGGAGTTGAGGACCCTCGACCCTGGACACGCTGATGAAATGCACGAGGACTACACGCTGTTCACAACGTGACTGAGCGACCATTGCGCCCGTTACACCGTGACGCACAACTAGAACGAGTGTACTACATCGGGCAGCTAAAAATCCTGATGAAGTACACGTCTTTTCCAGAGTAATGTCTCGATTTTTCGCGTGACAATGTCAACGCCGCACGAAGACAATGCACCCCCTCAGAAAAGAGAGCCTTCGAGCGAACATCACTCTCCGCTCACTCGCTCACTATGGGGATGGCCTCGACCAGATAGCCGGTGTCCCGCACGGAGCGCACCCGTAGGCCGAAGGCGCGCAGCCCAGTGGCCAGGCTCCCAACCGCCCGGCGAATCGAGCGCAGGACGATCTTCCTGATCTCACGCAATTGCCGGCGAGCTTCCTCGAGCGAGAGCGAGAAGAGAGCCGCCAATAGGGTCTCATAGGGGCAATAGTTTGGGTAGGCCTTAAGCAGTGGGATGAGGACGCGCATCCCATTGGGGGAAAACTGCTGCACCGTGACGATATCGGCCTCACCAGGAGAGGTCTGGGCGAACAAGACGACCGTTCGCGCGGTGGGGTTGATGACAAGCTTCTGGTTGTCCGGCAGCAGACCAGCGAGTGGCAAATGCAGCAGCGAGTCTGGCTGGTCTTCCGGTTGATGGTGGCCATTGGCGGGTGGACTCATCGGCATACGAGAGGATCGCACTCTGGCGATTGCACGCGCGCAAAGACACAGAGAGGCACCCCGACTCCTTTCTTGTATGTTCTGTATGACGTGAATAAACGTCCCTGGGCCTGTAGCGGACAACACGGAGAAGAATCGTGACGGCTGGGACAGAGCCCGACACGACGAGCGTGTTGTCTCACACGCAGAGAGGCGAGAACAGGACGACCGTTAGTATGCGCCTGTTTCGTTCGCTCGTACAGATAGCGCGAGAAGATGCAAAAGAGAACACAATTGCACTAGAGTGTGCAAAATACAGTAATTATGGCATAACACCCCTTCTTTTCTCTACACAAAATAGAACAAAATTTCCAAAACAAGTATACGGAGAGGGCGCAAGGGTTGTCAATGCAATCCCCCAATGGTTCCTGGTCTTCTCACATTCGGGTCGAGCAAAACTGATCAGGAACAAGAAATCTAGGTCCAGAGGAAGAGATGCTGTTCTAGCTGAGGGCTGGGTGACAGGCCGAACTCGCGCAGCTGGCCGCAAATCTTGCTGCGGGCAGCCGAAGGCGCTGTGTGACGAGCATCGACAAAAGCCTGCGGCCAGAAGCGCTCGGCCAGGTCCCAGACGTAGGAGTAGGTGCCGCGTGTGCGACCGGTGAGGTCCACTTTGCAGACCAGGAAGCGGCGTTGCAATTCCACCAGCGCGCGCTCGGTCGCCAGCTTCTTCGATTTTTCGCCCAGCCTGGTACCGCGCCGCAGTTCCCGCGTCGGCTGCGCGGGATGATCGAGCAGCCACTTGTAGATGGCCCTGGCTTCCCCGGAGAGTCGCCCATCGAAATAGAGGCGGGTCACATCCCGCTCGTGGTCCAGGCCGCGCCCGGCCAGAGCCGCGATAAAGTCGGGCAGAAAGTCAGGGGCAAGGAAGCTGGGCTGGCCGGCGATGATCTTGCCGTAGTAGAGCTTTTGCGCAAAATGCAAGTCATCTTTCCATGACCAGGTGCGGTCTAAGACCGACGTTGCCGTCTCTCCCATGGCTTCGGCCAGGTTGGGGAACGACAGGCGCGGCACGGGCCCCCACGTGCAAAAGCCGCATTCGTTGACAAACGCCAGCGCCTCCTCCGGTCCCGTGATCGGTCGGGGAATCAAGGTATGCCACCCGACGGCTTGCTTCATTTTATCGGTTCCCTTCTAGCACGAGCAGCGAATCTCGTTGTCTCTCTACTGTCGGTCGGTGGCAGGTCTGTAGGTTCCATAGGCTCGTCCAGCGAGGACTTGACGGGCAACGTCCTCACAGCGCGCAAAGGCCACGCCCATCCTCACAAGCTCATCAAGCCATCGCTCCAGAGCCAGCAGGCGATGTCCCCGCCCGATGACCTGTGGATGGAACGTCACGACCGCGACACCATCCTCGAAGTCTCGAAGCATGTAGACAATATCATCGTTCCAATTGCGAAAGACGTCATCCGCCGGACGCAGCCCGGGTAGCACGGAGCCAGAGGCGTTCCTGTGATATTCAAAGTGCGGGTAATCATCCAGGGACCAACTCACTGGCAATTCCACCAAGCGGGTCACCTCGCCAAAATGCATGATGCCTTCCGGGGACAGGTGATCGCCTCGGCGCACAAAGAACGGCGTATAATCATTGCTCATCAAGCTACTATCGTAGAGCAGGCCGAGCTCCAGCATGATATCGACGGTGGAGGCCGTCAGATCCCAGGACGGGGTGCGACTCCCCTGTGGTGGCTGACCGGTCAAGTTGGCCACCAGGTCAAAGGCCCGGCAAAACACGTCCCGCTCTTGCTGCTCGCTCAGTTCTCCCACATTTTCATGCAAGTAGCCGTGCAGTCCGATCTCATGGCCGGCCTTGACCACCTCTTCACAGTGGGAGCGATAGGTTTCGATGGTATGCCCTGGAATAAACCACGTGCTTGGGATACCATAGGTGGTGAGCAGGTGCAAGATGCGTGGCACCGCAACGGCGCCGAACTCTCCACGGGAGAGCGAGGCAGGCGACGTCTGGCGACGATTGATCCACAGGGAGAGCGCATCGAAATCAAAGGTGAGACAAACCGTACCAGCCATGCAAACGCCGACACAGTGGGTCCCTCCCCCGTTCCTGAAGAGGGGGAGGAAGCTGTGCCCTCCTTTCTTCTGGGCATCGAAAAGAATAGTGATATGTTCATGATAGCATAGGGGCCAGGGCGACCGCGAGGGTGCGAGGGTCGCCCTTACAATATACGGAGGGATCAACACATGATATGCGGGGCCAGGGCGACCGCGAGGGTCGCCCCTACAATACACGGAGGAACTAACACATGATTTGCGACATTGGAGATCTGGCGATCAATTATGAAACGTATGGGAGCGGGCGGCCTATGGTGATGTTGTCGGGGCGCCCGAGCGATCATGGCGTGATGGCGCGGTTCATGGAACCTGTTTTCACGCAGCGGGAGGGCTGGCTACGCATCTATCCTGACTTGCCCGGCACGGGACGCACTCCGTGCGTGGATCGGCTGGCCACGCACGATGCGATGCTTGAGGCAGTGCTGGCCTTCATCGATAAGGTCATTCCCGGTCAACGCTTCGTGCTGGCCGGGCTGTCCTATGGTGGGTACCTGGCGCGTGGCGTGGTCTACCACAGGGCAGCGTCGATTGATGGCCTGATGCTCTGCGTGCCCCAGGTGAAGGCGGACCCGGCAGAGGCCCAACTCCCACCCAGGACCGCTATTGTTGAGGACCCGGCGATAGCGACCGAGCTTGGGCCAATCTCGAACCTGATGGTGGTGCAGAGCCCGAGGGTGGCCGAGGCAGTACGCGAGCTGCTGGCGGAGGTCCGGATAGCCGACCATTCCTTCAACGACCGGCTGGAAGAGGCCGGCCCCTTTTCCTTTGACGCGGACAGGCTGCCCACCCCCTTTGGTGCTCCAACGCTTATCATGACCGCACGGCAAGACAACCTGTGTGGATACCGCGACGCCTGGGACCTGCTTGACAACTATCCCAGAGCGACATTTGCCGTGCTGGACCGCGCCGGACACTTTGTGAATATCGAACAGGATGCGCTGTGCCAGGCGCTGATGCGCGAGTGGCTGGATCGGGTGGAGGAGAGAGTATAGCCTTCTCCTTCATGCATCGATTTCAGGAGCCGTCTCCACGTCCTGCCTTCCCATCAGACGGCGCCGACTCGGGCTCCCTTCATAGAAGGTGAAGGCCCAGAAGATCCACAGGCAACTGCACAGGCCCAGACTCACATAGGGATTCCAGAAGGCCAGCAGGGTCGCAAGCCCGTACACCGGCAATCCCAGCAGAATGTGGCGCGTCAGCCGCTTCACCTGGCGAGGTGTCACGGCCGGGTGCAGCAGGCGGCGCTGACGCGTGGCTGCCCACCAGAGCAGGTTATAGGCCACGTTGATCACGACAAAGATCCCGGCATAGACGGCACACGCCAGTGCCGCAGCGGGCGTGCTGAGATACTGGGCCACCAGGGAGGTGGGAAAAGGCACCACGGTCACTAACAACAGCAGCAAGCCATTGGCGAACAGAAAGGGGGTGTCTGCCCTGTACACCATTCTGAAAATGCCATGGTGGCTCGCCCACATGATCAAGATCGTGGCAAAACTCGTGATGAACGTGAGGTACGACGGCCACTGCGCAAACAGCGCGCTGCCCAACGCTGCCACGGAGATCGCTCCCGTCGGCAGGTGGGGTACCTGCAAATTGAACACCAGCAAGGTAATGGCGACGGCAAAGACGCCGTCGCTGAAGGATTCCAGGCGGCCGGTCTGTTTTTCGATGGCCTCTGCTTGCGGTTCAATGCTCATTGCCTCTTTCCTTCCAGACGCGCCAGGCCGCGTTGCTTACGTCCCCGTTGGCAGCCCATGAGTTAGTCTGTTCTCAAGGATGCCTACCACCTGAAACCCGGGCGGGTCGGGGGAGGGGTTCTTCTCAATGCGCATGCCAACTTTGCGCATCACTCCTATGGATGCCACATTCTCATAGGTGGTCGTCGCGACAATCCGCTTCAGGTGAAGCTGTGTGAACGCGTAGTTGATCAGGGCTTGCGCCGCTTCGGTGGCGTATCCCTGCCGCTGATAGGCCGGGGAAAGAGCATAGTAGAGGCCATCCGGCGAGTACAAGTGGGCAAGGGCATCCTGGGAGGCGGCGTGCAGGGAGGGCAAGTGCCCAAATGGCCCCAAGGAAGGCACAAACCCACACGCTCCAATGACTTGCTGTGTTGACTTGAGCACCATAGCTCGATCACCATACGGGGGCTGATAGAGCTTGGCCAACTCGTCGTAGCTTAACACCGTCCACTGCAACCAGCGCTCACGCTCCTCGCGTGTCTTGGCTTGCTCACTGCCAAAATCAGCCGTCCGCAGCTCGATATCCAGAATGTGGTGAATGACATCCAGGTCCTCCAGACGAAACGCTCGAATCAGCAGTCTTTCAGTTTCCAGGGGTGGAACCGGCATCGTGACCTCACTTCCTCTCACGGCTTTGTGCTTCTCCCGCATTCGCTTCCAGTGAAGAGCAGACGCGTTGGCGCAGCAGCAGCTCGCGAATGGCGGTGGCATCCAGCTTGCTCGTGCCGAGAAATCTCACGAAGCGTGCAAACCCACACGCCAGGGCCTGCGCAAAGGCCTCATCGGCGCCGAGCGCCTCCTCCTCCAGCCACAGGCCCAGGATGACGAAGGTGTTGGTCGTGCGGTCGAGTTTGCTGTCGAAGCGCGCGACGAGGCGGTCGCCCCACAACATCGGCAGCGTGTAGTAGCCGAACCTCCGCTGCTGCTCCGGCTTGTAGACCTCCCAGATGTAGTCGAAGCCAAAGAGGTCTTTGGCTCGGCCGCGCGCGCTGACGTGCTCGAGCGGGGCGAGGAAAACGACCTCGTCCGTCGTAGTCGTCTCTATCGGCGTCCAGTCCTTCGACACGCGCCCTGCGCTCAACTCACGTAACACCTCGGCGTCGCTCCCCAGCGCGTAGTGCACCGCCTTCCAGCCTTCCACCTGCACTTCGATCAGATCGCCGTCGGCCACCATCGCCCCGAGCAGCTTCTTCGTTGCGCGATCCGACTCGCCGTACCCGCGAAACGACTCGGCCACACGGCTCGGCCGCGACAGGCCGGAGAAGCTGACATCCTTCTTGATCAAGAAACGGTCCGCCTCGGCCTCGTCGCTTTCGCGCAGGAGATGCGCGGGCGCGACCGTGTCCGCGAGGGCGTAAACGCGCTCGAAGTTCTTGCGGTGGTGCGTCATCACTTCGCCGGTGCGCCAAAGATAATATAGGGCCAGCGCGCTGTCTTTGCGGCCGCGATAACTCTGGGTGCGTTTCCGGCTCGCCATCGCGAAGTCGCGGTTACTCACGGTGCCGCGCTCGCGCAGAATGGCCCGCATTTCCTCGATGGCCTCGGCGTGCTCGACAGCCATGTTGCGAATGCGCGAGTTGCCATCGCGCTCGCGGCGCATGACCACGCGCCAGTGCGGCAGCTCGTTCATCGGCCGCACGGCCAGCCAGCCACCCCAGTCAAAGAACTGGCGCTGCTGATAGGCCAGGTCTTCCCACATGCCAGGCGCGTAATCGAGCACGCGGCTGTGCAGGGTAATGTCCTGGCTGCGCGCCAGGATCTGCAGCGGGTCCAGTTGCAGGTACTCCATCGCGCGCATGGCCGCCTCGGTGCCCGCGGTGCCTCGCCAGCGCCGTCCGGGCCACAAGCCCTGCTTGCCGAGGATGAAGCGACGGGCGGTCTCGATGTTGATAGTGAGCATGATGACCTCTCTTCTGAAACGGTTGGCTACGAACCAGATTATATCACTCTCTCAAGACCGGACAGGCACAAGGGGCTGAGACAGGGAGAGTTTTTCGGAAAGGGGCCAGCAAGGCGGGGGGATCGAAAGGCACCCGCAAGGGGCTCCACACTGCTCCCCACCGCCCCTGCCTCTACTATGATACGGTATGGGGTCTCATGGGTTCTCAAGAATCTGTCTTGTCCATGCCAGGATGAGATGAACGCGCTGCGCAAGAGCGGCAGGAGCAATTTTGATCAAGTCGTAGCCCAACGAGAGGTAGGTTGCTTCATGGATGCGCTCGAACACGAGCGATTCTTCAAACGTGATTTTTCTCGCCGAAGTTTGCTGGCAGAACCCCAGATGTTCGATGAAGAACACCTGACTCTGGTAAATCCGCTCACGCTCAATTCTCGCGAGTTCCTCTCGCAGAGCAGCAGAGGGAGGATAGCCCAGATAGCGGGAAAGCGCGAGCGTGCACACGGGCGAACGGTCATACCATTGGAGGTCGGAAGGTGCCAGCGCCGCTTCGAGTTGTCGCTGTTTTTGGAGACGCACAATGGCATCGATGAAGTCGGGCTGCAAGTGCGGCTCCAGATTGCCACGGCTCTGCTCACGAGCAATGACATCGGTTGCAGCTTCCTCCACCACACCATAGCCCTGGCTTTTCAACTCATACAGAATGGAGGTTTTTCCTGCACCAGGGGTCCCGGTAAGAATATAGCGTTTCATCCAAGCCGTCCTCTCGCAAACTGTGGCAATTCCATGATCGTTTCCCTTTGGCCTTTTCCCCCTCAGTCCTTCAGGATCACTCCGCCCTCGTCTTTGCGTTCACCGCGTGGTCTCGAGCCTCCTGGGAATATCTCCCATAAAAAGATGAGCTTTGTACAGAGCGGTGATGAAACGGGAAGCGCTTCGTGCGTCTCGGCGGCAGAGGCACCGATCACTCCTGGCGAGTAATCACATCGACGAGAATCATGCCGAACCGGCGTCCTCGTGTGCACGAGCAGTCGTCGCTACGAAAGGCGGGAGATGGTGGAACCGAGAGCGTGGGGCAACTTCATGATCCGCCGCCAAAGAGCCATCGAGGAAGTGTTCATGCCAGGACAAGCGGCGAGTCGCGCTCCCAGACTTGCAGACGTCGACAGGCCGAGAGCGGTGAGGAGGCTGAATACCTATGGGATGAAGATCTCTCACCAGAAGTATATCATTCCACATCAATAGATGGCAAAACAAACAGGCACGGTTTCGCCACAGCTCTGTATGAACCAAGAATTCAGTCAAACAACAAGAGCACGAGAGGATGCGCGGAGCGCGATGGAGTAGTGCCTGGTCTTCCGTTACAGCACAAAGGGGATAAGTCGTTTCGTGCGCCGCATATACTCCTGATAGCGCTGGCCCAGCTGCGCCTTGAGGACGTGCTCTTCTACATGGATACGGTAACTCACGCCAAGCAGCGCACATCCCATAATGACGAGCATACTCAACCAGTTTGTCAAGCTGAGTCCCAATCCGAGTAATGTGATGAGGAAACCGGTATAAGAAGGATGCCGAATGATTCGGTAGGGACCCGCTTCGATCACGGGCTGCTCGGGTGCGATGGCCACCGTCGTCGTGAAGAAGGCGCCGAGTACGGCGATGGCGTAGAAACGCAATGCCATCCCCGCATAGATCAGCAGCAGGCCCAGCCAGAAGAGGAAAACGTTCCCACTGGTGATGGCGAAGACCTGAACCTTAAAAGCCAGCAGCAGGCCGAGGAGGACACCAAATACAACCAGGACAATGCATTGCTCCACCAAAAATCTTACCCAGCGGTTCGCTATTCCGTGGCCATTCCCCTTAAAAAGCCTCCAAAGAGCTGGCCTCTTTTCCTGGAAATCATCCATCGGAGAGTACCCACCCGTAGAGTAAGATGTTTCGTGGGACAAGCGATGGTGGACTGTCTCACCAGAAATGTCGCTCCAACAACACTTGTACAAGGGAGGGTCCAGTGAGATCAGCATTGAGCTATCAATCAAGGCGGGAATTGGTTCAACAGATGGCTCCCCGCTATCAGAAGGCTTCTCGCGCACACAAAATCTCGATGCTCGATGAATTCGTTGCCATCACTGGTTATGCGCGCAAATACGCCATCCAGCTGCTCAATCATCCACAAGAGCCGAAACCGCGAAGCCAGCAGACACGTCTTCCCCATTATGGATCGGAAGTCCAACACGCCCTCCTCCTGGTATGGAAAGCGGCCAATCAGATTTGCGCCAAGCGGCTTATCCCTTTTCTACCCACCCTGGTCGAAGCGCTCGAGCGGCATGGGCACCTGCACCTCAGTGAGGAGTGCCGTCATCAATTGCTCTCCATAAGCGCAACGACAGCTGATCGCCTCCTGCGCGCCTCTCGACCCCAGGGTCCACACGGCTTGTCTACGACACGAGCAGGAACCTTGCTCAAACACCAGATCCCGATCCGCACCTTTCAGGACTGGAATGAAACACAGCCCGGCTTTCTGGAAGCAGATCTGGTCGCTCACTGCGGCTTACAGGCAGAGGGAGGTTACCTGTATACCTTGACCCTCACTGACATCGCGACGGGCTGGACCGAATGCCTCCCCCTCTTGTTTCGTAGTCGAGAGACGGTGCTGGCGGCTTTCCAACGCGCACGCACGCTGTTCCCTTTTCCGATCCTGGGTATTGATACCGATAATGGTGGGGAGTTCCTCAATGAGGAAGTGCTCACGTACTGCGAACAAGAACAGATTACGTTTACCCGAGGACGGCCTTATCAGAAAAGAGACCAGTGTTTTGTCGAACAGAAAAATGGAGCGATTGTGCGCCAGGTGGTGGGCTATGATCGCTTCGTTGGGGAATACGCCTATCGGCAACTCACCGAACTCTACCGGGCACTGCGCCTGTATGTTAACTGTTTTCAGCCCTCGATGAAGCTGCTGTCGAAGCAACGCGAGGGGAAAAAAGTGCGCTACGTCTACGACCCAGCCAAGACTCCACTGCAACGTTTGCTCCTCTCAGGCGTCCTGCCTGCTCAGAAACAGCAAGAACTGATCGAGGTGCCACATGTGCTCGATCCCATCGGCCTCTTCCAACAACTGAAGCAGTTGCAAAAGGCTGTCTTCTACTGTGCTGTCAGTGTTCCACCTTTGATCTCAAACACCCCTTCTGCACCCGTACGCGTCTTTTCCGTGGACTCTTGCACGATGGGAAGCGTCCAGGCTTCGAGGAGCGCACCCGATCCAGCTGCAGAACTCAGCACTCTGTACCGAGAGCAGGAGAGGAGAAAACGGGTTCTGGGCTGGCGACGCACCCACAAAGACCCCTTTGAGGGAGAGTGGGAGCAGATCATGACCTGGCTGCTTGCCAATCTCGAACGGAGCAGCGGCGACATTTTCCGGGAGTTGCAACGCCGTTCCCCCGGACGCTATCAACCCTTGCAAATCCGTACCCTTCAGCGCGGCATGCACAAGATCCGGGCCCACCTCCTGCAAACCTTTGAGGAGCAGTGGCAAGAAGAAGTGATAGGTGGTCCATCACCCGCATCAAACTCGCAATCAGAGAGGGTAACCAAGCTTTCCTGATTGCCTGGTGAAAAAAATGCCGGGTAAGATTTTTGGTGGAGCAATGCACCGAACTGCAGCGCCATGGGGTCGAGGTGGCGACTGGCGTCGCGGTCGAGCGCATTACGCGGGCCGGGACGCAATTGCAGGTCATGGGATCAGAAGGGTTTTCCGCGACCGCCGATCTGGTGCTGGTGGCCGTGAGCGTTCAGCCGCAGACCGAGCTGGCCCAGTCGGCTGGCGTTGCCACCGGTGAGCGCCAGGCCATCCGCGTCACCCGCGCCATGAAAACCAATGTGCCCGACATTTTTGCAGCTGGTGATTGCGTCGAGACCTGGCATCGCCTGCTAAAGGCTCCGACCTATCTGCCTCTGGGAACGACGGCCCATAAACAGGGACGGATTGCTGGTGAGAATGCGGTGGGTGGGCACCAGGAATTTGCCGGATCACTGGGCACCCAGGTGGTCAAAGTGTTTGACCTTGCGGTGGCCCGGACGGGACTGCGCGAGACCGAAGCAAAGAACGCAGGGTCGGACCCACTCACCGTCGAATCGACGTGCTGGGACCACAAAGTCTACTACCCGGGTGCGAACGCTCTGCATATACGCGTCACCGGAGATCGGAAGACAGGTCGCCTCTTAGGGGCGCAAATCGTCGGTCATTGGCACGGGGAAGTCGCCAAACGCATTGACGTCTTTGCTACCGCCCTGTTTCACGGTATGCGCGTCGACGACCTGAACGACCTCGACCTCAGTTACACGCCGCCCGTCAGTAGCCCCTGGGACCCGGTGCAGATGAGTGCCCAGGCCTGGAGGCATCTTGCCTGAACACGGTGCCCTTGTTCTTCCTGATGACCACTGCTACCGTCGCCGATATCCACGAGCATGTGATCAGCTGAGCGGAGCGGGTATCCCGCGAAAAGCTCACTGGCACGCTAAGAAAGTTCGTACCATATTAATCCGGTTATTTCCATGATGGCGAACCACGGCTGGTCTACATGATGCCGCCTCTCGTGAGATAGGTTTGTAAAAGGTCATGCATCGTATCCAGGAGCAAGAACAGCCGCAGCGAGTTGAGCGCCGTCATGGCATTCGTCTGAATTCCGTGCAACAGCCCGTGCCTATGTATCTCACGATCATGGCGATGGAGGTAGTCGTAGTCGCGTTCAAACTCAAGATCCTCACAAAAAACGTCCTCGATGTAGGCGAGAACTGATTTGACGCGTACCCAATGTGTTAGATCGGTTGTGTCGCTGTCTACGTTCACCTCGTCCCCCGCCGTACTCAGGGTGCGAAGGATCACGGATTTTGTTGACCCAAGCCCCAACTGCCCCCTTCTCGGCTTCTGTGCAGGCAGCAGCACGTTCTTTTCGACGACATGGCTGGCAATGCCTTCAACCAGTGGGGCGAGGGCACTGATGGACAAACCATAATCGCCCCTTGTGTGAGCTTGAAAAGCGGGAAGCAAAATTGACCGCCAGCGCCGCGCATACTCCGGGTTATCCCGCCACCTCTCCACCGCCTGCCAGAGCCTCGCATGGTTGTTGCGGGCGTAGTAATTCCAGATCAAAAGCGTGATCGATGACCGTCTGCCGCTCGTCTCGAGCAAATCAACAATCTGGTACATCAAATCCTCCGACATGGACGGGGCGAAGCACAATCCGAGGGATCTGAAGGCGGCGACGAGGCGGTGTCTTATCCTCTCTTTTAAACGCTTGAGGTCCAGCGGCGGCCAACCGGGAAAGGCGGCGACGAGCGTGTTAATATGGTCGGTAATGTTTGTGAGCCAGCCGAGATCAGGCAAGAAAGCATGTATCGGGGGAAACTGATTCACGAAATTCAATGCTGGAAACATCCCCTCTGGTGGCGGAAGGATTTCCCAACTTGAGACCACACTCCTGAAGCTTCGTACAAGAGGCTCTATATCAACAGTGAAGTTGGAGCGCACCGACTCCGCTAGCGCTGATAGTATTGATGCAACAGTCGAGGCAGCGGCGGCGGTCTGGTGGAAGTCGTCCATAACGGTGCAGATAGGCTGAAGCAAAGATTGCAATTGCTGCGCCTTATACTGGCTCATAGAAAGTGTAGCCACTCTATAAGTTGCCATAATAGGCTGTGGGGCCACTTTCATCACTGCGGCAAGTCCCATGTCCTGGAAGAGATACGCAGGGTGTGGCGGTACGCGTGGTATCATTGCGGCAATATTCTTCATAGCTTGCCTCTCAAGGGCGAGGTGTTTTTCCATTGACGCAAAATCGTGTTGAGCTTGTGCCAAAATCCTTGTTGCTAGATCTCTTGATCGAGGTAGACACGCTCCTGGGCGAGGATCGTTATTTAGAAGGGCTTTCGCTGAAGTCTGATCATTGTTGGTAGTGCCGGCTAACAGGGCATGCTCCTTGCAACTCTGGTCGGCGGAAACGGGAGAGGTGGGAGGCTGATCAGCAGGCGTGGGATTGGACTGGAACATGAATGGGTCTCCTTAGAGAAGTAATACGAAGGATAGGAGTGGAGCGAAGAGGCGCGATGAACCGAAAGCATCGGGGATGTTCGCGAAGAATAAATTGGCTTGACCACTCCTGAATACTCGCTATGATTGGCATTATAGGGTCAGATTTGCGATTTGTCAACTTTCTTAGAAAGATCGTTCAATAGAGCGCGATATGGCAGAATATTCATCTTGCTATCACCAAGGGAGGGGCGATGACACGCCTCCTGTGGGGAATGTCGAATTCTAGATAAGTAGAACTCGAAGGTATAACCTCCTTCATCAAGAAGTCACATCAACCTGGGTGCAGACCGGGACGGCTCTTTCCCCTTCCCATTCATGGAAGAAACGATCCACCTAATCCAATTCGTTGCTATTGACAACGAACTGCGCCTGCTGTATGTTTGAGGAGTGATTGTTGCTAATAGCAACGAACGTGAGAGGAGCAGAACATGGAACAGCAAGTGACGACAGGCGCGCTCCTGCGTGAAGTGGCCCGCTTGCATACCCATTTGCAGCGCACAAACGTGGCCTGCTGCGCTGGAACCACGGTAACGCAGTGTACCGTGCTTACCGAACTGGGGCGCAGTGGGCCGGTTCCCCTGGCAGAACTCAGTCGGCGTATCGGCTTCGACAAGAGCTGGACGAGCCGAGCCGTCGAGCACCTCGTGCAGGACGGCTTGATCGAAAAAGTGCCCAGTCAGACCGATCACCGCATGGTGCGTCTCTTCCTGTCAGCAGTGGGAGAGCAGCGCGTGCGAGACCTCAATGCGACGCTGAATGGTTTGTCTGAGCGCGTGCTGGAGCGCGTCCCGGCGTCGGAGCACGAGGGAGTCCAGAAGGCCCTCTCACTGTTGCTCGTGGCACTGCAGGCGGAAGTGGAACGGACCTCGTTGCCAGCGGGTATATCTGATGGCCTGACGGAGGGCGATGGGGGAGGAGTTGCCAGATGCACCTGCGACTAGCAAATCCGGACGATGCGGCGGCCATCGCGACCATCTACAACCAGGGCATCGAGGATCGCATCGCCACCTTTGAGACGCGCCTGCGCACTTCACAGGAGATCGAGCAGTGATTCGACGGCGTGCATCCCATCGTCGTCCTCGAAACCGACGAGCGGCAGGTCATCGCCTTTGCCTCCACCAGCGTCTACCGCCCCCGCCCCTGCTACGCGGGCATCGCCGAATTCTCGGTCTATGTCGAACGGGCGTGGCGCGGGCCGCCAGGCACTGCAGGGGCTGCTCCAGGAAGCGGAGCAGGCCGGTTTCTGGAAGCTGGTGTCGCGGGTATTTGTTGAGAACACGGCGAGCCGCGCGCTGCTGCGCTCACAGGGCAAACGTTCGGTGGGTGCGTACGAAAAGCACGCCCAGCTGGACGGCGTGTGGCGGGACATGGTGATCGTCGAGCGGCTCTTGCCAGTCAACGTTAGCTCGGGATGAGGGAGTCTCCTTATACCACGTTTGTGTTCCCTCTTCGCGTCCTTTTAGGCGGATGCCTGTCACTAGATGTAGGGAACGAACAAGTGCGCTGGCGGATGGCTCATCGAAGAACGATTGGTTGGCGCAGAAAGCGGTTCCTTCGTCACAAACGAACGACAACTTTTTTAAGAAGAACTTGCATGAAAGCGAGTAGCATATGGAGACCAAGAATTTACCCGTTGCCATTATCGGCGCCGGCCCTATCGGGCTAGCAGCAGCCGCGCACCTGTTGAAGAGAGGCCAGACGCCTCTCGTGTTTGAAGCCGGGCGCACGGTGGGGGCAGCCGTGCTCCAGTGGGGACATGTGCGCCTGTTTTCGCCCTGGCGCGAGCTGCTCGACCGGGAAGCCGCCGCGCTCTTAGCGGCAGAGAGCTGGCAGGCGCCCGATCCCGCAGCGTACCCGACCGGCCGAGAGCTTGTGGAAAGCTACCTCGCCCCGCTGGCAAACACTGCACGGATCAAGCCGCACCTGCGCCTGGGCACGCGTGTAGTAGCGGTGAGCCGGCAGGGCATCGACAAGATGAAGACGCCTGGCCGGGAAGAGTCCCCCTTTGTCCTGCGCCTGCAGACGGCGAGGGGCGAGGAGCAAGAGGAGCAAGACGTGCTGGTTCGAGCCGTGATCGACGCCTCCGGCACCTACGGGACCCCCAATCCGCTGGGCGCGAGTGGCATCCCCGCGCTCGGCGAGCGAGCACTTCGCGAGCACATCTTCTACGGTATCCCCGATATCCTGAGGGCGCAGCGAGAGCGCTACGCCGATCGTCGCGTGCTAGTGGTGGGCAGCGGGCACTCGGCTTTCAACGCTTTGTTGGAGCTGGCGGAGTTGGCGCGTGAGCATCCTGCAACCCGCCTGCTGTGGGCTATCCGCCGCACTGACCTCGGCCAGTTGTTCGGAGGCGGCAAGCGGGATGCCCTGCCTGCGCGCGGCGCGCTCGGTCAGCGCATGCAGGAACTCGTGGAGAGCGGGCAGGTACGCCTGGTCAGCGGTGTCCGCATCTCGGCGCTGTACGAGACCAGTGACGGGATCGTCATCGCGGGAGAAGAGCAGCGCCTGGGCCCGGTCGATGAGATCATCGCCACCACGGGTTTCCGACCGGATCTCTCGCTGCTGCGGGAGCTGCGCCTGGCGCTCGATGCGGGCCTGGAGAGCCCGGTCCGGCTGGCTCCCCTCATCGACCCGAATGTGCATAGCTGTGGCACCGTCCCGCCGCATGGCGTGGACGAACTCTCCCACCCCGAAGAGAACTTCTACATCGTGGGGATGAAGAGCTATGGACGCGCGCCCACCTTCCTCACGCTCACCGGGTATGAGCAGGTGCGCTCGATTGTCTCCGCGCTCACCGGCGACTGGGAAGCCGCCCGCCGGGTCGAACTGGTGCTGCCGGAAACGGGCGTCTGCTCGACGGATGCTGGCGGCTCGTGCGCTGTGCCTGCGACGCAAGAGGTAACGAGACACGATGATCTGGCAACTGCATCGGCGAGCTGTTGTGGTACGTCCCCTGCTCGGCAACTGCTGACGGTTGGCGCTGCCCTTTCGCCCGCTGCGAGCTGTTGTGGCTAGTCGTCATCTCGTTTTGCTGAAGGGTCTACTCCCACCTCGCGTTGGAGATACATTAGACACGAGCGGGCATCCACGGAAGACGCCCTATTATGGCTGGGTGCTGATGGTGGTGCTGGGGATCACGACCATTATCTCCTACGGGACGACCCAGTACCTCTTCGGGGTGCTGGTCGTCCCACTGGATGCCGCCTTCCACTGGGGACGGGCGAGCATTTCCGGGGTCTACGCACTGGGGCTCATCATCGCGGGGCTGCTGGGCGTCCCCATCGGCTCGCTCGTCGACCGGCGGGGGGCGCGTCTGCTCATGAGTTGCGGCTCGGTTCTGGCGGGCCTTGCTCTATTCGGTCTGGCGCGCATGGATGCCCTGTGGCAGTTCTACCTGCTCTGGTCGGGTGGCCTGGGGCTGGCGATGGCCCTGACGCTCTATCCGGTCACCTTCACTGTGGTGGCGAACTGGTTCGTGCGCAAGCGCGGCACGGCACTGGCCGTCCTAACGCTTGTAGGGGGATTGTCTTCACCCATCTGTATTCCCCTGGCCGGGATACTCGTCGCCCACGTGGGGTGGCGCTCCACCCTCGACGTGCTGGGAATTGCGCAGCTGGCGATCGCACTACCGCTGCACGCTTTCCTGCTACGGCGGCACCCGGAGGACCTGGGACTCTCCCCCGATGGGGAACCTGCTCTCCCGGTACAGACGCACGCGCCTCTGCCTGGCGCAACGCTCTCAGAGGCGCTGGGGAGCCCGATCTTCTGGATGCTCACGGCCTCGCTCGCGCTGGTGATGCTGGGGAGCACCGTCGTGTTCGTCCACCAGGTCGCCTTTATGATCAGCCGCGGCACCGATGCGGTCCTGGGGGCAACCCTTTCGGGGATGCTGGGGCTCGCCAGCCTGCCCGGCCGCTACGTCTTCAATGTGCTCAGTAGCCGCATCAGCCCGCAGAAGCTGCTGACGCTGAGCGTCCTGGCGCAGGCGGTGGGTATCGTGGTGCTTGTGCAAGCGTCCTCGCCCGGCTGGCTCATCCTGTATGTAGTGATCTATGGTTCCGCCTATGGGGCCTTCTCTCCCCTGCGGGCCTCGGTGATGGCCGACCACTTCGGACGCCGGGCGTATGGCGCGATTACCGCGGTGCAGGGGATCCCGGTGGCGATATGCGCGGGCCTGGGGCCGCTGGCCGCGGGCTGGCTCTACGACGGGCTGCACCACTACGATGTGGCGTTCTGGTTGTGCGCCTGCGCCTTCCTGCTGGCAGCCATCGGCATCGGTCTCGCGCCTCGACCAAAGGAGCAGTACGCTGGCTCTGGACAAGTCGAATCTGTGATGGACGGGGGGCTGAGGGAAATCGAAAAGTGAGAGGTGCTTCCACGAGATGTGCAACGAGTGTACTCGTCCTGAACGCGGAGATATGGTACACTCGGCGAGTACGGACATGCAGGAGAACTCCTCGCGTTGTAAGCTCAAACTCACCTATGGCAAGCGTTTGGAGAGGAAGTCTTCTGCTGAGTACGTACTGCACGTAGCATTCCATTTCTGCAAGGAAAAAAGCGATATGTTTCACACGAGCGTTTCACAAAGCCATCTGACTTCCCTTGATGAAGTCGTCGCTCGACTGGCACAGCATCGAGAAGTGGAGAGTATTGCGATCCTCGGTTCAGGAGCCAATGGCCACCTGAATCCCGCGAGTGATTATGATGTGCTGGTTGTGCTTTCTGAGATGCCTGTGCCGGTCTCTCTTGTCCTCACCACCATCGAGCACAGGTTAGCTGAGGTCGTCTTTTTTTCTGCTGACACCATCGAAGAGTGGCTTGCCACCGAAACGTTTTACGCAGGAAGTTACGCAGCTTCCATGTTGCGGCGGCTGCAAAAAGCACGCGTGGCCTTCGACCGCACGGGCCGCATCACGCGTCTGTACGAGAAAGCGCTGAGCAGTTCCTGGCAAGAGGAGCACGATCAACAGAAAGTGTGGGAGGCGTGGTTCACTTGCAATTACGATCTGCAGCACACCAAACGTCTGCTGACCTCAACTGACCCCGTCTATCTGATGGCCGGTGATCTGCGACTCCTGACCAATATCTCCGGCCTCTTGACGACCTATTTCCTCATTCGCCAGGTGCCCTGGCAGGGCGCGAAGGAGGCGATCCGCTACCTGATGAGTCACGATCCCGACTATGTAGAGGTGTTGCAACACTGTTTAGCTGAAACACACCGCGAGCGCAAAGTCGACCTCTACCAACACCTAGCAGCGCTCACGCTGGCGCCTCTGGGAGCGCTATGGAGCTACGATGCGACGGCGATTGAGTTGCGAACTGAGGGAGAGATGCAGCCAGAGTTGTTACAAGCAGCATTTGCCTGGTGGGAGCAGTTGATTTCCCCATAGACAGGCAAGGCTCCTTTCCATCTTTGCCTTGTTTGCGGTATGCGAATGTGGTAATCCCACGGGGTGCTGCGTCCTTTTGGCGAAAACCCCGTCTCTCTTTGAGAAAGCATTCATACGAGAGGAGTACATGCCCGATGCCACCTGATTTGATCTTTTTTCTTCATCAACAGCGCCGCAAGGAGAGTGTGCGGCGATCTGAGCTAGTCCGGCTCGTGCGGGCAAGCGGGCGAAAGCCTGTCGGTAGCGAACGCGTCTTCCAGCACCTTCTCTGGTGGGTTGACGGTGCGCTGCTTACCTGGGGTTTCGCCTTACAACACGCTGGAGGAGCAATGCAAGCAAACGAGAAAGGGTGCAGCGTATGTCTGTGACGACCGAACATGTCTGGGAGGCGTTTCATACCCCCTTGCAGCAGTTCATCCGGCGGCGCGTCTCCGATGAGGCAACCGCCGAAGATGTGCTGCAAGAGGTGTTTCTCAAAATCCACCAGCATATGGAAACGCTTCGAGATGTGAAGAAGCTGGAGAGCTGGATCTACCAGATCACGCGCAACGCCATCGTCGATTCCTATCGCGAGCCGCGGCCAGCAGCCACGCTTGAGTCGCCGGAGGTGCTCGAGTTGCCCTCAGAGCTGCCCGACGATGATGTTGTGAGCGAACTGTTACCGTGCGTGCGAGCGATGGTGAGAAACCTGCCAGAACTGGATCGGCAGGCGCTGGTGCTCACCGAATATCAGGGGCTCACGCAAAAGGAGTTGGCCGAGCGCCTGGGCCTGTCCTTTTCGGGCGCGAAATCGCGCGTACAGCGCGCACGGGAAAAACTCAAGCAGCAGCTATTGGAATGCTGCCACTTCGAGTTGGACAGGAGAGGCCACATTCTCGACTATCAACCGAAGTGCCAGTGCTGTGAAACGGCGGCGTGCTGTGCTGACGAACTCTTGATGCCAACGAGGGGGAGAGCTACTACGCTCTCATCATCAGCTGCAAATAACTAATGAGATTAACGACACGCCTTGTCATCCCACCTTCGGAGCGATTCAAATGAGATCAGATTCTCAACAGGGGTTTGGGCTGGGGAGGAACAGGAAGCTGGATTGGAAAGGTCGCCCCTAAGGGCTGGCAAGAGGGGAAAAGGCTCCTTTTCCCCTTTCGTTGCTCCTCTCTACACCAGTTCTTCTCTTGGCCATATTCAAGAGGGGACACGCCTCCAGGATCTTCCGAAAACACTGCGCCGCGCGCCTTACCATCACTAGCATGCGGCGCAGTTCCGCTCTCCGTCTAGAGATACGTTTTGAAGAACTCGGCGATGGCGGTGTAGCAGGCGACGCGGTTGGCGTACTTGAGCACATCGTGGCCCTCATCCTCGAAGACCAGGTAGTCGACCTGCTTTCCCGCTGTCTGGAGCTGCTCAACGACATCCCGCGACTCGCGCTCGATGACGCGCGGGTCGTTCTTCCCCTGAATCACCAGCAGCGGGCACCTGATCTGCTGCATGTAGGTGCGCGGCGAGCGCTCCAGGAGGAAGTCCCGGTCGCGTTCCGGGTGGCCGATGACCAGTTCAAAATACGGCTTCCAACTTTCGGGAATGCGCTGGCTGAAGGTAATCAGGTCGTAGGGGCCAAACATATCCACCGCTGCTGACCAGAGTTCCGGGTGGCGAGCTGCCTGTGTGAGCGTCATGTAGCCACCATAGGAGCGGCCGACCACCCCGGCCCGCTGCACATCGAGGCGCTTGTCCTGCGGCAAGACCACCCTCATGGCGTGGACGTGGTCCAGTCGGTCCTTGCCGCCGAAGTCTTTGTCTACCCACTTGGTATAGCTCAGCCCGTAACCGGTGCTGCCGCGCACATTGGGCACAAAGACCGCCAGGCCGTTCAGCGTCAGGAACTGAATCAGCGGCATCGAGAACCAGGTGAAGTCGGGCCGCTCCTGGCCCTGGGGGCCACCGTGAATATAGTAGACCAGCGGGCGCGGCCCCTCGTAACCGAGCGCCGCAGCCGGCAGGTACAGCCGTGCCGAGATACGCAGCCCATCATACGAGGTGAAGGAGGCATCCTCGCCTGCCGAGAGCCATTCCTCCGGCAGGCCTAGCACATGCTCGCGGGTGTGTTGCCGCACGACCTCTCGCTGCTCGCCTTCGATCGTGTAGAGCTGCGAAGGTGAGGTGGATGTGGAAAAGGAGAGCGCGAAGCGGTCGGTGGCTTTCTCGTAGGAAACCGCTTCGAGCATGCCGTTGGCAAGCCTGCCCTCACCGCACAGCACTCGCTCCAGCCTCATAGTCAGGCTGGCCTCGTCAAATGTGCCCTCATACAGCCAGGAGCAGCCATCGATATTGTATTCCACAGCATAGCGCGCCTCGCGCAGGTGCTTGAGTTTGAGCAGTTCACCCATGCCGCTGTGCTGGACGCCGCTGATCTCCACCGGTTTCACTTCTGCCCGATCGGAGAGTTCCAGATAGCCCAGCCCATAGGTATCGACAAAGAGTGAGGTAATGAACAGCAGCCCCCTGTCGCCAGGCGTAAAGAAGATGTTCTTGATGCTGTTGAGCGGCACCTCCTGCTGGTCGCGCCGCTCCTCCAGCGGGACACCGTAGAGCAACTTGCGGGATGTATAGCCCGCTCGCCACTGGTAGAGCGTATGGTCGCCCTCCGCATAGCCATCCACCAGAATCACGTTGGTATGGTCGGCATTAACCCCATCAACAGAGCTCCCCCAGAGGTGCTCTCCTAGCTTCACCAGCTCTCCGGTCTCCAGGTTCGCCTGGAACGAGACATACATCCGCTCGCCGCGCGACTCCGCGCTGAGGTAGGCCAGGTTGCGCTCCGAGTCACTCTCAAGGCAGCGGACTCGATAGCCATCGAACGCCGACCCGAAGGCCGGCTCGGGGATGCCGCCCGACAGTGGAATGAGCATGGGCTGGTAGTTCTCGTCTCCATCCCGATCAAGCATCAGCAGAATCTTGCCCAGTGAGGGGAAGAGCGCAAAGACTTCCCCTTCTGCTAGCTCCGGGTTCGGCACGGCAATGCGCGCTGGCAACAGCGGCTCTGGAACGCTTCCACCTGTGTCCATCGCGTACAGGCTCAGGTGTCCGCCCGGGCCCAGATTGCTCAGGAAGAAAAGACGATTGCCCAGGAGCTTGGGGCTCAGAAACAACCGCGCTGCCAGCAACGATTCAATAGAAATATTCATACTATTCCTTTCCATGCTAGACATGGTAGTGTGTGAGCGATTGAGGGATTGTGTTATGCCTTGTCCTACCGCTTGCTCGCCGCATCGGCGATGTAGCTTCTGCTGATCCATCGTGAGGAGCGACTCGTCCTGTTTCAGGGCCGCGACTGCTATTCGTCGCGACACGCGCTACGGTCACGCGATGCAGGATCGCGGGTCACGAGTGAACTCATCCACTGGCAAGCGGCTCGCGAATGTGGTAGACATCTCTGCTCGGCTGTATAGAGAGGACTTCATACGTTTGTTGGGCGAGAACGATATCAAGCTGGACCGGCTCGGTCATGCTCCGAAAGCTCGTCACCAGCGCAGCACGTCCCTGATGTTCAACCAGACGCTCCTCCAAAAGCTGCAGGCGTGGATGATCGCGCCAGAACTGCCACGCCTGGGGCAGGTACAGGACCAGGTTTGAGAGGCGCATCGCGCCCCCCCGGTCGCAGGGCGCGCAGCATACCAGCATGCCGCGCGCGCGATTCTGCGGTTCCGGCTGGGACTCAACCGGGGAGGAGAACAGAGGTCTGCTCCAGCCGCAGAAGATGCCCGGGGCTGAGTGGTGACGCGGCGCTGGCTGATAATACGCGTTCACCCAGCGCATCACCCGATTGAGAGCGGGCTTGAAGCCGGTCACTCCCCCAAACCAGGAGGGCATGGAGGTATAGGACGTATACACGCCCGCCTCGGCCACGCATGCCGGGCACTGGAGGACAAAATCTCCCTGCGCTACGTCGAGCTTGCCCTCCAGATGCCGCTGCCCACAGAGCGGACACCAGATCCCGGTGGTCTTCCACCCAACAGCTTCTGGTGTAACGAAGTCGTAGGCGGCGGCTTCCTCGCGAAACCGGGTCGTCACCTGGCGCAGTGCCAGCTTCCCGCGATGGGCCTGCACTTTCACCGTGCCCTCGCGCAGGCCCATCCGCTCGGCGATAATGGCGTAGGGCAACTCCTGAACATAACGAGCGACGAGCACGTGGCGCGTCGGCGCAGGGAGTAGTTGAAGCGCCCGTACCAGCAGGTCAGCCAATTCTGACCGCTCCACATCAGCTTCGAGATCGGCTGGGTCGGTCAGCTCCTGCTCAAGCGAAGAAGGCTCTCCCAGACCGTGCGAGGAGGGCTGCAGGAGGTGGGCTGAATCGCGAAAGCGAAACGCCCGCCAGCGTAGGCAGACGTTGCGGGCAATCGCAGTAAGCCAGCGTGCCTGACCCCGCGGGTCGTGCAACTGGTCACGGTGACGCCACGCTTCGTAGAGCGTTTCTTGCGCGAGGTCTTCAGCCGCCTCGCTGCTGCCCGAGAGCCGGGTACAGAGGCGGACGAGCCGCGACCATTCCCCCGCAAGGGTTGTCTCAGCGAAGATGGACGGCTCACCCTGGTCTGATGATCTCACGAGACGCTCCTTTCTGTCCTATCGTGCTTGGAGTAGCCTACAATAACAAATCAACCCAAACCCCCAAAAAGTTACACGAAAACCCTGAAAATCTGTTGGCAGTGGCATCTCTAGAGAGAGCCACCCGGAAAATTATACCAGACGCCCGCACCGTATACCCAATGCAACGACTTGGGGTGTGAGGCGCGCAACACCCGCTGCTTGCCGTTTGCTCTGTTTGAGGTTGGGGGCTGCACACGAGAGGAACAGGGGAGGGGATACTGCAAGGGGCATGGGACTCCCCAAGACAAAAAGTAGGTGCGCGGCCCGCGATTTTGGGGCGTGGGAACAGGGAGCCAACAGCCCATCTCTCATGTGTACAGCTGTGTCCGAACGAGAAGCTGACCTGATGCGTCCTTTTCGGAACTGCCCCGTCATTAAGTACAGAACCGAGAGAGGTGAGTGAACCCGGGTTCCTCATCGCAAGCAGACCGATCGAAAGGAAGAAGAAAGATGAGCACTGTCCCAACCAATGACGAGCAGTTGCGGGCTGAGGTGAGCGCCCGCTATGCCAGGACTGCTTTGCAGGTCCTCTTAACCGAACAATCAGCAGCGGCTGATCCCTGTTGCGGCCCCACCTGTTGTACGCCGACCGCGGCAGCCACTCCCCCAGTTGAGAGCAGGAAAGCGTTGTCGGTCGTTGAGGCGGAGCAGACCGCGGGGTGTTGCGGGCCGAGTTGCTGCTCCACCGACACCCGCGATGCGAGTGTCATCACCTCGGACCTCTACTCCCAGGCGGAACTCGGAACGATCCCGCTGGCAGCTACCCTCGCGTCGCTGGGCTGCGGCAATCCAACGGCGCTGGCTGAACTCTCGCCGGGGGAGCGCGTGCTCGACCTGGGCAGCGGAGGCGGCATCGATGTGCTCCTGTCAGCGCGCCGCGTTGGCCCGAGCGGCTTTGCTTACGGCCTCGATATGACCGATGCCATGCTGGAGCTGGCCGAGCGCAACCGGGCTGAGGCGGGGTTGGAGAATGTCCGGTTTATGAGGGGCATCATTGAGAACATCCCGCTCCCTGCCGAGAGCGTGGACGTAGTGATCTCCAACTGCGTCATTAACCTCTCGGCGGACAAGGGACAGGTGCTGCGTCAGGCTTTCCGAGTCCTCACCCCAGGCGGACGCTTCGCTGTCTCGGACATCGTCTTCCAGGGCCGCATTCCGCAGGTACTGCGCGCGGACCTCGAATCCTGGGCAGGCTGTATCGCCGGTGCGTTGGAAGAAGAGACGTATCGAGCGCTCCTGGCGTCAGCAGGCTTCACGAACGTCGAAGTGGAGGTCACGCGCCACTACGCCTTGCAGGATATCGCCGGGAGCGGTGCACATGCCTCTTTAGCCGCCCTGAGCGAAGCCGAGCAGAGGGATGTCGATGGGCGCTTCGTGAGCGCTTTCATTCGAGCGCAGAAACCTGTGCGAATGTAGAGAAACTGCTTCACACGCTGCATCCGGCACTCACCACCACTCGTGGAAAGTGGCAAGCTGTCTCCCCTCATTCTTTGCGGGAAGGGAAGACAGCTTGTCTTCCTGTATAGTGTAGTAATCATTGTTAGGAGGAGACATGCACCCATGACATTTGTCACGCTCGAATCACGATAAACTTCACTTCCCCAACATCCGCTCCACCCTTATACTCTCCAGGAGAAGCAGTTCGCGCGTGATAAATGTTTCCCTTTCCTCGATGTGCGGTGAACATTCTGGCCTTAGCGCTGGGGTGGCTTCCGATTGCCCTCTGTGACAGGGGGGATAGCTGTTTGAAAGGAACAACCGTATGATCGATGGCTTTCCTCTCTCTTTCTTCCTGCCGCTCGTCGTGCATGCGGTGGCGGCACTGACGACAGGAGTGACTGGCGTGATCACGTTCAGCAGGCCCAAACGGAGCGTTCGCCATCCCAAATGGGGAGTGCGCTATCTATGGGCCTACACCGTGGTGTTTCTCACGGCCATCATCCTCTCGGTCCAGCACTGGCCAACTGACGCGTACCTCGTCGTTCTGGCAACGATCGGCTATGGCTTCGCTCTCGGTGGCTACGGGGCACGACGTTTTCGTCGAGACCCCTGGCTAATGCGCGTCCTGGGCAAACAGTGGATCAGTGCCCATATCGTCGGCATGATCGGGTCCTACGTCGTTCTGTGGACGGCCTTTTATGTGGATAACGCCCACCTCTTCCCAGGCTTGAAGGAGCTTCCAACGCTCACATTCTGGGTGCTGCCCAGCCTCATCGCGCTCCCGTTCCTGGTGCTGTCCCTCTCCCGTTTCGCACCGAAAACCGTCAGGTCTGCGACGCTCGATAGAGCATCGAACCGAAAGGAGAGAACACTCTAATGAATCTGGTACTATCCTTGATGATCCTCGCAACAGCGATCAATGGCCTGCTTTCAGGACTCAACGTGGATACCGCGCTCGTGAAGTTGCCAGCACGCCGACGCATTGGTGCCGTGGCGTATGCCACCTTTGCTCGTGGCAACGATCTGGGGAATGGGCTGGTGGTCTACCCGCTGCTGGGCGTGGGCGCAACCCTGCTCACCGTGCTTGCCACGGCTCTGGCCTACATAGTGCGCTCCCCAATAGAGGTATTGCTGCCGCTTTCCATTGCCTTACTGCTGAGC
>WNFJ01352023.1_pt1 | contig 48868 bp, 40 predicted proteins | sample 5400461 | NCBI WGS metagenome assembly WNFJ01 (sample SAMN13153349, study PRJNA577476) | soil metagenome | isolation source: 115 cm saprolite on Douglas fir-dominated hillslope | place: USA:California | collected 2013-09-17
CGGCAGGTCATGTCGTGGGGCTGCCGCGACCTGGGCGGGCTGTCGGTGGATATCTACCGCCGGGATAACCCGGCCCAGCTCGTGATCGAGATCCACGCGCCCCTCGGTCAGTTTGACCCAGGCGCGCTGGCGGGCACCGATCCCGCGGCGGCATGGACGCCGGGGCGTACGTGATGGGGTGCACATTGCGTGCGTCCCGGCCTCCAGCGCCGTGCGGCCTGAACTGGGAAGGCTGGCCGGCCGCGCGGTCAGGGGGATAGACGGCCATCCGGCCGGGGATAACCAGCCACACACGACCTAGCTGCGCTTGGAAGTGTCTGGAAGTGTTCCCGGCCGGGTGGTCATTTTTTTTGAGCTCGGCCGCCGGGGGCCCGTGAATTTGACTCTGGCAAGTGCAAATCCTGCGAGTTGGATCCTGCGTAAACGATGGCAATTTCCGCGAATATCGGCGGCGCGGCCGAGACGCCCTTACCCCGGCGCGATGGTGTCCCGAGCCTCACCGGCCGGCGTACGCAGCACACCACCCGGGTCGGCGTGCGGCGGAAATACGAGGTAGCCGGGCGGTTCGAGGTTCTCCGCCGTATGCGCGGCGGCGTACGGTTCGCCATACCGGTTCATGCCGCGCGGCTCGATACGATCGGCGGCCTGCACCCGAGCATCCCGCGGCTCGGTGGCCCACGCCTCGCTGTCGCGCGGCCCCGTGACGTGCCGCCCCGTGGCCTGCGGCCTGGTGGCGTGCGGCTCCAGGGTCTGCGGCCCTGGGTCCCACGGATCCGGGTCCAGCGGATCCGGGTCCCGCGGCTCCGGGGCCCGCGGCTCCGGGGCCCGCAGTTCCGCGGCGGCCAGTTCCGTGGCGGGCAGGTCGCTGGCCGGCCGGTCCTCCGCGGGAGACGGTGGCCCGGCGGGTAGCCGTGGGGCCCGGCCCAGGGACGGCAGCAGTACCGCGCCGAGTACCGCGGCGCCCATCCGGTCGAGTTGCCTGACGCCCGCCCGTACCTCGTCACGCAGGCTGCGAGGCACCTCGACAGCCATGATCGCCGCGTCGACGAACGGTGCGAGCGCGTACGCGTCGGCGCCGTCGCCGGTCGGCGGCGCCTCCAAGATCACGTATCGGGCCCGGGCGCGCAGCAGGTTCACCAGCCGCTCGGTCACGTTGCGCTGGAGGTGGTAGTTGGCGAGATGGCCATCGACACCTGGCGTGATGACCCGTAGCTGTGGAACCTCGGCCGGCTGCCGCTCGACCTCGCCGACCGTGGCGCGGTCGATGACGATCTGCGCGAGGCCAGGACCCGGGGTCAGCCCGAACAGCGCCGGGGTGATGCTGCCGCGCAGGTCGGCGCAGACCAGGATGGCTTCCGAGCCCGTCCTGGCCAGGGCCGCCGCCAGGTTCGCCGAGGCCATGCTGCCGCCGTGACCTGGCGACGCACCCGCCACGAGCACGACATGGTTGCCCCGCCCGAGCGTGGCCACGAGGGTGTGTGCGAGCTCGGCGAATGCTTGCCCGGTCCGCGACCGCGGCTCGGCGAGAGTGAGCCGCGGACGCGCCTTGCCGCGCGACAGATCGAGCAGGACCGGCAGGTGCGCGGCCGTCTCGACGTCACTCGCGCCGCGGACCCGCTTGTCGGACCGGCCCCGCCAGAGCGCGAGGACCAGCCCGATCACCAGGCCGGCCGCGAGACCGCAGGGCAGGTAGAGCCACGGGCCTGGGCCGGCCGGGCGCTGCGGCGGTGCCGCGTCGGTGATGATCCTGCCGCCTGATGTGTTCGCTGATTGGCCCACGAGGCCTGCTATCTGGCTCGACAGCAGATTCAGCTGGGTGTTGTCCGCGCCAAGCTCGGTCGTCAGGGTGATCCGCTCGCTCGATCCGCGGGACAGCGACTTGATCTTCAGGGTGAGCGCGGTGATCGTCTGCTGGAGGGCGGCCGATTCCCGCTGCAGGGCACTGAGCTGTGTCTGGATCAGGCCGTTGGCGGTCGCGCTGCGGTTTTGGAGGTAGGCGGCGGCGAAGGCGTGCGCGCACCGGGTCGCGGCCTCTGCCGTGTGCTCCGCGCAGCTGATCTGCAGGACCTGTGAGTTCGCCGGGACCGTGACGCTGATCCTGCTGACCAGGGCGGGAACCGACCGCGGGCTGCGGCTGATCTGCTTGGCCAGGCTGGCGACGGTGGCTGACTGGATGACCTGCACCTCGGTCTGGAGGTCGACCGCGCCCGTGGCCCGGCCACCCACCGGCTGGCTGGAGTCGGTGCTCAGCGCGTGTACATTGACGGTGGCCGACGAGGTGTAGGTGGCCGGAACACCGGCGGTGTACGCTGTCGCCGCGGCCAGGCCACCGAACGCGGCGAGGGCCACGATCCACCACTGGCGCCGCAGCGCCGTCGCGTGGCCGGAGAGCTTGCGCGACCCGGGATGCGATGACGGCTCCATTTCCGTGGGCTCCTCATCGCTCGGGGCTCGGGCGGGCCACAGATGCTTTCGTCGGCGAAGGCCCCGAACCGGATCAACATACGCCAATCGTGCAGGCTGGCGCGGGCGTACGGACTGACGAGGTCCGTGCCTGGCAGTTTCCCCGACGTCGGAACGCCGCGGCGACCAGGTCGCACGCGCGGCGATCCGGCCTGCTTACGATGCCGGCGCCGGCGCCACCGGGCGGTGACCGTCGGCGGCCCAGTGGCCGGCGAGATCCGCGTAAAGCGGCGACTGTATGATCAGCGACTCGTGCTCACCGACCACCGCCGCGGTGCCGTCGAGGACGAGGATCCGCCTGGCCCGGCGCGCCGAACTCACCCGGTGGGCGATGACGATCACGGTGCCCGGGCGCTGCGCGAATGCGTGCTCCGCTCGTGCTTCCGCGGCCGGATCCAGGTGGCAGGTGGCTTCGTCGAGCACGACGATCCGGGCGGGAGCCAGGTAGGCCCTGGTCAGCGCGATGAGCTGCCGCTCGCCGGCCGACAGCGCGGCCGGATCGAGGCGACCGCCGAACCCGCCGAGACGCGTGAGCAGCCGCGTCAGCCCGATGGCCTCGGCCGCGCGGTCCACGGCGCCGAAGCTCGCGGCCGGGTTCAGATAGCAGAGGTTCGCCATGAAGGTGCCCGCGAACACGTAGGCCTCCTGCGGGATCAGCACGCGGCGCGTGGTCAGCGCCGGGTAGCCGAGCGCGTCCAGCGGTGTCCCGCCGAGCAGGATGCGCCCGCGCAGCGGCCGCACGACGCCGGTCATCAACAGGGCAAGGGTGGATTTGCCGATGCCGCTCGGCCCGACGACCGCGAGGTGATCCCCGTCAGGGACATCGAGGTCGAGATCGCGGATCACGGGTTCGGCCATCCGTCCGTAGCCGAAGGTGACACCGCGAAGCCGCAGGTCGTTGCCTGCCGTACCGTAACTTGCCCGGCCGGTGCCTGCTGTCCCGTTGCGTGCCGCACCGTTGCAGGCCGCTGCGCTGCCCGCCGCACCGTTGCGCGGCGCCGGGCGGCCTGCCCACCCGCCGCCCGCCGCCGGGTCGCACGCCGCGCCGGGGCTGCCGCTGTCACCGCCGGCCTCGTCGGCCTCGCCGACCACGCCGGCGTCCGGCGGGCCGAGCAGTTGCTCGAGGGTGACCGCGAGCCTGACACCGCTGCTCGCACCGCCCTGAACCAGAGTGTGCAGCGCGACCTGGAGCCCACCGCCGATGTAGGCCAGCGCGCCGACAACGTCGCCCGGTGTGGCGCCATGGCGGGTCAGCCACGGCGCCGCGGCCAGCACGAGCAGGAGCGGAAACCAGCCGCCCACCGCGAGCGCCAGGCTGCGGGCCGCGGCGATCCTGGCCACCGCGTGCCCGGTCCGGGCCTGCGCGTCGACCTGCTCGCCGATGTCCGCGCAGACGCGTTCCTCCGCCCCGCAGGCGACCACGTCGCGCAGCGCTGCGGTCGCCAGGCCCGCCGCCGCGGCGACCGATTCCTCGACCTTGACGTATTCACGTTGCCGCCGCGCGAACGCCCGCATCGACCAGGCGAACAGCGCGAGCGCGGCACACAGCGGAGCGAGGACGAGCGCCGCCACGGCCGGGGCGAGCGCGAGCAGGCCGGCCATCGCGCCGCCGGCGGTGAAGGCGGCCGTTCGCGCGGTCGTGACCAGGCCGGCGAAGCTGTCCCTGACGATCTCGGCCTGGTGGGTGATCCGGGCCACGGTGCCGGTCTCCAGCGGCCGGGCATACCGGGCCGACCTGCGCAGAGCCGCCGTTACGACCAGCCGGATCAGGGCGTCGCGCAGCGGTTCGACGATCGCGGCGAGGTGCCGGTACGCTCTGCGGCTCCCGACGGCACCGATGAGCGCGGCGATCAGCAGCGCGCCGAGCCAGCCGAGCCCGGTCGTGCCGCCCGGCGCGGCGGCGGTGAATGCGTCGACCGCACCGGCGACGGCACGGCCGAAGACGAGCGTGGGCAGAGCCTCCGCGGCCGACCACACGGCGAGCCAGGCGGCGTCGCGGCGCCGATGCCGCAGCGTGGTCCGCAGCACCGTCCGCAGCAACCGCGTGCGTCCGGTCATCGCGCCGCCGCGGCCGCGCCCGCTCCGGGATCGAAGATGGCGCGGTAACCGGGGTCGGCCCACAGTTCCCGGTGCGGCGCACAGCCGCGGAGCCGTCCCTGGTCGAGCCACGCGACCAGGTCGGCCCGGGCGGCGGTGCTCGCCCGATGCGCCACGATCATCCGGGTCCGCGCACCGAACTCACCGGTGAGCGCCCCGCTCACCTGCATCTCGGTGATGGTGTCGAGGCTGGATGTCGCGTCGTCGAGGATGAGCAACCGCGCACCGTCCGCATGCGCGAACGCGCGCGCGAGCCCGAGCCGCTGAACCTCGCCACCAGACATCGGCGCCCGGGTCAACGCGGTCTCGTAGCCCGCGGGCAGTCGCCTGACGAAGGCGTCCGCGGACGCGGCGCGGGCCGCGGACACGATGCCGCGGCGTGGGACCGTCGCGCCGCCGAAGCCGATCGCGTCCGCCACCGTCGCGCCGAGCAGCGACGGCCGCTCGAACGCGTACTGCACGGCATCCCGGAGCGCAGCGCGGGTCAGCGCCGTGAGCTTGACGCCGTCCAGCCGGACCTCGCCTTCGTCAGGGTCGGCGAGCCGGCCCGCGAGCGCGGCGAGCATGGACTTGCCCGCTCCTGACCGGCCCACGATCGCGACCAGGGTGCCCGCCGGCACGGCCAGGTCCAGCTGATCGAGAACAGTTTCCCCTCCCGCCCGGACCACGACTGAGCGGAACTCGACGAGGCCGCGTCCCGCGGGAAGCGACCGCGTCCCGTAACGGGGCTCGCGTTCGGCGAGCAACTCCGCGGCCCGCCCGGCTCCGGCCCGCGCCCGGGCCAGCCGGCCCAGGTGCGCGATTGCCGCGCCGCCGCCGGCCCCGAGCACCGCGTACTGGCTCGCCGCGAGCAGTTCGCCCGGGCTGATCCGCCGTGCGGCAAGCGCAAGGCCGCCGACAGCGAGCACGAGCACCTGCAGGATCGGCAGGAGGAGCGCACCCTGGGCGGCGACCCGTCCCTGGATGCGCCATGTCTGATCGCCGCGCGCACGCAGTTCACGCAGCGGCGAAAGCACCCGCACGATCTCCTGGTCGCAGGTCCCGGCCGCAGCGATGGTACGCGCGCCGGCCAGCGCTTCGAGCAGCCGCGCCGCGATCGCTCCCTGCGCCTGCTGGTAGCGCGTGACGACCTCGGAGGTGTCCCGCACGAACCCGCGCAGCATGAGCGCGAGCAGCGGGAAACCGGTGCCCAGGGTGACGGCGAGCCAGGGGTCGATGAGCACGAGGGCCGCTACCGCGCCGGCCGGAGGTATGAGTGCCGCGGCGGCGAGCGCGAGTCCGGCCGGGGCGCCGCCCGCGTCAGCGGCGCCACCGATAATCCGGCTGACGAGGTCCCCGGCCGGATATCGGCGGGTCAGCTTTGGTCCGGTGAACAGGACATGGCGAAGCAGCGACCGGCGCAGCCAGGACGTTGCACTCGCCGCCGTCGTGCCGGTCGCGAGCTGGCCGAATGCCTCACACCCGACGATCACCACGAGGAGCGCGGCGAGTACCGTCAGCCAGCCACCTGGCCCGGCCAAGCCGCCCAAGACGGCGCGGGCACCAGGCCCGGTGGCGGTCCGGTAGAGCGCGGCGTCCACGGTCCGGCCCACTACGGCGGGCAGCGCGGTCTCCGCAACAGCGCCGGTGACGGCGGTGAGTGCGAGCAGGACGACCCAGCCGCCACTGCGGCGCGTCATTCGCAGCAGCAACGAGCGGGGCGTCATGGCGTCTCCTCTTGGCGGCGTCTGTCTGGCGGGGGCGTGACATCGCGCGGCAGCCGTTCGGGAGCATTTGGCGGCGCTGTAACGGTCCGGGACGGAGACCGGTTGCCCTCCGTCCCGGACCGCGGTCACGATGTGACTCGATGCGTCACAGGCACAAGGTGATGCTGTGCGAGCTGTGGCAGAGGAGGCTCAGGCTGCTATTGCCGCCGCCACCGCCGTCCCACGGGGTTTCCATTCCCTGCATGTCGAGAAGGGCCATTAGTTGTCACCTCCCTGGGTGCGCGTAGTTTCCTTTGATCCCTGTGAAGGCCTTCCAGGGGGTCTGTGGGCGCGGTGCCGCGCCGTGCGCGGGTGTCTGGCCGAGAAATGGCAGGCCGGGCCGGCCTCTGGCGACCGCGGCACCGAGTCCGAGCAGCACGCCCGCGGTGCCGGTGGCCAGGTCCATCGAGAGCCGGTAGAGGTTCTCGCCAGGGAAAGCCAGGCCGGTCCGGTAGCGAATGCCATGCCACGCGAGCCTGCGGATGTGCGCCGCGACGTCCGGGTCGCCCACCGCCTGCCCGGGCGGCTGGTGCCTGCTCAGGTACAGGATCATCCCGGCGCGGCCGTTGAACATGCCAGGCTGGGAGTAGTACGGCGAGCACGCCGCGAGCCTGATGCCCGCCGCGGCCGCGGTAAAGCGTTCGTCCGGGCGGTGCGCCAGGTAGTCGTCCACGACGAGGCCGATGCCGACGCTGCCCTGGCCGACGTAGGGCAGCACGCGCCACCCCTCGTCCACGTGCAGCGCGCCGTTCGCGTCGGTCACACACGCGTCGAGATCCCTGCCGATCCCGCCGGCCGCGAGGTCCAGGTAGCCCGCGTCGCCGGTCCGCTCGAACATGCGGACGAAGAGCAGGGCCGCGCCCGCGCCGCCGTGCAGCAGCCCGGCGCGCGGGCGGCCGCCGTCGGTGCCACGCGGAGCGCCGCGATCGGCGACGATGGCGGCGGCTCGCGCGCCGGCGTCGCGAAGCGACGGCTCGCCGGTGACGTCACCGAGGTGGGCCAGGGCGAGTGCCACCCCGGTCAGCCCCGAGTAGAGGTCGGTGCCTAACCGTTCCCACTTCTCACCGAGGCACAGATCGGCGATCTTGAGCGCGGCGTCGAGGTGCCCGAGACGAGCGAGCACGAATGCCACGCCGAGCAGGCCGTCGTACAGGCCGATCCTGGTTCCCCTGGCCGGCCTCGTCGCGCGGTCGATGAGCCATTCCTCGTGCTCGGCGAGGGTGTCCGCACCTGCCTCCGACAGCGCGTAGAGCACCCCGGCGGCGCCGACCGCCAGGCCGAGGCCGCCGCCCGTCGCGGCGAACTGCTTGATGTCACCGGGGAAGAGCCGGTCGTCGCGCGACGGGGTGGCGCTGGCGCGGATCGCCCGGGCCAGCGAGCGCCCGGCGCGCCGCAGTCCTGGCCCGTCCGGCGTGAGGCCGCGGGGCCGCGTACCCACCCGGACCGCGAGCGTCCCCGTGATGTCCCGTACCGCCTGGTCGAGGAAATCCCGTGGGACAGGAAAGTGTTCCGCGACGGCGTCGGCCAGTTGCGCCGCCTTGTCGAGCTCAAGCGCGAGCAAGGATGTCATCGGCATGAACATGGCCAGCCGAACGCAGCCGAGGCTGTAGCGGTCGATGTCGAAGCCGGTCCGGTCGCGCGGCGCCACGAAGCCGGGATTGCCGATCGTCGGCCGCCGGTTCTCCGCGGCATCGGAGGCGACCTCGAAGTCGAGCAGCGCGACCGTGTCGTCCGGGCGGACCATGATGTTGAACATGTGCAGGTCGCCCACGATCACGCCGCGCTCGTGGATCGCCGCGACCGCTTGCTCGACCCCGGCGCAGATGCCAAGCGCCCAGCGGGTGTAGGCGGCGATCCGCTGCGGGTCCGGAGCCGGGTCGAGCAGCGGATGCCGCTCGGCGAAGAACGAGTTGAGCGGCCTGCCGTCGATGTAGTCGAGAACGAGGAAGTGGTGGTCGCCGAGCTCGAAGTGATCCCTGACACCCGGCACGAACGCCAGTCCCGCCAGGTGCCGCAGCACGTCGCGTTCGCGCTTCAGGCGCTGGACAGCGTCGGCGCCGTCGGCGGCGAGCCCTGCGTACGGACGCGCCTCCTTGAGCACCACCTGCGTCTGTGTCCGCTGGTCGACCGCGAGATACACGCCGCCGCCGTTGGAGAAGTGCAGCGCCCGCTCGATCCGGTAGGGCAGCCCGGTCGTCGTGATCGCATCGCGCACATGCCGGTGCGGCACAAGGAAGCCGGGCAGCGTCACCCACGGCGGTACGGCGAAGACGGGCCCGCGCACGTCGGGGACCAGACGCCCGGCGGCGTCTTCGATCGCGGGGACGGACTCGCCCCGTTCGTTCTCGCAGTACCGCTCGGCGAAGCCGCCGTAGCGTACGTAGAGTGGGCCGCCGGCATACCGCAGGTCGCTCAGGATGTACGGCCCTGGCTGGCCACCGAGGGCGGCGTCCAGGTCGGCCAGGATCGTTTCAAGCTGCGTGTCGTCGACGGGATAGATCGTCGCCAGCTTGCCGCTCGCGCCGCGCGGTGCGTACTTGGCATTGCGCATGTGCAGCGTTAAGCGGCTGCGAAGGAACTTGAAAGAAATGCGGTGCTCGATGCAGTAGTCCCAGACTGTCTTGAGTACGGTGTCCGCATTTCCCCGGCAGGCGGAAACGTGGATCTTCCAGCCCTGGTGCGGGATTGAGCATTCTGGTGGCACGTAGACGAGCCACTCGTCCTTGCGGACCCGATCCCATCCGGCAGGCAGCCGGCGCGCCGTGACCTCGAAGTCCACGTCCCCATTGACGGTACCGTTCGGGGTGTCGTAGAAGAGGGGGTCGGTCAGGCAGTACATCTCGTACCGTTTATCCACAGCGTCCTCCTCGTCTCATCGGGCCCATTGCGGATCCGTCAGCGGGCAGCTGTCGCCGGGAAAGTCTTCGCGGCTGTCTCTGCACGAGTGACATGAGAACATCCGTGGCCGCGTTTGCCGCTGGTCACCGTCCAATCGCCGTCCAAGCACAGTCCGCTTGGCGTGGTTCTTTTTCCTGGCTTCGGCCAAATCGTCCGGGCAAATGGGCATCGCCGGGTTGCGCCGGTCCAGCACTCACGGTAAGAGTTAAGTGACGTTGCGTGGCATTGCCCGATTGCTCCGCCACCGCCAGGATCCATAGGGTCGGCCGTGAGCCGGCCCGCGCGGGCCGGCGTGCGGGCCGGGGGCTGGCACAGGTACGGCGAAGGCGCGAGGTCCGGCGGGCGGGATCGGCGGAAGCGCGGAGGAGGTCGCGGAATCGCTTGGCTTGTGGCAGCTGCCCGACTCACGATCAGGCGGAGGGAACTGACCAGTCATGTCCAACGAGATGAGCAACGTGCTACGACGCCGCAGCCCGGCCACGTCGGCGGCGCTTGCGCAGGATGTATGGAGAGTTGAGATGCGGGGAGCCGTCGGTGCGGGTTATCAGCAGCCAGGACAGCGCGGCAGGGCTGCCGCCCGGCTCGGCACCGAGCTGCGCAGATTACGGCTCGAGCTTGGGATCTCGCAACGCAGGTTGACCCAGCTCATCGGGCTGTCCGCGCACAGCAACCTGGGGGAGTACGAACGGGGCCGCCGGATTCCGCCCTGTGACATCGTCGTCGCCTGCGAGCGGCTGCTCGCGGTGCAGCCCGGTTACCTGCAGCACCTGCGCAGCCTGGCGCTTCGTGAGCGAGCTAGGGAGCACTGCTAACCACGCCGCCGCGGCCGCCGGAAACCCGGCGGGGCGCGGCAGCCGTCGGAGCGGCTGCCGCGCCCCGGGCCGTGGCCCCCCCCAGCGCGGCCACGTCATCGCCTGCGCCGCGTCGTCACCACGACAGGCGTGCCTGACGTGGTCAGCGGCGCGCACCCTCGCGCGGCAGCCAGCCACCCGCGGCGAGCAGGTCCAGCACCTTGGTGACGGCGTCCTGGCGGGTCAGCACCGAGGTGTCGATCACCAGGTCGGCGTCGTCGGGTTCCTCGTACGGGTCCGATATGCCGGTGAATCCGGTGATGGCGCCGGTCCGTGCCTTGGCGTAAAGGCCCTTGCGATCGCGCGCTTCGCACGCTTCGAGCGGTGTCGACACGTAGACGAGCAGGAAGTCTCCCGTCTGCCTGACCATCTCGCGTACCTGCGCCCTGGCCGCCGCGTACGGCGCGATGGGCGCGCAGATCGCGACGCCTCCGTGGCGCGCGATCTCGGCCGCGACAAAGCCGATCCGTGCGATGTTGAGATCGCGGTCCGCGCGGGAGAAGGTCAGGCCGGCGGAAAGCAGCCGCCGCACCTGATCGCCGTCGAGCAGCGACACGGCGCGGTCGCCTCGTTCCGCGAGGGCGTCGGCGACATCGCGGGCGACGGTGGACTTGCCCGCACCGGACAGCCCGGTGAAGAACAGGACGAGCCCGCGATCACGGCGGGCAGGCAAGGCCGCGCGGAGTTCGTGCGCCACCGGCGCCGGGGTGAACCAGTCCGGGATCTCCTCGCCGCGTTCGAGCAGGCCGGTCAGGTCGGCGGGGCTCAGCCCGGACCGCTGCGCAGCGGGGCCGATCCGCGCGGTGGGCCGCCACACCTCGGCCGCCAGGTCGAACGCCCACTCTCCTGGCATGACGAGCGATACCGGCGAACCCGCCAGGCCCGTGATCGTCGCGCCGGTGCTGGCCATGTCCCTGATCGCCGCGTCCGTGGCGGGCAGGGTCGGCAGGGCTGGCAGCGCTGGCGTAGCCGGGCCGCCCGGCACCGGCTCAGGTACGAACAGGTGCGTCGCGCCATACGAAGCCGCGACGAGCGCGCGCGCGAGAATTTCTGCTCGCGTGCCTGCCTGCCCACGGGGGGCCAGCGGGACCGGCACCACCAGCGTGTCCGCGGGTAGCTGCGGCAAACAGGCGAGCACCGCGCGGACGAGGGCCGCCGGCCGTGCCACCAGATCCGCGGGCCCGGCGACCAGGGGCATCAGCAGCAGCCGGGCGTGCATGCCGCCGGCCAGATGGCGCAGCTGTCCGAGTTCGCGGCGGTGCAGCGGCGTGCGGGTCAGGCACGCGAGCACCGGGCCGCGCGGCGCTGTCTCAGCTGGCACCATGTCCGGCGGCGCCGTGTCCGGCAGCGTGGGGTCCCGCGGCGCCGCGTTTGCCGGTGCCGTGTCGCTGGGCCCGTGACCGGTCGCGCCGAGTTCGGCCCGCGTCTGCGCGGGTGACAGCCGCAGCCGGCGGAACGGCCCGTGCTCGGGCTCTCGCAACGCACGAACCGGCCCGGCGAGCCTGACCGGCTCTCCTGGCCCGGCCTGGGTCCGCTCGGTGATCTCGAGCACCGCGAGCGGCGCGCTCTCCGGATCCTCGAGGACGAGCATGCTCGCGTCGGGCGGTACCACACCAGCGGGCACGACGAGGGTGACAGGGCAGGGGAACGGCCTGCCGTCGGCCAGGCAGCCGTGGCGCGCGACGGACGTCGCGTCGGCATCGGACATAAACCCGGTCAGCGGCTTGAGCGCGCCAGACAGCAGGAGTTCCAGGTCAGCGAGCTGGAGGTCGTTTGGCGCAAAGGACGGCCAGCCCGTCAGGCCGGCCGGGAGCCCGGCCGCGAGCGCGGTCATCTCCGTCTCCAGCGGGGTCTCCACCAGGCGCGGCCACGTCGATCCGGCACGGCACTCTCCGCTCGATTCTCCGCTCGGGCTGCCGCAGCATCCCGGGCTCGTGTTGGTTACCCGCCACTTGTCGCGCTCACGCGTGTCCCTGACGATGCGCCCGTCCACGATCGACGACTTCCGCAGACACGATGGACCCCCACGGGCCATCGGTCATGAGCGTGCACCAACATGACGCCGCGATATGCCCATCCAGGTTACGAGAATGCGCGAACGCGTCGGTAACAATCCCGTGCGCCACGTCGCGCGTGCTCGCGGGCCGCGGCGCGCCTCGTTCGGTGACGTGGAGATCCCCGATCACGGAGTCGGCAGGATACGGGCGAACCTGTCTTCCGGTTTGCGCATGACGAAGATGAGCTCGTCGTGTTCGTCGGTGTACCTTCCGCGCGACATCGCAGCGGCGAACCGCCGCGCGGCGCCCAGCGCCCGCCACCACACCCCGGTACCCGTGAGGTCCCTGCGGGTGGCGTCGCGCTCGGCGACGACAAGCCCCCGCATCAGCGCGTACGCCTGGATCCCCGGGCCGCACACCATCGGCTCGTACACCGCGGGGTAGGGCCCTGGCTCGGCGGGCCACAGCTGGCGCCAGGCGAGTTGGCGCACCCGCCAGGGCAGCGCCGCCGCGAACCGGTCGACGGCGCCCACGGCGCACTGCCTGTCGGCCGCGGCGAGCAGCAGGACCCCGCCGGGTTTCAGCGCCGCGACGAACCGGTCCAGGACCAGTTCGACGTGCCATATCCGTTCGAGCAGGCCCGCGCAGTGCACGATGTCGTACGAGCGGGGCGGGAGCGGCACCGTCCGCAGGTCGCCGAGCGTGAACGACTTCAGGTCGGCGCGTGCCGCGGTGACCTCCCTGGTGAGCGGGTGGTCGTGATCGACTCCGGTGACCCGGATGTCGAAGCCTTCCGCGCGCAGCCGCGCCACACCGAGGTCGCCGGTGCGGCGCCCGCACCCGGCGTCGAGCAGCTCGACCGGGCGGCCAGGGCGCAGATGAGCGTAGTCGTGCAGGGCCCGGACGAAGGCGCGGGCGGCGTCCGGGCTCTCGCCGCGCACCCGCTGGCCGTCCGGCGGCGCCGGATCCTCACTGATGCGAGTCACGAACTCATAGAGTAGCGATGTCGACGCTTAGAGTCGTTTTGCCGCGCCATAGCACAGTCGATCTTCCCCGGCCGGACGGAACGCGCCTGCAGGGTCCGGGCCACCCCGCGGCACGCCCTAAACTGAGAGCACCCCCCGTGCCGCATGGGACCGGGGATTTTTGGGCTGCCTGCGAAACGACACTATGAGCCTTGCTGGACTTCTCGGCGCCATCGCCGACGACCCTGAGCTTCGCCGTGCGATCGACTACGCGCGGGGCGAGGGCAGGGCGGGCGAGCATGCCCGCGAAGCGGGCGCCGACGTCGTCGCGCCGGGCACGGTGCGGCCGTTCGTCACTGCCGCGCTGGCCCTTCCCGCCAGTCTGGACGCCGCTGCTGCCAGCCTGGACGCCGCGGGAGCGCCGGGCGACGCGCCCGACGGCACCGCCGGTACCGATCCGGGCGACGCGGCCACGCGTTTCGTCCTCGCCGTCACCGCCACCGGCCGCGAGGCCGAGGACCTGACCGCCGCCCTGACCTCGCTGCTTCCCCCGCGCACGGTGGCGTGCTTCCCGGCGTGGGAGACCCTCCCGCACGAACGGCTCTCGCCACGCTCGGACACGGTCGGCCAGCGGCTCGCGGTGCTGCGCAGGCTGGCGCACCCAGATCCCGCCGCTTCGCAGGAAGCGCCGCACGAGACAGTGCCGGAGGAGACCGGGCCGGCCAGCGGCCCCCTGCAGGTCGTCGTCGCGCCGGTCCGCAGCCTCCTGCAGCCCATCGTGGCCGGGCTCGGTGACATCGAGCCGATCCGGCTCCGGCCGGGCGACGAAGCGGACCTCGACGAGGTGCTGACCAAGCTCGTCGAGGCCGGCTACACGCGCGCCGAGCTGGTGGAGAACCGGGGCGACATCGCCGTCCGCGGCGGCATCCTCGACGTCTTCCCGCCCATCGAGGAACATCCGCTGCGGATCGAGTTCTTCGGCGACACGGTGGAAGAGATCAGGTACTTCAAGGTCGCCGACCAGCGCAGCCTGGAGGTGGCGCCCGGCGGGCTGTGGGCGCCGCCCTGCCGTGAGCTGCTCCTTACCCCCGCGGTCCGCGACGCCGCCAAACGGCTGGCCGAGGAGCATCCCGGTCTCGCCGACGTACTCGGCAGGCTGGCGGAGGGCGTCGCCGTGGAGGGGATGGAGGCGTTCGCCCCCGTGCTCGCCGAACGGATGGAGCTGCTGCTCGACCACGTGCCCGCGGGTGGCCGCGTGCTCGCCTGCGATCCCGAACGCATCCGCACTCGCGCCGCCGAGCTCGTCCGGACCAGCCAGGAGTTCCTCGAGGCGTCCTGGGTGAACGCGGCAGCGGGCGGGCACGCGCCGATCGATCTCGGCGGCGCGGCGTTCCGGCCCATCGGGGAGATCCGCGCCGCGGCCGATGTCCTCGGCCTGCCCTGGTGGACGCTGACCCCGTTCGGTACCGACGGGCCGGGCGGTACCGGCGCGGATGCCGGTCCCCAGGACGGCGTCACCGAACCCGCCGGCGACGCGCAGCGGCAGCCGCTGCGGATCAGCGCCACCCCGGGGGGCGACCCCCCGGGATCTCCCCGCACCAAAGGCCTGCCGCATCCGCGGCAGCCGCTGCGGATCAATGCGAAACCCGCCGAGTCCTACCGCGGCGACACCGACCGTGCCCTCCACGACGTGCGGGGCTGGCTCGCCGACGGCTGGCGGGTCGTGCTCGTGACGGAGGGCCACGGCCCCGCGCAGCGGCTCGCGGAACTGCTTCGCGACGGCGGCCTCGGCGCGCGGCTCGCGGACCTGGCCGACCCGGGCGAGCCGCCCGAGCCTGGTGTCCCGTACGTCGCGACCGGGCTGGTCGAGCACGGCTTCGTCTGGCCGGGCGCGGCGACCGCGCTGCTCACCGAGAGCGACCTCGCGGGCCAGCGGGCGAGCACGAAGGACATGCGGCGGCTGCCGGCCAGGCGCCGGGGCGGGATCGATCCGCTGCGGCTGCGCCCGGGCGACTACGTCGTGCACGAGCAGCACGGGGTCGGCCGTTACGTCGAGATGACGAGCCGCACCGTGCACGGCGCCACCCGCGAGTACGTGGTCATCGAATACGCGCCGAGCAGGCGCGGCCAGCCGCCCGACCGCCTCTACGTGCCCACCGACCAGCTTGACGAGGTCACCAGGTACGTCGGGGGTGAGGCGCCGACGCTGCACAGGCTCGGCGGCGCGGACTGGGCGAAGACGAAGGGGCGGGCGCGCAAGGCGGTCCGGCAGATCGCCGGTGAGCTGATCCGGCTGTACTCGGCGCGCACAGCCTCCCCCGGGCACGCGTTCGGCGCGGACAGCCCGTGGCAGCGCGAGCTCGAGGACGCCTTTCCCTACGTGGAGACGCCCGACCAGCTCGCGGCCATCGAAGAGGTCAAGCGCGACATGGAGCGCCAGGTCCCGATGGACCGGCTGATCAGCGGTGACGTCGGCTACGGCAAGACGGAGATCGCGGTGCGCGCCGCCTTCAAGGCCGTGCAGGACGACATGCAGGTTGCGGTCCTCGTCCCGACGACCCTGCTTGTGCAGCAGCACATCTCGACATTTACCGAGCGCTATGCGCCGTTCCCCGTGGTGGTGAAGCCGCTGTCGCGGTTCCAGACCGACGCGGAGACCGCGAGCACGCTGCGGGGCCTCGCGGACGGGTCCGTCGACGTCGTGATCGGCACGCACCGGCTGCTTTCACCCGAGACCAGGTTCAAGCGGCTCGGCCTGGTGGTGATCGACGAGGAGCAGCGTTTCGGTGTCGAGCACAAGGAGTACCTGAAGAGGCTGCGGACCGAGGTCGACGTGCTCGCCATGTCCGCGACCCCGATCCCCCGCACGCTCGAGATGGGCATAGCGGGGATTCGTGAGATGTCCACCATCCTCACCCCGCCAGAGGAACGGCACCCGGTGCTCACGTTCGTCGGGTCCTACGACGAGAAGCAGATCGCGGCGGCGATCCGGCGTGAGCTGATGCGCGACGGCCAGGTGTTCTTCGTGCACAACCGGGTGGCGAGCATCGACAAGGTGGCGGCGAGGATCGCGGCGCTCGTGCCGGAGGCACGGGTGGCATCCGCGCACGGCCAGATGAACGAGCGCGCCCTCGAGCAGATCATGGTCGACTTCTGGGAGAAGAACTTCGACGTGCTCGTGGCCACCACGATCGTGGAGTCCGGGCTGGACATCCCGAACGCCAACACGCTCATCGTGGACCGCGCGGATGTGTACGGGCTGTCCCAGCTGCACCAGCTGCGGGGCCGGGTCGGGCGCGGCCGCGAGCGCGCGTACGCCTACTTCCTCTACCCTCCGGAGAAGCCGCTCACCGAGACGGCGCACGAGCGGCTCGCGACGATCGCGCAGCACACCGAGATGGGCGCGGGCATGTACGTGGCCATGAAAGACCTCGAGATCCGCGGCGCGGGCAACCTGCTCGGCGGCGAACAGTCCGGGCACATCGCCGGGGTCGGGTTCGACCTGTACGTGCGGATGATCGGCGAGGCGGTCCGCGAGCTGAAGGGCGACGGCCCGGCCGAGCGGCCGGAGGTCCGGGTGGAGCTGCCGGTGAACGCGCACATCCCGCACGACTACATCGGCGGGGAGCGGCTGCGGCTCGAGGCGTATACGCGAATCGCCGCGATCGACTCCGACGCTGAGATCATGGCGGTCCGCGAGGAGCTGACCGACAGGTACGGCGCGCCCCCCGAGCCGGTGGCGAACCTGCTCGAAGTCGCCCGGCTGCGTTCGCGTGCACGCCGCGCCGGGCTCACCGATATCGCGCTGCAGGGCAGCTACCTGCGGTTTGCCCCCGTGTCGCTGCCCGAGTCACGGCAGGTCAGGGTGCAGCGGCTGTACCCGAAGACCGTACTCAAACCGCAGGTGCGTACCATGCTCGTACCGGTGCCGACGACGGCCGTCGTGGGCGGCAGGCCGTTGCGCGACGCGGAGTTGCTCGCCTGGTGCGGCGAACTCGTCAGGGCCGTATTCGACGGTCTCACCACCGATGCACCGGCCGGACCTGAAGGCGCGGCGTGACCGCCGCGCCTTGCGCGCGAGGAAGGACGTCGCCCGTGTTCCGCATCGCGATCAGGATTGCCGGGGCGGTCGCCGCGCTGGCCGCGCTCGTCTCGCTGACGGCATGCGGCCCCATCCTGGTGGGCGCGGCGGCGATCCTCGGCACGGAGCGGGTCTCGATATCCACGCTGTCCACCGACGTCGCCTCCCTGGACAACGTGTACCAGGCGAACCCGTCCCTGCAGCGCGAGGTGCAGTACACATCGGCCCAGATGCCACGGCTGGTACTCATGTGGCTCGTGCGGTTCCGCGTCATCGACAGCATCGCGCAGCGCAACGGCGTGCAGGTGACGCCGGCCGAGGCGCAGCAGGGGGTCGCCCTGGCGGCGGCGCAGATACAGCAGCAGACCGGATCGGCCGTCACCCCGGCGCAGTTCGCCGTCTTCAACGCGCTGCCGCCGACCCTCACGGACCAGTTCGGGCGGTACGAGGCGACGATCGAGAAGCTGGCCGTTCTGTTCACCGGCGCGAAGAACGCGTCCTCGCTGACGACGGCTCAGCAGCAGCAGTTCTCCGCGCGGATCGGCGCGGAGGTGACCGCGGCGACCAAGCGTCTCGACATCAAGATCAATCCGCAGTTCGGGCGGCTCAACGCGGCACAGCTCACCGTCGACGCGCCGCAGAACCGGCTGGCGCGTCCCGCCGCGGCCGGGGCACCTCAGCGCCAGCCCGTGGCCTGAACCAGCGTGGCCTGAACCAGGATGGCGGGATCGAGTACAGCGGGCCGGCGGCCGGATGGCCGGCTGATCGTCCTGGTGACCAGCCCCCGGGTGGCACCCGGCCTGCTGAGCCTGCGCGCATGGGACGCGCTTCGCGCGGCAAGCAAGATCCTCGCCGGATCGCCGGATCATCCGCAGCTCGTGGCGCTTGACCAGGCCGGCCTGCCGTGGGAGCTCGCGCCCGGCGAACCCTCCGGCGCGCGGGCCAGCCGCCTGATCGCGCTGGCCGGCCCCGGGGCGGTCGTGTGGCTCGCCGCGCCCGCGGGCGAGGAGGACCTGCTGGCCGCGCTCGCGGAGGCCGGCGCCGAGGTGGTGCGCGGCTCACACGACCTGCCGGGCGGTCACCTGCTCGACCTGGTCGCCACCATGGACACGCTGCGCAAGAGCTGCCCGTGGGACGCTCGGCAGACGCATCGTTCGCTCGCGCCGCACCTGATCGAGGAGTCCTACGAGACGCTCGAGGCGATCGAGGCCGGCGACGCAGATGCGCTGCGGGACGAACTCGGCGACGTGCTGCTTCAGGTGGTGTTCCACGCCACGCTGGCCGTCGAGCGCGACGACGGCACGGGATTCACGATCGACGACGTCGCCGACGCCATCGTGGGCAAGCTGGTGCGCAGGCACCCGCACGTGTTCGGGGACGTACAGGTGTCCGGTGCCGACGAGGTGAAGGTCAACTGGGCCGCGATCAAGGCGGCGGAACGCACGGAAAAGCACGGCGGACCCGGGTCCGCGCTCGACGGGGTTCCGTTCTCCCAGCCGGCCTTGTCGCTGGCGGCACAATTGCAGGGCCGCGCCGCCGGCGCGGGTGCGCCGCCGCGGCTCGCGGACCTGACCACCGACGTTCCCACCGGCTCCACGCCTGCCGGCTCCACGCCTGCCGGCTCCACGCCTGCCGGCTCCGGACCCACGGGTGCTGGGCCCACCGGCTCCGGTACCGCCGGTACCGGGCCCACGGGCACTGGACCTGGAGAAGGTCTTGGTGCCAGGCTCTTCGCGCTCGTCGCGGCGGCTCGCGCGGCCGGGCTCGACCCCGAGCTTGAGCTGCGGGCCGCCGCGCGCCGGTTCCGTGATCGCGTCCGTGCGTGGGAACAGACCGGCCGATGAAGGCGCGCCCGCAGGTGCGGGCGGCGAGACCGAGAGTGGGTGCCCGGCCCGGACCAGCCCGGGGTGCCCGGCCCGGACCAGCTCGGGGTGCCCGGCCCGGACCAGCCCGGGGTGCCCGGCTGCCCGGCGTGGCCGCTGCGACCACGGCCGGGCGTCCACTAGGCTCCAATGCGGACATGTTGGCCCTCTCCGGTGACTCTACCGACCGCCCAAGGAGCGTCATGGCGTGCATCGATGCCATCCATGCCAGGCAGATCCTCGACTCGAGGGGCAACCCCACCGTCGAGGTCGAGGTTCTGCTCGACGACGGCTCACTTGGCCGCGCCGGAGTGCCGAGCGGCGCGTCCACCGGCGCGGCCGAGGCGGTTGAGCTGCGCGACGGCGGGAGCGAATACGGCGGCAAGAGCGTGCGCAGCGCCGTGACGAACGTGATCGACACGATCCAGCCCGAGCTGATCGGCCACGACGCCGACGATCAGCGGATCATCGACCAGGTGATGATCGACATGGACGGCACGCCGAACAAGTCGCGGCTCGGCGCCAACGCGATTCTCGGCGTGAGCCTGGCCGTCGCCCGGGCCGCCGCGGACGCCGCCGACCTGCCGCTGTTCCGTTATCTCGGTGGGCCGAGCGCGCACCTGCTGCCCAACCCGATGTTCAACGTCCTCAACGGCGGTGCGCACGCCGACACCAATGTCGACATCCAGGAATTCATGATCGTGCCGATCGGCGCACCGACGTTCGCGGAGGCGCTCCGCTGGGGCGCGGAGACGTATCACACGCTGAAGTCGGTGCTCAAGCAGCACGGCCTGAACACGGGGGTCGGTGACGAGGGCGGATTCGCACCGGATCTGGAGCACAACCGGGCCGCGCTCGACCTGCTCACCGAGGCCATCGGCAAGGCGGGATTCATGCCGGGCCAGGACATCGCGATCGCGCTCGACTCCGCGGCCAGCGAGTTCTACTCGGCGGGCGCGTACGTCTTCGAAGGGCAGCCACGCACCGCACAGGAGATGACGCAGATCTATACCGAGTGGCTGAACGCCTATCCGATCATCTCGTTCGAGGATCCGCTCGCCGAGGACGACTGGCCCGGGTGGCAGGAGCTGACGGCGGCGATCGGCGGCAGGGTGCAGATCGTCGGCGACGATATTTTCGTTACCAATCCCGAACGGCTGCGCAGGGGTGTCAAGGAGAACGTGGCGAACGCGCTCCTGGTCAAGGTCAACCAGATCGGTACTCTCACCGAGACGCTCGACGCGGTCGACTACGCGCACCGCAGCGGGTACCGGTGCAACATGAGCCACCGCTCTGGCGAGACCGAGGACACCACGATCGCGGACCTCGCGGTCGCCGTCGGCTGCGGCCAGCTCAAGAGCGGCGCGCCGGCGAGGTCCGAGCGCGTCGCCAAGTACAATCAGCTGCTGCGCATCGAAGAAATGCTCGACGACGCGGCCGCCTACGCGGGAGCTGGCGCGTTCCCGCGGGAGGGCTGAGCGGGGATCCGTGGTGACCGGCTGATGGTGCAGGAGCAGGGCGGCGGCGCGGTCCCGCCGGGCGGCGGCGGGGTCCCAGGTGGCGATGTCCCGGGCGGCGGGGTCGCGGGCGGCGGGGTCGCGGGCGGCGGCATCGGCGACGCGGGCTCCCGCACCCGCTGGCGCGGCCGGCCCCGGCTGACCAGCCGGGCCGCGGTCCTCGCGGTCGTCATGTGCGCCATCGCGCTGAGCCTCGCCTATCCGGTGCGCGAGTACATCGCGCAGCACCGTCAGATCGACCAGCTCGAAGCGCAGCACAAGATGGAACTGGCGCAGGTGCGTAGCCTCGAAGCCGAACAGCAGCGCCTCAGCGACCCGGCGTACGTGGAGCAACAGGCGCGCGCCAGGCTGAACATGTGCCTGCCGTACGAGACCTGTTACGTGATCATCGGCGGCCATTCGGGCGGTGGGCTGCCGCACCCGTCCCAGGTGCGGCGCGGCCCCTGGTACGTGACCTTGTGGAAATCGCTGCAGCGGGCCGACCGCCGGGCGCCTCGATGACCGTCGCGGAGCAGGACACCGAGGCGATCGCCGCGCAGCTTGGCCGCACGCCCAGGGGTGTGCGCGCGATCGGCCGCCGCTGCCCCTGCGGCCTGCCGTGCGTGATCGAGACGGCGCCGCGCCTGGACGACGGCGCGCCGTTCCCCACGCTCTACTACCTCACCTGCCCGAAGGCGGTCGCCGCGATCGGCACGCTCGAAGCCGGCGGTGAGATGAGGCGGATGACAGACCGGCTGGCATCGGATGCCGCTCTGCGCGCGGCGTACCAGGCCGCACACCGCGACTATCTCGGCAGGCGCGACGCGGCGGCGCGCGCGGCCGGCCTGGCGCCTCTCCCGCCAGGCACCCAGAGCGCCGGCGGCATGCCCGGGCGGGTGAAGTGCCTGCACGCGCTGGCCGCGCACGAACTCGCTGCGCCGGGCACGAACCCGTTCGGCCACGAGGCGCTCGCCGCGATCGGCGCGTGGTGGCAGGCCGGGCCGTGCGTAACCGCCCCGGCGGGGTCATGACCCGGGTCGCGGCGGTCGACTGCGGCACGAACTCCCTGCGGCTGCTCGTGGCGGATATCGGGTCAGGCTGCGGCGAACTCGCCGATGTCGTCAGGCAGATGGAGATCGTCAGGCTCGGCCAGGGCGTCGACCGCACCGGCCGGCTCGCGGCCGGCGCGCTCGGCAGGACGTTCGATGTGCTCGCGCGGTACGCGGAGACGATCGCGGCGACCGGGGCGGGCGCGGTGCGGATGGTGGCGACGAGCGCGACCCGCGACGCCGCCAACGCGGCCGAATTCACCCGGGGCGTGCGGGCGATCCTTGGCATCGAGCCCGAGGTCATCAGCGGGGACGAGGAGGCGGCGCTGTCCTTCGCTGGCGCCACCGCGGAGCTGGCGGCGGCCGGCGGCATGGGCCCGTATCTCGTGATCGACATCGGCGGCGGCTCCACCGAGTTCGTGCTCGGCGGCCATCCCGCACCCAGCGGCCATCCCGCACCCAGCGGCCATGCCGCACGCGGTGGCCATGCTGCACGCGGTGGCCATGCCGCGCAGAGCGCGCGGGATGCCGCCGGCCAGATCACCGGCTCGGTATCCGTGGACATCGGGTGCGTACGGATGACCGAGCGCCACCTGCACGGCGACCCGCCGCGCCCGGCCGAGATCGCGGCGGCAAGATCGGATATCGACGCCGCGCTCGGCGTCGTGGCGCGCAAGGTGCCGCGCGCTGGCGACGCCACGCTCGTCGGGCTGGCTGGATCGGTCACCACGGTCGCGAGTATCGCGCTCGGCCTGCCGGCCTACGACGCGGCCGCCATCCACCACGCGCGAATCCCGGCCGCGCAGGTGCACGCGGTGGCCGAGCAGCTCCTCGCGCAACGCCGCGCGCAGCGGGCCGCGATCGGGGTCATGCATCCAGGCCGGGTTGACGTGATCGGCGCCGGGGCCATGATCCTCGACCGCGCCATGGCGCGGTTCGGCTTCCGCGACGTCCTGGTCAGCGAGCACGACATCCTCGACGGCATCGCACGGTCGCTCGCCCCGGCACGGGAAGCCCACGCGGATGGCTGACCGCACCGGCGCGGGTGCGACCTCCCGCGCCGCCGTTCAGACTGTGTTGCCCCGGGGGGCTCCACCCCACGGGATCCCCCCGCACGAGTGGGATGCCGCATTCGCGGCAGCCGTTCAGGATCATAATGTGGCCAGGTGGCCGGACCGGAATGGCTGACACGGGCCGGACCGCTGACCACAGCGCCGATGCGGGTGATGCGCCGGGCGAGGTGGCTGAGGCGGGCGCCGCGCAGACCCCAAAGCCGACGGCGGCGTCTGGGCCTGCGGCGGCGTGCACCGACGGGCCCGTGCCGCCAGGCAGCGGGTGGCCGGATGACCCCGCCGTCCCGGCGACACCCGTCGCGCGCAGTCCTGCGGAGGTCAGTGAGCTCGCTCGCGGCGCGACGACACTCACCGAACTCGCCGCGCGCGAGTCGGTCTGCCGCGCCTGCCCGCGCCTGGTCCGCTGGCGTGAGCAGATCGCCGTTACCAAGCGCCGTTCGTTCCAGTCCGACTGCTACTGGGGCCGGCCCGTGCCCAGCTGGGGCGACGAGCGGCCGAGGCTGTTGATCGTCGGGCTCGCGCCCGCCGCGCACGGGGGCAACCGGACCGGGCGGATCTTCACCGGCGACCGCAGCGGCGACTGGCTGTTCGCCTCGCTCTACCGGTGCGGCTTCGCGGCCAAGCCGCAGAGCGTGGCGGCCGGCGATGGCCAGCGGCTGCTCGGCGCGCGGATGACCGCGGCGGTGCGCTGCGCGCCGCCAGCGAACCGGCCGTCGCCACAGGAGCGTGACACCTGCTCGCCGTGGCTCGCCGCGGAGCTTGCGCAGACCGCCGACTGCGTGCGGGTGATCGTCGCCCTTGGCGGGTTCGCCTGGCAGGCGTCCTGGCCAGTGCTCCGCGCCGCCGGCTTCGCGCTGCCGCGGCCACGGCCGCCGTTCAGGCACGCCGGTGAGGTCGGGCTCACGGTCGGCGCGGCCGGCCGGCCGGTGCTGCTCATCGGCTGCTACCACCCCAGCCAGCAGAATACGTTCACCGGCCGCGTGACCCACGAGATGCTCGACGCCGTCTTCCTGCGTGCCAGGCAGGTCGCCTTCCCCTGACCGTGGAGGCGGAAATATGTGTCATCGACCCGAAGTCGTACATGACCTACCAGCCCTTCCTCCCCGGGGCCGCGGCCGGCAACCTGGCCGAGCGGCACGTGGTCGCTCCGCTGCGGCAAATCCTTCGCGATACCACTGTGCTTAACGGCAGCGTGACAGCAATCTCGCACGCCGGTCACTATGTGGACTTTCAGTCCGCAGCGGGAGAATCGCGGCGGATGAGTTACGACATCCTCGTCGCAGCGCTTGCGCTTGGTTCCATCTCGCGGACACTTCAGATCGACGGTCCAGCTGATCACGGAATCGGTTTCAAGACCGTCGGTGAGGCGATTTACCTGCGCAATCATGTACTTACTCGGCTTGATATCGCCGCCTCCGCGCAAGATCCTGATCTGCGCCGCAGAGCGTTGTCCTTTGTGTTCGTCGGCGCGGGCTTTGCCGGCGTCGAGGCGCTCGCTCAGCTCGAGGACATGGCGGGCGACGCGTGCCGCTATTACCCGGGTATCGAGCCGCGTGACACGCGGTGGATGCTCGTGGAGGATGCTCGTGGAGGCCACCAGCCGAATCCTGCCCGAGGTAGGTCCCGAGATGGGACAGCGGGCCCAGGAGCAGCTGCGCTCGCGCGGCATCGACCTGCGGCTCGGGACCAGGCTCGCATCCGCCACCGGCGGCCACATCGTGCTCGACGACGGAACAGAATTGGACGCGAACACCCTGGTCTGGACGGTCGGCGTGCGGGCGAATCCGGTGCTCGCGCGCAGTGACCTGCCCCTTGACTCCCACGGGCGGCTCACGGCCACGGCCGAGCTGACGGTGGCCGGGACGCCCGGTGTGTTCACCGCGGGTGACGCCGCCGCCGTACCGGATCTGACCGCCCCTGACGGCGGGGCCTCGGCGACATGTGCGCCGACCGCCCAGCACGCGCTCCGCCAGGCCCGCATCCTGGCCCGCAACGTCCGCGCGTTCTTGCGTGGCCAGCCGCTCAAGCCGTATCGCCACGCCTACGCCGGTTCTGTCGCGAGCCTCGGCTTGCACCGCGGCGTCGCGTCCGTCTACGCCGTGAAGCTCACCGGATGGCCGGCCTGGCTCTTGCACACCGTACCTATCACCTGTCGCGTGTGCCCACGCTGAACAGGAAGGTGCGCGTCGTCGCTGACTGGACGCTTGCGCTCCTTTTCCCGCGCGAGATCGTATCCCTCGGTACCGTGGAACGACCGCGCGAAGAGTTCGAGCTGGCACTTGCCTCATCGCGACCGGCGCGACCGGGCGCCGGCGATCATCGCCGCGATTGAATAAGGCCCTATCCATAAAAATGTGCGAACCCTATCCAATCGTCTAAGAGTCATCGGTATCCACACGAGGTATCATCTCTCCGCCCCCGTAGCCCAAGGGAAGAGGCTGGCCCCCTAAAAGGGTCCCCAGTGTCGGTTCGACTCCGACCGGGGGCACTGGCCTCTCGCTGCTTGCCGGCCCGTCGGGTCCGGCGGCGCCGATAGCTGGTATCTGCCCGGGGGGGCGACCCCCCGGAACCCCCCGCGTGCGGGCTTCGCCCGCGGCTACCCGGGGCGACTGCGCCGGTCAGCCGCTGACGTCAGGCCCGGCTCGGTCGACGGAGATGCGGACCATGACCCGCTTCTCGCGCTCCATCGCGCCGCGGTAGTCGGCCCAGTCCGGGTGCTCGCCCGATATCCGGCGGTAGTAGTCGACGAGCAGGTCCATCGCGGCGGGCAGTGAGATGACCTCCGCCGTTCCCTCGACCTGGATCCACGGCCCGAAGAAGCCGTCGGTGAAGACGCACAGAAAGGCGCGCGGGTCGCGGCGCAGGTTGTTCGTCTTGATCGCGGTCTCCCGGGTGCTGACCAGCACCCGGCCTTCCCCGTCGATACCCACCATTACCGGTGAGAGCTGCGGCCTGCCGTCCTGGCGGGTCGTCGCGAGTACGGCCCGGTGATGAGTCCGCAGGAAGTCGCGGGCGCTGTCGAGATCCACTCACCCACTATAGAGCCGGATGCGCCGGCGGAGCTCGTACTCGTGCACGATGGCGGTCGCGTAGCCGCTGGAGAGACCGTGCTCGTCAGCGAGCCAGTGCGCGCGCTCCCCGCAGCGCAGGAACGCGGGGCCAGACTCGAGGCTTCTGAACCACTCCCGTAGGTCACGTCCCGTGACGCCGGGGATGCGGGCGATGAGGTTCTTGTGCATCTCCGGAGAGTGGTTTAGAGCCAATTGGCACCTCCAGGGTGAACTCCTCTTTGTGCGAGCGTGCACCAGCACCCGCCGCATGACAAGCCCTAGCCTCCAGGTTTCCAAGATACGCCGATTGTCCCTGGCCGTGGCCCACGTATGATCTTGACATACCGGGCAGCGCGATCGCCCACCGCCACGGCGGTTGGCGTGGCGGGGACGCACGCCGTGCGTGACAGCCCTAGCTGAGCCGCTCGAAGATCGTGGCCATACCCTGGCCGCCGCCGACGCACATCGTCTCGAGGCCGAACGTCTTGTCGTGGAACTGGAGGCTGTTGATCAACGTGGTCGTGATGCGGGCACCGGTCATCCCGAACGGGTGCCCGACCGCGATCGCCCCGCCGTTGACGTTGAGCCTGTCCAGGTCGATGCCGAGTTCTTGGTAGCTCGGGATGACCTGGGCGGCGAACGCCTCGTTGATCTCGACCAGGTCGATGTCGCCGATGGCCATGCCAGCGCGCGCCAGGGCGCGCCGCGACGCGTCGACCGGCCCCAGGCCCATGATCTCCGGTGACAGCCCGGACACGCCGGTCGAGACGATCCGGGCGAGCGGCGTGATGCCGAGCTCGGCGGCCTTCGTGTCGCTCATCACGACCACGGCGGCGGCACCGTCGTTGAGCGGGCAGCAGTTGCCCGCGGTCACGGTGCCGTTGGGCCGGAACACCGGCTGAAGCGCGGCCACCTTCTCGATCGTGGTTCCGGCGCGTGGGCCGTCGTCCTTGGTGTTCACGGTCCCGTCGGGCATCGTCACCGGGGTGATCTCACGCTGCCAGAACCCGTCGGCGAGCGCCTTCTCGGCCAGGTTCTGCGACCTGACCCCGAACTCGTCCTGTTCCCCGCGGCTGATCCCGCGCAGTTCGGCGACGTTCTCGGCGGTCTGGCCCATCGCGACGTAGACGTCGGGGAGTGTGCCGTCCTCGCGCGGGTCGTGCCAGCGGCCGTCGCCACCCTCCGCCTGCTTGGCCGTCCTGGCCTCCGCGCCGGCGAACACGGGGTTGCGGGTGTCCGGCCAGGAGTCACTGCTCCCGGCGGCGAGCCTGCTGACGCACTCCACGCCGGCCGAGATGAACGCGTCACCTTCACCACTCTTGATGGCGTGGAACGCCATTCGCGTGGTCTGCAGGGACGACGAGCAGTACCGGTTGACCGTCGTTCCCGGCAGGTGATCATAACCGAGCAGGACCGCCACCACCCGCGCCATGTTGAAGCCCTGCTCACCGCCGGGCAGACCGCAGCCGAGCATGAGATCGTCGATGGCGGCGGGATCCAGCTGCGGCACCTTGTCCAGGGCCGCGCGGACGATCTGCGCGGTGAGGTCGTCGGGGCGGATCTCCTTCATTGTTCCCTTGAACGCGCGGCCAATGGGCGAGCGTGCGGTGGCGACGATGACTGCCTCGGGCATGGTGACGTCTCTCCCTCGAGCCGGTGTATTACTCAACGGTAACTCATAATCGCGCGAGAATGCTCCCGGGGGGCCCGGCCGTCTCGACTGAAGCCCGCGGGCGGTCCTATACCGTCGAAGCCAAGCAATCTAGCTGGGGGATCGCTTCAGCCACACCGATTCTCCCTGCGCCAGGTGACAAGGGCGGTCGTACATGCAGGTTCATGATTCGCTGGTAGAGCTCGTGGGCAACACCCCGCTCCTCCGGCTGAGGAAGGTGACGGCGGGGATCCGCGCCGACGTCCTGGCCAAGATCGAGTATGTCAACCCCGGCGGTTCGGTGAAGGACCGGATCGCCCTGCACATGGTGCAGGCGGCGGAGGCGTCGGGCGCCCTGCGGCCGGGCGGCACGATCGTGGAGCCGACCTCGGGAAACACCGGCGTCGGCCTGGCCATCGTCGCCGCGGAGAAGGGCTACCGCTGTCTGTTCGTCTGCCCGGACAAGGTCGCGCAGGACAAGATCGCCGTGCTGCGCGCGTACGGCGCCGAGGTCGTGGTCTGCCCGACGACGGTCGCCCCCGATCACCCGGACTCCTATTATTCGGTCTCCGACCGCATGGCGGCGGAGACACCGGGGGGATGGAAGCCCGACCAGTACGCGAACCCGGAGAATCCGGCGTCGCACTACCGCACCACCGGCCCGGAGATCTGGGCCCAGACCGGCGGCGCCGTCACGCACCTGGTCGCGGGCATCGGCACCGGGGGCACGATCACCGGAGCCGGACGGTATCTCAAGGAGGTGTCGGGCGGGCAGGTCCAGGTCGTCGGCGCCGACCCGGAAGGATCCGTCTACTCGGGCGGCACCGGGCGGCCGTACCTGGTCGAGGGCGTGGGCGAGGATATCTGGCCCAGCACCTACGATCCCTCGGTGTGCGATCAGGTTATCGCCATCAGTGACAAGGAATCGTTCGGCATGACGCGCAGGCTCGCGCGTGAGGAAGCGCTGCTCGTCGGCGGATCGTCCGGGCTCGCCGTCGCCGCCGCGTTGCGAGTGGCGGCCGCGGCAGGTCCAGCCGCCGTGATCGTGACGGTGCTGCCCGATGGTGGCCGCGGCTACCTGTCCAAGATCTTCAGTGACGACTGGATGACCGACTACGGATTCCTCGACGCCACGACCGCCGAGCCGCGCGTCGTCGACGTGCTCGCGAGAAAGGGCCCGGGGCTCCCCGAGTTCGTGCACGCCCATCCCGACGACACCGTCGGCACCGCCATCGAGATCCTCCGGGAATACGACGTCTCGCAGCTACCCGTCATGAAGGCCGAGCCGCCGGTCATGGCCGCCGAGGTTGTGGGCTCGATCGTCGAGCGGGACCTACTCAACGCCCTGCTCGCGGGCCGGGCGCGACCAGGTGACCCGGTGTCCGAGCACATGTCCGCGCCCCTGCCGATGGTCGGTTCGGGCGAACCGGTCAGCCTGGCGGTCGAGGCACTGGAGAAGGCCGGAGCCGCGGTCATCCTGGTGGACGGAAAACCGGTGGGCATGCTGACCCGGCAGGATGTGCTCGGGTTCCTCGCCAGCGTCACCTCGTGAGCACTGAGCGGCACTGAGCAGCACTGAGCGGCACTGAGCGGCACTGAGCGGCACTGAGAGCTTCGTCGGCCGCGCCACGGTATGACCGGGGTCACCGGCATGCGGGCGGGTATCATGACGTCACATGATCGACCGAGAACAATCCGCCGACTCCGGTACCGGTGCGCGGCGAGCGCTCGGCGCGGACAGCGGCCTCCTGAGCCGCGCGGGCTTCGAGACCGTTGCCGTTCATTCAGGCAAAGAACCGGACCCGACGACGGGCGCCATCATCCCGCCGATCTATGCCGTTTCAACGTACGCGCAAGATTCGGTGGCCCATCCTCGCCTCGGATATGTTTACAGCAGGTCAGGAAATCCGACACGAGCTTCCCTGGAAACCTGTATGGCCGCGCTTGAGAAGGGCAGCGCAGCGTTTGCATTCGCATCCGGCATGGCCGCCGAGGATACCCTCATTCGCGTCATCTGTAAGCCGGGGGATAATATCATCATCCCTGACGACGTCTATGGCGGAACCTTCCGGCTGCTTGACAAGATCCTCGCGAGATGGGGGATCTCTTACACGCCGGTGGCTATCTCGGACGCGGATGCAGTCCGCCGGGCGGTGGTACCGGGGAAGACAAGCCTGATATGGTGCGAAACTCCGACGAATCCTCTGCTGAACATCGCGGACATACGGCTGCTGGCGGCGATTGCCCGCGACTCAGGTGCCCTCCTCGCGGTTGACAACACCTTTTCCTCGCCCTACCTGCAGCGCCCTCTTGAACTCGGCGCGGACGCGGTGGTGCATTCGACTACGAAGTACCTTGGTGGTCACAGCGATGTGGTGGGGGGTGCGCTGGTCGTCAGAGATCAGTCGCTCGCCGCGTCGATCAAGCTTCACCAGAACTCCATGGGAGCCATTCCGTCGCCGTTCGATGCCTGGCTCACACTGCGCGGGATAAGAACACTCGCCGTGCGCATGGACCGCCAATGCGAAAGCGCAGCTACGATCTCAGCTTTCCTGCAGGACCATCCAGCCGTAGATCGAGTATTCTATCCGGGTCTGTCGGCTCATCCCGGTCACGATGTGGCGCTGAAACAAATGAGCGGGTTCGGCGGGGTAGTTTCTTTCACAGTGCGGGGCGGTGAGGCTGCCGCGCTCAAGGTCTGCAGCAGCACACGGCTCTTCACGCTCGCGGAGTCCCTGGGAGCCGTCGAGTCGCTCATCACCCATCCGCTCAGGATGACGCACGCATCCGCGGCCGGCTCGCCGGTGGCGCCGCCGGCGGAGTTGATTCGCCTTTCGGTCGGCCTGGAATCCCCGGACGACCTCGTGGGCGACCTCCGCGCCGCACTCGATGGCGCCGCCTGACCGAGTCCATGATGAGTGAGCCCATCCAGGAAGGGTGGGGCCGGGGTGACGGCGCCAGGGGCGCGGCGTCTGGTATGTGTGGACCCAGGCTGCGGCACTCGCGGCCCTGCCATATCAGGAAGCACCAGGAAGCCACGCGCCGCCGCCTGGGCTGACATCTTGGGCGACTGCTCGACGCCAACGCCCAGCGCACCTCAACTAGGCGTGCCAGACCATCAGCACGAGGATCACCAGCCAGATCGCGGTGATCACGCCGCCCAGCATGACGATCCGGCCTCGCTCCACCGGCGCGAGGTGCGCAGCCGCCGTGGCGCTACCCGCGCGGGCCGCCGCTCGCCGCGGTGCATCGCCACCGGTGGTGGGCTCACCGGCCCGCCCGCCGTCACCAGTGCCGCGCTCGCCGCCCGCGACTCCAGCCCCCTCCGCTCCAGCCCGCTCCGCTCCGGTCTGCCCGGCTCCGGTCTGCCCGGCTCCGGTCTGCCCGGCTCCGGCCTGCCGTGTTCCGCTCGGCCCTGCCCCCGCGCGTTCCGGCCCGGCAGGCTCGCCCGCGACCCACTCGGCCGGCGCGGCCGGATCGTCGGCTCGCGCGGTGACCTCCGCCCGGCCGGACGTAGCGGCCGCGGTCGCGGCGCCGCCGGTCGCGGCGGCGGAGCCTCGCCCGGCGGGCTCGCCGTCGCGGGTGGCCCCGGCCACGTTCGCGGGCACCGCCGTCCCGGCCCGCGCCGCATCGACCGCCAGCGCTTTGTCGATCGCCGTGACCGCCCGGCGCTGGTCGAACACCACGAGCACGAGCAGAACGGCGGCCACAATGAACAGCGTCATCGCGGCGGTGAACCACGCCTGGTTGAAGTCGTGGCGGCCGAGCAGCAGGCCGAAAAGGAATACGCCGATGGTCAGTAAACCGAAGATCCGGGTCGTGCGGTACAGATACCGCAGCACGCCAAGATCCCGTTTCCTGATGTAACGCGGCGTCGCCATAATCGCGGCCGCCACCGGGCCGAGGGTGAAGACCGCGAACCCGATGTGCAGCCACAGCAGCAGGCGGTCGGTGAACGACATGGCACGATCTTGTCACATCGCGCCGCCCCGCCGGGCAAGCCGCCGCAGCGCCGATTGCGCCCCACGCGAGCCAAATGGCCCGGCCGGCCGCGGGTACCCGCGGCGATCGACAATGATCATGTGCGCGTCATTTATCCCGAACGGCTGCCGCGCGCGTCACCGCCCAATTAACGCCGATCCCATCTTGGGGAGGCGGGCGTGGCGCCCGCTGGCGCGGCGCGGTGTTCAGCGGCGCGCGGCGCCGCGGCGGCGGGTGCGCAGGAAGTCGGCGACGACGTACTCACCGAGCCGCTGCGGCTCCGGGCGGAAGAGCCTGCCGCCGTTACGCCGCGCGACCTCCTCGACGAACGCGGTGAGCCGCTCGTCCTCAGCGAGCATAAAAATGTTCAGCACGGCGCGCCGGCGGGTCATCTTGTCCACCTCGGCCAGGGTGAGCTCAATCGTCTCAGGCGCGGGTGGCCAGTCGAAGTAGGGCCGCCCGTTGCGCAGCAGATGGGCCGTTGGCTCACCATCGGTCACGATCAGCACCACGGGCTCGTGCTCGGGGTGTTTGTCCAGGTGACGGCCTGCGATCAGGAGCGCGTGGTGCAGGTTGGTGCCCTGGACCATGTCCCAGCCAAGGCCGGCGAGTTCGGTCTCGCGCAGTTCGCGCGCGTAGTTAGAGAAACCGACGATCTGGACCGCGTCAAGCGGGAATCGGGTCCGGATCAGCGCGTGCAGCGCGAGTGCGGTCTGCTTGGCAACACCCCACGTGCCGCGCAGCGCCATGGAGTAGGAGAGGTCGACGAGCAGGCACACGGCGGCCGCGGTGCGCCGCTCGGTCTCTGTCACCTCGAAGTCGTCCACCGACAGCCGCACCGGCGCCGCGCCCACCGCGCCGGGCCCGGCCTCACCGGGCCCGGCGCGGCCTGTGTCGGCCTGGCCCGTGTCGGCCCGCCCGGCCGTCGCGGACCTCAGCACCGCGTTGCGCACGGTCGCCGAGACGTCGATCGGCTGTTCGTCGCCGAACTGCCACTGCCTGGTGCTTCCGGTCGGTTCACCGGCCTGGCCGGCGTCGCGCTGGTCGTGATCGCCTGAGCGGGCCTCGCTGAGCTCGGCGAACACTCGGCGCAGCGCGGTGTCCCCGAGCCTGCGGACCGCCTTCGGGGTCAGTTCGAGCTGGCCGCCGGACCGCCGCAGGTAGCCCTGGCTCTCCAGTTCGCGTTCGATGCGGCGCAGGCTCTCCAGGTCGTCGACCGCGCGCCGGCCGAGCGCGCGGCGCACCGCTGCCTCGTCTATGTCGTCGAGCCGTGCGCCCGGGTAGTCCTGCCGGAGCGTGGCGTCAAGCTCGGCCAGGTCGGCAAGCTCCTCGATCGCGGTGGTCGCGTCGGCCAGCCCGAGCGGCTCCTCGCCGGTCAGCATGTCGCCGCGTCCGCCAGGTGGGGCGTCCATGTCCGGGCGGCGTGCGCGCAGCGCGCCCGCCAGCCGTGCCATCTCGGCGGCGAGGCCCGCGTCGGCCATGGTCTGTTCCATCATGGCGGCGAGTTCGGCGCGCTGCTCGGCCGACAGGGAGTCGAGGACCCGGTTGGCGGCGGTCATCCGCCGCACGAGTGCGTCGACGAGCTCATCGAGGTTCTGCGGGTTCTCCGGAAAGAAGTCGCCGTACCTGCGCATGAACTCGTCGAAGTCCTGCTGCCGATGCTCGCCACGCGCGTCGGCCTCCAGCATCGCGCTCAGGTCGGACATCATGTCCTTGACCCGCTGCATGGCCGCTGGATCCGGCTGCGCGAGCGCGTCCTTCATGCCGCGGAACTGGCTGTCGAGCACCTCCCGCCTGAGCAGGTCCTTGAGCCGCTCGAATGTCTCCCGCGCGGCGTTGGAACGCCACTGGTAGGAAGACAGCGCGCGGATTGCCTGCGCGGTCTCGTTCGGCAGCGTCTCGAGTTCCGCCTCGGCCATGCGCGCTTCGTCGCCCGGGTCGGGGAACAGCTCGGCGCGCTCCTGGCCGATCGCGGTATCGAGCAGCGCACGCGCCTGCTCGAGCAGGCCGTCAGCGCGGCCGCGTTCCCGCGCTTCACGCAGCCGCTCGCGGACCCGGCGCATGAGGTCATCGAGACCTTGCCGATCGCCCAACCCGCGGCGCAGCGCCTCGCGGAGCGCCTCGCCCGGCGCCGAGCCGCCGAGGATGGCGTCGGACATCTCGTCGAGAGCGGTCCGTACGTCGAAGGGCGGCGCGAGCGGGTCAGGCCCGTCGTGGTAGGGGCCGTAGCGGTAACTGCCTTCGCTGTTCATCGCGTCAGCCATTCAGGTCCGGTAGACGGCCGCGCCGTCGCTGCTGTCCTTCGAGAGCCGCCGCATCAGATACAGGCCCTCGAGCGTGAACTCGAGCGCGGCGGCCGCATGACCAGGTGATTCCCCGCCGTCCATACCCAGGCGTTCCATGATGCGCGCGAGCCCGGGGATCTCACCGGCCCGGCGGAGGAGTTCGCGTGCGGGCGTGAGCTCGCCCGACTCGATGGTGCCGCCCCGGTCGAACTTGGCCAGCAGCCCGGACAGGTCCGCGCTGCCGAGCGAGGCGCGGAAGGTGTCGGCGATCGCGCGCCGCAACAGGTGCGCGAGCACCTCCTGCTCCCGGCCTTCCTCGCTGACCTCGAACTCGACCTTGCCGCGCAGCGTGTCCACGATCACGGGAAGGTCGCACACCCGCGCCACCGGCTGGTCCTCTCCGGTCAGCGCGGCGCGGCGGGCCGCTGAGGCGGTCACGCTCTCCGCCGCCGCGATGGCGAAACGCGCCGACACCCCGCTGCGACTGTCGATAGCGCTCGAGGCTCGTACCAGGCGGGTGAACCTGGCGATGACCTCCACCAGGTGGCCAGGCAGCGGGCCGCCGGGATCGTGACCGGCCGGCAGCCGGGCCTCCTGCCACACGAGCGCGAGCTCGTCTTCGAGGGTGAGCGGGTAGTGGGTGCGGATCTCGGCGCCGAACCGGTCCTTCAGCGGCGTGATGATGCGCCCGCGGTTGGTGTAGTCCTCCGGGTTGGCGCTCGCCACAAGCAGCAGGTCGAGCTGGAGCCGCAGCGCGTAACCGCGGACCTGGATGTCACGTTCCTCCAGCACGTTCAGTAGCGCGACCTGGATCCGCTCGGCCAGGTCGGGCAGCTCGTTCAGGCAGAAGACGCCCCGGTTGGTGCGCGGCACGAGTCCGAAGTGCACGGTCTCAGGGTCGCCGAGCGTGCGCCCGGTCGCGACCTTGACGGGGTCGACGTCGCCGATCAGGTCGCCGACGCTCGTGTCGGGCGTGGCGAGCTTCTCGCCGTACCTCTCGTCCCGGTGCCGCCAGACGATGTCGAGATCTCCGCCACGCTCGCCGGCCAGCCTGCGGCAGCGCGCGCAGACCGGCGCGTACGGATGATCGTTGATCTCACATCCGGCGACGGCGGGGGTCCATTCGTCGAGCAGGCCGGTGATGGTCCGGATCAGCCGGGTCTTTCCCTGGCCGCGTTCGCCGAGCAGCACGACGTCATGTCCCGCGAGCAGCGCCCGCTCGACGTGCGGCAGCACGGTGGCGTCGAACCCCACGATGCCGGGAAAGCGCTCCTGGCCCGCCCGCATCTTGGCCAGCAGGTTCTGCCGGATTTCCTCTTTGATCGTGCGGAGTTCGTGCCCGGAGTCGCGGAGCTCGCGCAGTGTCGAAGCCGCGGGCGGCTGGGTCCGTGACGACCTCGCGGCGGAGGACTGAGGCTGGATCGGTGACTGCACCGTTCGACACTATGTCGTGTCTGGACTGCTTCGCATCTGCCCGGGCTTGCCCGGCACCTGGCCGGCCGGCGGTGCGGACCGGGAGAATCAGCTCTCGACACTACTGCGAGGATCTGCCTGAGGAGCCGTGTGGCCTTCGAGCGCGGCGACTTCCTGGTCCGCGGCGTCATCGGCGGTGACCCGCGGACTGGCACGCTGACCATCGGGGACGTGGTCGAGGTGGGTCAGACCGTCCGGTTTCAGGTCAGGGACGCGACGACCGCGGCTTCCGACCTGGACCAGCTGCTTGCGTTTCGGTACGGTGAGCGGCATCGACCCGGTCGGTGGCGCGCTGCTTTCTCGTGCCATGGCCGGGGGGCAGCATTCACCGGCACGGCCGACCATGATGTAGGAGCGGTCCGCCGCGCGCTCGCACCCGAAGCAGTCGGCGGTTTCTTCGCGGCAGGCGAGATTGGCCCTAGCAGCGGGCGAAATCACGTACACGGGTTTACCGCGTCGATTCTGATGTTCGGCGCGGGGACGGGAGGGTAAAGCGTGGCGGGAGCGCATCCTGCGGTTGCGATCGATGTTGGCGGAACCAAGATTGCGGTGGGTGTGGTCGAGCCAGGCGGGCGGCTCGTCGCGGCCGCGCGGACCGGGACCCCGCGCGAACTGGATGCGGAGCAACTGTGGCGCACGCTGGACAGGCTCATCGGCCAGGTGATCGCCGACGCGGGCCTTGACGCGCCCGGTGCGCTCAGCGGCGTCGGCTGCGGCTGTGGCGGGCCGATGGAGTGGCCGGCCGGTGAGGTGTCGCCGCTCAACATTCCCGCGTGGCGGTCGTTCCCGCTCAGAGACCGGCTGGCGGATCGTTTTCCCGGGGCGCCCGTGAGGTTGCACAATGACGCGATTTGCATGGCCGCGGGCGAGCACTGGCGGGGTAGTGGGCGTGGCCGCCGCGACATGCTCGGCATGGTGGTGTCGACCGGGGTCGGCGGCGGGCTGGTCCTTGACGGCCGTCTCGTCAACGGCGCGACGGGAAACGGCGGTCACATCGGTCACGTGGTCGTGGACCCGGACACCGGCCCGCCGTGTCAATGCGGCGGCAAGGGCTGCCTGGAGGCAATCGCCCGCGGGCCCGCACTCGCGCAGTGGGCGCAGCAACAGGGCTGGCGCCCCGGCCAGCGCGACGTGACCGCCAAGGACCTGGCGGACGACGCGGCGCGCGGCCACGCCGTGGGTGTCGCGGCCATGCGCCGCGCCGGGCGAGCGATCGGCATCGCCATCGCCTCGGCAACGCACCTGTGCGACCTCGAGGTCGTCGCGATCGGTGGTGGTATGGCCCAGGCAGGCCCGCTGCTCTTCGGCCCGATCGACGAGACCGTGCGAACCTACGCGCGGCTCGACTTCGCCCGGGAGGTGCGCGTGGTTCCGGCCGGCCTCGGCCAGGACGCCGGCCTGATCGGGGCGGCTGCCCTCATTTTCGCCGCCGACCGTTACTGGTCCGGCGGCTAACGCAGCGCGAACGATGCGCCTGATGGGCCCGCGGCCTGGCGGCCCCGCGGCCTGGCGGCACGGGTCACCGGGCCCGCGGACCGTGCGAGACTGCACGAATGGCGCTGCCAACTGGCCCGGTCCGGCTCGGCGACGCTGTCGCCGCCCGCGAACTGCTCCGCGACGTGATCACGCGGACGCCGATGCTGCATTCGTGGGTGCTGTCCGACCGGCTCGGCGGGCCGGTCTACCTGAAATGCGAGAACCTGCAGCGCACCGGTTCTTTCAAGGTACGCGGCGCGTACTCGCGGATCTCGAGGCTGCCCGCGCAGGAACGCGCGAAAGGTGTGGTCGCCGCGAGCGCGGGCAACCACGCCCAGGGCGTGGCGTTCGCCGCGCACGCGCTCGGTACCAAGGCGACCGTGGTCATGCCCGAGGGAGCGCCGCTGCCCAAGGTGGAGGCCACCCGCTCGTACGGCGCCGACGTCGTCTTCCACGGCGGCGGCGTCGACGGGTGCATTACCGCGGCGCTTGCGCTCGCGGACGATCTGGGCGGCGTCTTCATTCACCCCTTCGACCACAAGGACACCGTCGCGGGAAACGCCACCCTCGGCCTGGAGATCGTCGAGCAGTGCCCACAGGTCCGTACGATCGCCGTCTCCGTCGGCGGCGGCGGGCTCATCTCCGGCGTCGCGGTCGGGGCACGCGGCAGCGATCCCGCTATCCGGGTCATCGGCGTGCAGGCCGAGGCCGTCGCGCCCTACCCGGTCTCCCTCGCGGCCGGGCATCCGGTACCGGTGGAGCTCGCGCCGACCATGGCCGACGGGATCGCCGTCGGCAGGCCGGGCGACCTCACCTTCGGGATCGTCGCGGCGCTCGTCGAGCAGGTCCTCACGGTGCCGGAGGACACGCTGTCGCGCGCGCTGCTGCTCTGCCTTGAGCGCGCCAAGCAGCTTGTCGAGCCCGCCGGTGCGGCGACCGTCGCGGCGCTGCTCGACCACCCCCACGCATTCGAGCCGCCGGTGGTGCTCGTGCTCTCCGGCGGCAACATCGACCCGATGCTGCTGTCCAAGGTGCTCAGATATGGCCTCACCGCGGCCGGGCGCTACCTCGCCTTCCGCTGCCGCATCCCGGACCGGCCCGGCGGCCTCGCGACCCTGCTTGCCGAGCTTGCCGGGCTCGGCGCCAACGTGCTCGGCGTGATGCACGAGCGGGTGACGCCCCGGCTGCGCCTGGAGGAGGTGGAGGTCGCGCTGCAGGTGGAGACCCGCGGGCCGGTGCACAGCGACGAGGTGATCTCACGCCTCCGCGCGGCCGGGTACACCCTGATCTTCAGCTGACCGCGGGATCTTCAGCCAGCCCCGCGATCTTCAGCTGACCGCGCCCAGGGCGACGGCCAACGGAACCCCGCGTACATCGCGCCGGTCCGGGTCACAGGTTGCCGCGCCTGGCCTGCTCCCGCTCGATCGCCTCGAACAGCGCCTTGAAGTTGCCCTTGCCGAACCCCTGTGAGCCGTGCCGCTCGATCAGCTCGAAGAAGACGGTCGGCCGGTCCTGCACCGGCTTGGTGAAGATCTGCAGCAGGTAACCGTCCTCGTCGCGATCGGCCAGGATGCCGAGTTCGCGCAGCTCACGCATTGGGACGCGCGTCCGGCCCACCCAGTCGCCGAGCGTGTCGTAGTAGCTGCCCGGGGTGGCGAGAAACTCCACGCCCGCCGCGGTCATCGCGCGGACGGTAGCGACGATGTCGTCCGTGCGCAGCGCGATGTGCTGCACCCCCGGACCGCCGTAGAACTCCAGGTACTCGTCGATCTGGGACTTCTTCTTGCCCACCGCGGGTTCGTTGATCGGGAACTTCACCTTGCCCGAGCCGTCGGCGACCACCTTGCTCATCAGCGCGGAGTACTCGGTGGCGATGTCGTCGCCGACGAACTCCTTCATGTTGGTGAATCCCATCACCCGGCGGTAGAACCCGACCCACTCGTCCATCTTGCCGAGCTCCACATTTCCGACGCAGTGGTCGATGCCGGTGAACAGCGCCGGCCGGGCCGCGGCCGCACCGCCCACGGGACCGGCCGCGACGTATCCGGGCAGGTACGGGCCGCTGTAGTTGGATCGCTCGACCAGCGTGTGCCTGGTGTCACCGTAGGTGGCGATCGCCGCGAGCACCACTTTGCCGTGCTCGTCCTCGAGGACGTGCGGCTGCGCGAGCCCGCGGGCGCCGCGGCGGGTCGCGTCCGCGTAAGCGGCCTCGGCGGACGGGACCTCGAGAGCGAGGTCGATCACGCCGTCTCCGTGCGCCGCGACGTGGGCCCCGAGGTCCGTGCCCGCGCGGACCGGGGCGCGGAACACGAACCGCGCGCTCCCGGAAACAAGCACGTAGGCGTCCTCGTCGCTCGAGCCGGTCTCCGGGCCACGGTAGGCCGCCACGGTCATGCCGAACGCGTGGGCGTAGTAGTACGCGGCCTGTCTCGCGTTGCCGACCGCGAAGACGACCGCGTCGATACCGGAAAGCGGGAAGCCCTCTGATACGGATGAGACTGATGCGTCGTGCGCTGCGAATGCGGTCATCTGCGTGCTCCTTCGCGCTCCCGGCCCGATGGGCGCCGATACGTCTGATCGTGATGACCGATCGCAAAATGTGCAAGAGATCGCATAATCTCTATACAAGATGCATAGCATGAGTAGCAAAACGCTGGATCGCGTGTACAGCATGACCACGGCGACGGCGTGACCACCGGAGGGAGCCCGGCCGTGATAGACGACCTGGACGCGGGGATCATCGAACTGTTCGCCGCCGAGCCCCGCATCGGCGTCCTCGAGGTGTCACGCAGGCTGAATGTCGCGCGCGGCACCGTGCAGGCGCGGCTGGACCGGCTGCACGCCCGCGGCGTGGTCACGGGCTACGGGCCCGACGTGGACCCGGAGGCGATCGGGCACGGCGTGACGGCCTTCGTGACCCTGGAGATCCGCCAGGTCGGCGGGCACGATCCAGTAGCCGAACGGCTAGCGCTGATTCCCGAGGTCCTGGAGGTGCACACGATCACCGGGGCCGGGGACATGCTCTGCCGCGTCGTCGCGCGCACCAATGCGGACCTGCAGCGGGTGATCGACGCGATCGTGGCGGCCGATGGCGTGGTGCGGGCGGCCACCGTCATCGCGCTCGCCACTCCCGTGCCCTACCGGGTACTGCCCCTGGTGCGCGCCGCGGCGCGCACCAGGACAGGCCCGCCAGCGCCACCTTACGGAGGGGTCATCTCGCCGACGTAGGGAACCGATTCGAGGATCTCGACCGTGGCACTGCGGCCGTTCGGCAGCGAGTACGTCGCCTTCTCGCCGACCTTCTTGCCGTTGATGGCGCTGCCGAGCGGGGACCGGGGCGAGTAGATGTCGATCGGGCTGCCGCTCTCCTCGCGGGACGCGAGCAGGAAGGTTACCTCTTCCTCGTCGCCGTCGAACCTGATCGTCACGGTCATCCCAGGCCCAACCACCCCGTCGGTACGGGGCGGATCACCTACCCGCGCCGTCTCGAGCAGGTGCTGTAGCTGGATGATCCGGCCTTCCTGCTTGCCCTGCTCCTCCTTGGCCGCGTGGTATCCGCCGTTCTCGCGAAGATCGCCCTCCGAGCGGGCGGCTTCGATCTTCTTGGCGAGCTCCATCCGACCTGGCCCCGAGAGGTGGTCCAGCTCGGTTTTGAGCCGGTCGTACGCCTCCTGGGTGAGCCAGGTGACGTTGGCATCGCGGGTTTCGGTCACGGGCACTCCTCGTACTGCTGTACTGCACGGGACATATGCCGTCGGCCCGGGTACCCGGGGGACGGCTCTCGGCGTAATCCTCTGAGGCTAACAAGGCTCGGGTACCGCGTCGTCCTGGTCAACATCCAACTTGGCCCGAATCTGTATTCTCAGCTGACGTTCGCGGCGGCGCGCGGCACGCGGGAATGCCGTCCCACGGCCATAATGTTGTCCCCGTGTACGCTCCCGCGCGCCTGTGGGCAGTGCGCGCGGGCAGATGCGTGCGGACGGGAAAGTCATCACCTGGGAGGTCATAGTTGTCTGGCGAGTCCTGGTCTGACAAGGCGTCCGGCAGCGCGCCCGGCGACGACGGCCCGCTGCGGCTGCTCGCGGTGCACGCCCACCCCGACGACGAGTCGAGCAAGGGTGCCGCGACGATGGCAGCCTATGTGGCCGAGGGCGCCCAGGTGCTCGTGGCCACGCTCACCGGCGGGGAGCGCGGCGACATCCTGAACCCGGCGATGGACCGGCCCGAGGTGCGGTCGGACATGGCTCGCATCCGCCGCGAGGAGATGGACCGCGCGCGCGAGATCCTCGGCGTGCAGCAGCGGTTCCTCGGCTTCGTCGACTCTGGCCTGCCCGAGGGCGACCCGCCGTCCCCGTTGCCCGGCGGCTGTTTCGCGCTCCAGCCGCTCGACGTCGCCGCCGCGCCGCTCACCGCGCTCATCCGTGAGTTCAGGCCGCACGTCGTGGTCACCTACGACGAAACCGGCGGCTACCCGCACCCGGATCACATCAAGTGCCACGAGGTCTCGATGGCGGCGTTCGACGCGGCGGGCGACCCGGACGCCTACCCGGGGGCCGGCGAGCCGTGGCAGCCGCGCAAGCTGTACTACCACGCCACCTTCCACCGGGCGCGCTTCGAGGCGATGCACGATGAGATGCTGCGGCGCGGACTCGAATCGCCGTACGCGGAGTGGATGGCAAGCTGGGAGGATCGCGCCGACGGCCGCCCGGAGCTTGAGATCACCACCCGGGTCGCGTGCGGCGACTTCTTCGAGGTGCGCGACCGGGCGCTGATCGCGCACGCGACCCAGATCGACCCGAACAGCTTCTGGTTCGCCTGCCCGCTTGACGTGCAGCGCGCCGCGTGGCCCACCGAGGACTACCATTTGGCCAGGTCGCTCGTTGACACCGAGCTTCCGGAGGACGACCTCTTCGACGGCATCAGGGAGAAGGTGCCCCTGTGACATCGCCCGCGGCCGTGATATCGCACGCGGCCGCCGCGTCGCCCGTGCCCGCCAACAGCAACGACATCACGCCCGGCGTGCTCGGGTTCCTGGTGATCGCCGCCCTGGGGGTGGCGCTTTACCTGCTGATGCGCTCCATGAACAAGCATCTGCGGCGGGTCAGGGCGGTACGCGACGCGGGTCTCGCGCCCGGCAGCGACCTCGCGGGCACCGCCGCCAGCCATGCCGCCAACGGTCCGGCCAAAGTCAACGGTGCGCCCGGCGCTCCCCCAAGCGATGCGGAAAGCACAGATCCATAACGGCCGCCGCGGATGCGGCACCCATTGGTGCGGGGGCCCTCGCCCGGGGGGCGACCCCCCGCACTGGGCGTCGTCCCGAGGCCGCCGCGGGCGGCGGCTTCCGGCGGGCTGTGCCTGCGTCCGGGGTCAGCGCGCGGTTTGCGAAGGATGCTGCCCGGTCGGCGATTCGCCGCCGGCCGCGCGGCGGCGCGCTGATAGCCTGACGGCTCATCGGGCGTCGTGGCACGGACCGGTGCCGCATGGGCCGGTACCGCGACCGTCGCCGGTCCACGGGCCGGTCCCGCACGGGCCCGGTGCAGCAACGATCGGGTGCCTGGAGATCAAGCCATGCTGGTGATACAGGGGATCTGGGCGTACGGCTCCCTGTGTCTGTGGGCCGAGGATTCCACCCTCCCCGCGAATTCACCGCCGCGGCCGGGACGCTCGTCGCGGGCGCCGAGGCCGCACCCGTTCGCCGCCGACACGGAAGCCGTCGCCGGGGCCCTGACCCAGTTCGCCGGACCGGTCGCCGACCTCGTCCGCAAGGCGGCCGGCGAGGAGCTGACCCTGTGGCTGCCCGCCACCGCGGAAGGACCGCTCCATTCGCCGGAGCTTAGCCGCGAGCCTGGCGAGCCCGCGCGGCAGCCGACCGGCCGCGCCCGGCTTGCCGCGTGGCGGGTACCCGCCCTCGCGTTCGAGCCCGCCGCCGCGCTTGACGTGCTCGCCACCGTCGCCGCGCCAGGGGCGTACGCGGCGGAAGCGGCGATCGGCGGCTGCGTGCATTACCTCGCCGCGGTCGGGCGGATGGCCGCCGACCTGGCCGGCCGTGGCCGCGTGCTGCCCGCGCTGACGAGCGGCGGCGGCTACGTGGCGCGGTGGCGGCCGGTCCTTTCCGGGGCGGACGTCGAGCACGCGCGAGCGCTCGCCGGGGCGATGCCGCCGCTGTGCCGGGCCAGCGATGCCGACGGGGAGCCGTCGGCGACGGTCCTCACCGAGGCGCTGCAGGCGCTGACCGACGCCGCCGTGCGCGCCGCGCTCGGCCCGGGCAACGGTGATTCCCGCGGCCCTTGGGCACTGCTGCCACCCCGCCGCGGTCGCGTGCCCGCGGCGATCCCGGTCGCCGAGCGCTGGATCGCGGCACTGACGGCGGCGGATCCGCACGTCACGGTCGCGACCCGCGAGGAGGACGCCGCGGCCGCGGAGCTGGCCGGCGCGCTCGCCGAGTGGCGGGCGGCGGCGCAGGTCCCCGCCGGTCCGGTGCGGACCTGCTTCCGTCTGGTCGAGCCCGGGCCCGGCGCGGGCGCCGCCGGGCACGACACCGGCGACGCCGCGGCCACGACGTGGGCGGTCGAGTTCGCGCTTCAGTCCACCGAGGACCCGAGCCTGGTGATCTCTGCCGCCGATATCTGGGCCGCCGATATCTGGGCCGCCCAGGGGGCGGCCGGGTGGGCCGGCCCCGCGGCCGGGATCAGGCACCCGGAGGAGGAACTCCTCGCGGGCCTTGGCCGCGCCGCGCGGCTGTTCCCCGGGCTCGACGCGGGGCTGCGCTCGGCGGCACCGGCCTCGATCAGCACCGACGCCGCGGGGGCGTACGCGTTCGTGAAGGACACCGCGCCGCTGCTCGCGGGTTCCGGGTTCGGGGTGCTGCTTCCGGCCTGGGCACGCAAGTCCCGGCTGGGCCTGAAACTCACCACCCGTTCGAAGCAGACGTCCCGCGGCTCGGCCGGCGCCGGCGCGCCCGGGTTCGGGCTGGACGACCTCGTCCAGTTCAGGTACGACCTCGCCGTCGGCGGCGAGGCACTCGACCCGGACGAGCTGGCCGAGCTGGCCAGGCTGAAGGTCCCGCTGGTCCGGCTGCGCGGTCAGTGGGTGGAGCTCGACCAGCGGCAGCTTCAGGCCGCGCTGCGGTTCATGGAGCGCAGCGCGGCCGGGACCATGCGCGCGGGCGACGCGCTGCTCGCAGCGCTGCACGGCGGGCAGGAGGCGGCCGGGCTGCCGGTCGTCGAGGTCGACGCGGACGGATGGCTGGGCGACCTGCTCTCCGGCGAGGCGGACCGGCGGCTGGAACCGATCGGGACGCCGAACGGCTTCCGCGGTGCGCTCCGCCCGTACCAGGAGCGTGGCCTCGCGTGGCTGGCCTTCCTGAACGGCGTCGGGCTGGGCGGGATTCTCGCCGACGACATGGGCCTCGGTAAGACCGTCCAGCTGCTCGCGCTGCTCGCCGCGCACCACGGCGCCGCGCACCACGGCGCCGCGGAACGCGCCCCCGCGCACCACGGCGCCGCGGCCCACGCGGTGGCGGACGCCGGCCAGGCGGCCAGTGAACCAAGCGCAGCCGTTCGGCATCATCCGACATTGCTCATCTGCCCGATGTCGCTGGCCGGGAACTGGCAACGGGAGGCCGAGCGGTTCACTCCGCAGCTCACCGTGCACGTGCACCACGGCGCGGACCGGCTCAAGGGGGACGAGCTGACCGAGGCGCTGGCCGCGGCCGACCTCGTGATCACGACCTATTCGCTCGCGGCCAGGGATCGGCAGGCGCTGGCCGCGGTCGAGTGGGGCCGGGTGGTCTGCGACGAGGCCCAGAACATCAAGAACAGCGCGACACTGCAGGCGCAGGCGATTCGCAGCCTCCCCGCGGCCAGCAAGATCGCGCTGACCGGCACGCCGGTGGAGAACCGTCTCACCGAGCTGTGGTCGATCATGGAATTCACCAACCCCGGCCTGCTCGGGTCCGCCGAGCGGTTCCGCAACTCCTACGCCGTCCCGATCGAGCGCCACGGTGACGAGGAAGCCATCGCCGCCGTCAAGCGGATCACCGGCCCGTTCGTCCTGCGCCGGCTGAAGACCGACCGGTCGATCATCTCCGACCTGCCCGACAAGCTGGAGATGAAGGTCTGGTGCAACCTCACGGCCGAACAGGCGTCGCTGTACCAGGCCACCGTCGAGGACATGCTCGCCAAGATCGAGCAGGCGGAGGAGGGCATCGAGCGGCGCGGCCTGGTGCTTGCGACGATGGCCAAGCTGAAGCAGGTCTGCAACCACCCCGCGCACCTGCTTGGCGACGGCTCACGGCTGCCCGGCCGGTCGGGGAAGCTGGCCAGGCTCGAGGAGATCTGCGACGAGGTGCTCGCCGACGGGGACAAGGCGCTGTGCTTCACCCAGTACGCCGAGTTCGGGGCCATGCTCCAGCCGTATCTGGCGGCCCGTCTCGGCTGCCCCGTGCTCTACCTGCACGGTGGCACGGCCAAGCGCCAGCGCGACGCGCTCGTCACCCAGTTCCAGGAGTCCGGCGAGCCGGCCCTCTTCCTGCTGTCGCTCAAGGCGGGCGGCACCGGGCTCAACCTCACCGCGGCCAATCACGTGATCCACGTGGACCGGTGGTGGAACCCGGCGGTTGAGGACCAGGCGACCGACCGGGCGTTCCGTATCGGCCAGCGCAAGGACGTGCAGGTGCGCAAGTTCATCTGCGTGGGCACCCTGGAGGAGCGCATCGACGCCATGATCGACGCGAAGAAGGCGCTCGCGGAGCGCATCGTGGGCACCGGCGAGGGCTGGCTCACCGAGCTGTCGGTCGCTGAGCTGCGCCGGGTGATCGCCCTGTCGCCCGACGCGGTGTCGGAATGAGGGCGTCGGAATGAGGGGGCAAAAGGGGTGACAGTATGAGCCGGTACGACCAGCCGCGGTGGTACGAGCCGTCCCGGCCGCGGCCCGTCGAGGGCGGGGTGAAGGCGCGCACCAAGCGCGGCGCGATCGGCCAGCAGTGGTGGTCGCGGCGGTTCATCGACGTGCTCGAGTCGTTCGGCATGCACAGCAGGCTCGCCCGGGGCAGGAGCTACGCGCGGGCCGGGCAGATCCTGGACTTCGAGCTTTCCCCCGGCTATGTCACCGCGCACGTGCAGGGCTCACGGCCGCGGCCGTACCACGTGCGCATCCAGGTGCTGCCGCTCACCACCGACCAGTGGCGGCGGGTCGAACAGGCCCTGGCCGGGCAGGCGCTGTTCCGCGCCAAACTGCTGGCCGGCGAGATGCCCACCGAGATCGAGCAGGTGTTCGCGGACTGCGGCACGCCCTTGTTCCCGCGTTCGCCGCACGACCTGGAGATGTCCTGCTCCTGCCCGGATTGGGAGGTGCCGTGCAAGCACCTCGCCGCGACCTGCTACGTGCTGGCCGAGAGGTTCGACGATGACCCGTTCCTGGTGCTCGCCTGGCGCGGCCGGGGCCGCGATGACCTGCTCGCGCGGCTGCGGCAGCTGACGGCGGGCGAGACCGCGAAGGCGGCGCCCCTGATCGATGTCACCGACCCGCCGCTGGCCGACTGCCTGGACCACTACTGGTCGCCCGGCATCAGCCTGGCCCGCCTGCGCGCCCGGCCGGTGACCACGGCGACAACACCCGACCTGCTGCTGCGGATGTTCGAGCCACCGCACGTCGTGGTGCGCCGCAAGGATCTGGCCACCCTCCTGGCCCCCGCGTACCTGCGGATGACCGGCGGCCAACCGCCGGGCGAGAACCCCGATCCCAAGCAAAACGACGGCGCCGCGGATCGCAGGGGCCAGGGCCCACGTGATCCGCGGCACTGATGCGCGCGGCCGGCTGCGAGCGGCCGCCCCTGCGTGGCGCCACACTCGGCGGTAATGTAACCGGTTTTCATTTCACGGCGTCACCCAGGAAGCTTCCCGCACCCATTCGAGCGGCGCTGACCTGGCATTTTACCGGCCGTGCGGCGTGACGGCGCCGGGCGCACCTGGCCAGCCCACCGTGTCCGGCCTCAGTTACGGCTGCTCATGCGTCAGATGATCACGCCGATGACCCCGGGCCTGCCCGGCCCGTCAGCGCGACAGCGGCTCGTCCTCGGCGCCCTGGTGCGGCAGGCTGGTGACCGGCACCGTGCCCATCCGGCCGGCCTGGAAGTCCGCCACGGCCTGGATGATTTCGTCGCGGGTGTTCATCACGAACGGCCCGTACCGCGCGATCGGCTCGCGGATCGGCATGCCGCCGAGGAGCAGGATCTCCCAGCCGCGGCTCGACGCGAGCGGCTGGCTCCCGGCCGCCGTCATGGTCAGCGCCTCGCCCGCGCCGAACACCGCGAGCTGGCCCTCCGCCAGCGGCCGGCCCTCCGGGCCGACGGTGCCGTTGCCGGAAAGCACGTACACCAGCGCGCTGAAATCGGCCGGCCATGGGAGTGAGAGCCTGGCCCCCGGCGCGACCGTGGCGTGCAGGTAGGTGATCGGCGTGTACGTGACCCCCGGCCCGTCGTGCCCGGCGAGCGAGCCCGCGATGACCCGGACCAGTGAAGAACCGTCGTCACTTGACAGCAGCTTCACGTCGCGCGCCCTGATGTCCTGGTAACGCGGCGGCACCCACTTCTGGCTGCTCGGCAGGTTCACCCACAGCTGCGTACCATGGAACAGCCCGCCGCTCGCGACAAGCTCCGGTGGCGGCTGCTCGATATGCTGCAGCCCGCTGCCCGCGGTCATCCACTGGGTGGCACCATCGGAAATGAGTCCGCCACCGCCGGTGGTGTCCTGGTGCCTGAACGCGCCGTCGATAATGTAGGTGACCGTCTCGAAACCGCGGTGCGGATGCCACGGCGTCCCCTTCGCCTCCCCGGGCGCGTACTCGACCGCGCCCATGTGGTCGAGCAGCACGAACGGGTCAGCCAGTGACAGGCTCACGCCAGGGAACGGGCGCCGTACCGCAAAGCCCTCACCCTCGAGATGGCGCTCCGCGGTGACGACCTTCGTGACATGCCGCCACGACGTCTCCTGCTCGGGCAGCCGCGGAATCCGCGGCAAGGTCAGTGGGTCTGCGGTAACGGCAGGCATCCCTGTCTCCTTCGTTGCTTCCGGTGCTTGTCGGTGCTGCGCTTCTGCTCACGGCCAACGAAGTTGAACCTTCAATCATTCCGGATATCCTGCTATGCATGACGGGAACGCGCTGGCTGACAGCGTCGCAGCAGCAGGACTGGCGGGCGTACATCGACGGCGCGGCCCGGCTCAGCGAGGCGGTCGAACGCGATCTCAAGAAGCGGCACGGGCTGTCCCTCGCGGAGTACGAGATCCTCGTTCAGCTCTCGGAGGCGCCGGACCGGCGGCTGCGCATGGCGGACCTCGCCACCTCGGCCAGCCAGTCACGCAGCCGGCTGACGCACACCGTGGCCCGTTTGGAATCCAAGGGATTCGTCAGCCGCGCCGACTGCCCCACCGACAAGCGCGGTGTCTACGCTCATCTGACCGACTGTGGGTTCGCGGCCCTCAGCCGCGCCGCCGTCGATCACGTCTCCGCCGTGCGGGACCTGTTCATCGACATAATCGACCCGGACGACCTTGCCGCCATCGGCCGCGCCTTCCGCACCGTCGCCGACCGCCTCAGCTGAAGTTGTCAGCGCCTACGGCGCCTTCACTTCCGCGCCGCTTGCGCTTCCGCGCGCGTGAATATCACCCCTCAGAGCAGTGCGGAAAGCCGGGCGAGGGATCTGCTGGGGCCTGTGGGCAGGCGGTGCAAGTGCGCCTGCCGGTGGCTGAACGCCACTCGGCCAGGCGCACCCACCCCACCCGCCGCCGAATCGACAAGCAGCCGCGCTCACGCGATCCGAGTCAGATCGGCATACCAGTGGCGCTGGCCCTCAGAGTGGATCTTGTCGAGCCGCCACGTCTGCCCCGCGATCTCGAAAGTGTCACCTTCGCGAAGCCGCGTATCGAACTCCTCAGATGAGTTTTCATCCCATGCAGCTATCTTCGCCCTGGCGGGTTCGCCGCCCGCTGCTGGGAAGACATCGCTTCCAGCGAAGCGGATGCCATCGCCGGGCCGTGCAACAGCGCCTTGGCCGACTTGGATCTGTGATCCGATGTCTGACACGGTGTTCCTCACTTCAGCGTGGCGTAGCCAGGCTGCATGTTCGCAGCGAATTCCGCAGCGCTTATGGGATCTGGGTCCCGCCGGTTCCAGGGATTGCGCAGGTAAATCTTCTCACCGGCCACGCTGACGATCTCATATGCGTGAGAGGGCTCCAGGTTATGTGGCATATCCTCGCGTTTGTGTTTTTTTGGCCGAGAAGCCACCAGCACTGGCTTTCCCTCGCTCAACTGGCGGTCGACCACGGCGGTGAGTTCCTTCGGGTTATCGGGGTAGTGCCGCACAGCTGATTCTTTG